>Ga0209211_10010467_pt1 | contig 12081 bp, 9 predicted proteins | sample RifGroA2_FD_183992 | JGI IMG/M metagenome (GOLD analysis project Ga0209211, IMG submission 183992) | Groundwater microbial communities from Rifle, Colorado, USA - Groundwater A2 (SPAdes) (version 2) | ecosystem: Environmental > Aquatic > Deep subsurface > Groundwater | place: Rifle, Colorado... | reverse complement strand
GTTTAAGGCTTACGAAAGCATGCACTACGAAGCGCTTATAAAATTTTTAAACACTATTGTACTGGTAATTTTTATTTTCTTTGTAATATTCCAGAACCTTGGGATAATGGCAGTCAGTATTACTTATGTTGCAGTGCAATCTTTTGTCTTTATCCTGACATTTATATTAGTAATAAAAAAATTCACAAAAATCTCGTTTAGATTTGATTCAGGGCTCTCTAAAGAAATAATAAAGAAGGCATCGCCATTCACTTTATCGCTGATTTTTGCAGGCATATACTTCTATATAGACAGTATAATGCTTTTATTAATCAAAGGCGATGCGGCAGTAGGGCTGTATAGCGCTGCATACAACATAACACTAGCGATACTTGTAATACCCGGCATGTACACTTACGCGATTTATCCCATATTATCAAGAAAGTATGCTACAAATATTTTGCCAGAGTCAAATAAAACTGTGAAGTTAATATATGAGCGCTCTTTCAAATACCTGTATGTGATAGGCTTGCCTATAAGCATAGGACTATTTGTTTTGGCAAGGCAGATAATAGTTTTTATCTATGGGGAAGGCTATTACGGCTCAGCTATAGCGCTGCAAATTCTTGCATGGTTTGTTTTCATGAAATTCTTAAGTTACCTAACGGGCATTGTGCTTTCATCCATAGACAAGCAGTATCTAAGAATGTATAGTCAGGGCTTTTCAGCATTTGTGAATGTTGGGGCAAATCTGATTTTGATTCCTAGATATGGCATTGTAGGCGCCGGAATTGCTACACTATTTAGCGAGTTTATCCTATTCATATCAAGCCATTATTATGTTTCAAAATATTTCCACAAAATCAAAATAAAAAATATAATTCTTAAGCCCATTATTGCATCCGCTGCTATGTATGCTGCGGTTTATTTTACTCCATTGCCAACTCTATTTCGCATCTTAGTTGGAATTGCAGTATACTCAATTGTTGTACTAGCTTTGAAATACCTAGACAAGCAGGATATAATATTTGTTAAAAAACTGATTCCCAATAAAGAAGTGCAAAGGCTGATACCTTATGAAGAATGACGAAAGAACATCATCAATAAACCGCCTGCAATACGAACTGAAGGATATTTTAAGTATTTTTGTCAATGGGGGCTTTTCGAATAGCGGCTATATTTTATACCCGTTTATTAAGGGCGTATCTAAATTGCTGGTGAAGAGGCTGAACTCGCTGGTTTCTTTTACTGAAAGCAAAGACGGCAATAAGGGGCTTGATTTTTCATGCAGCCTTGATAAATATAAAAATCTTCAGGCGGGCATTGCCAGCGCAAAAAACTTTGCAATGGTGTTATCGGCATTATACGGGGATTTTGACAAGAACAAAAAAGCCCAAGATACAAAGTCTGTCAGCATAAAATCCGGTCTTTTAAATGAGAAAGAGTACAGGAGCGACTACCTGAAGCCTGTTATTGGGCTGAAAGAATTCCCAAAAGCTCCTGAAGCTGAGGGACCTTTTGTATAAGTCAAGAAAATTCCTTTGCAGGATAGACCCGCTGCAGCACCATGGACACCTTATCCTGACAGAATATGATTTTGACTACTACTGCCAAACCTTCTTCCCAATTGCCCTGTTTAAGCACTCAAAATCCCTGTTTAATGCGGAAAAATTCCAATTTAGATTGAGGGACTGTCATGAAGAGAATATAAAAAAATTCAGATGGTTTGTAGATTACTTTAAAAATACAGATTTAAATAACTCAAATCGCATGAATTCTTATGACCTGAAGTTTTTACTGCACGCAGTTACCTTATTCCCTGCAATGTACCTGCAGGCAAAAGGCCTGCATATGTACAAAAAATTCTCATTTGACATAGCAAAAAAGGACTTTGGCAAAAAAGAATGGGATGTTGTTGATTATGTTTCGTCGCTTAGGAGAAACTGGAAAAGCCCGAAAAATTTCAGCCTTATTGTTCCCTACGCGGAAATCAACCCGCTGCTGGCATACCAGCTAAACTCTAAATTGATGGACATAAGTTCCAATGTAACAAAACTAAACAGGATAAACATTAAAAAGATAGTTAGTGGGATGCGCGCATTGGCTGATTCTGCTGAAAAGAAGATATGGGCTAAACAGGAATAAATCTCAGATTAGTTCTTGTGTAATTCAGGATTTTTCTCAGCAGGGAGCTGTCAGTTATAAAAACATAGGCGTAAATCATTTTATTCCGTATTCCACGGGTATTTTTGAAGCCGAGAGGAAAAAAACACGGGTAATGCGAATGCTTTAGTTTCATCGCATACTCAACCTGGTAATTCAGTATCTGGATTCTTTTCATAAGGGTGTTATTTATATTTTTAACATCGCATTTGATGTTCATCCTCTTTCTGATGTAGCTGCTTAAAGCGCCTTTTGCGGATGAGTATGCGCAGAGCTGCCAAGACAGAATGCCTGGAAGCACAGAATAGAAATTTTTATGCTTGTTGTAATGCCTTATCATTTCTGACAGGGAATCTGCAGGATTCCATTCATTAACGAATGATATCCTGTTTTTAATGCCCTTGAATAATATGCTGTCCCTTCTCATTTTTGGGCTTTTGCTCTCAAGAAAATTGGAATATGTATTGACAAAATCAAGGGACACGTAAACAGCCGTCTTTAATAGCCCTATTAACTTTGACTTTGCAGCTTCAGGTAGAATGTCAAACCATTTTTTCCTCATATCTTGAATATCACCAGAAATTTTTGCCCACTCCGGCTTTTTTATCCCGGAAATCCTTTCAAATATGTCAAAGCTGTGGTGGAGCGAGTTTAACCTTAAAAGGCACATTCTGATGTTAATCCTTCTGGAAAGCAGGATATTAAGAAAATCAGAAGGGTAGTGCCTTAAAATGACATCGTTAATGAGATGCCTGTATACAAGATTCAGATCCTGCTTTGAAAGCTTTTTTATGTTAATTTTCTTGCCATAAACAAGGTTGAGTTTCGAGTTCGGGTAGATGTAGGCTATATTCTCCATGAAATCTTCCGGAACAATAAAAAATGGGTGGAAGAGGATGTATTTGGAGCTGCTGTCAAGTGTGGTTTTTCTTAAGAATTTCGGGAGTTTTGCCCCTTCCTTAAGGACAAATATCAAGTCTATGTCAGAAATGCCTGGGGTGGTTACCTCTCCAAAAGTGTAGACGCTCAATATATCCTTATTGAGCGAGCATACCTCTCTTATTTTTTTATAAATCTGCCCGTAGTCTTTTAGGGACTTCCTAATGGGATGCCCATAAAATATCAATTCATTTGCATTGAACTGGTTTATGTATTTGCTGCCTGTAAACATTTATACTCACTCACATAATTAATTGAGAGATACATGCTCGTTCGTAATATGCCGATAAATCCTAAAAGGATTTTCGAGCATTCGCAAATCTTTGATTTGCTCTACAAAGAAAACCTTACGGTTTTCGAGTGCTCGAAAATCTTCGATTTTCTACAAGCAAAGAACATTATTCATTGTCCAATTATTTGTGTTCTTTGCTATAATTAAATGTATCTTATGGGGTTTCTTTTCTTGAGCTCAGCATAAATCGTGCTGAATTCTTCGTAGCTTGTCAGCTTGTTGTTTATTTTCTTCATTATTATCATAAACTTGATATCTCCGTCAGAATGCCTTGAGTACTCTATTGTCTGCATGCCCACAAGCTGGAAGAAGGTTATAAAAAGGCTTGTTATCATGCTGCCGTTGATGTGTATGCTGCAGCCTCCCTTTTTGGTGAGATTTGCAAATATCGCGTAAAGCTCCAGCCCGCAGAGATTTCCGGACATGTTGTTGTATTTTATGTAAGAGTCATTATTTAGCAGCCCATTGCTTAAAGTTATGTCAAATTGTTTATATTTAAAGGTGTTCTGGTAATTATTCAGGGTTATTCTCCCGCCATTAAATTCATTTATTTTTGTTGAGGAGTTTGAATCAATTTCAGCGCCCAGGCTCCTGAAGAACTCAAGATGGCCTGCCTCTTTTGATTCCATCTCGAATATCTGAAGCCCTTTCAGCGGCATATCTGATGAAATATCTTTTTTTAGCTGGTCAATATTTCTCGAGTCTATTTTGAAGTCCTTTTTTTGGTTGTCAAAATATATGTGGGGCTCCAGAATTTCAAAGAAGCGCGATGGATTTGATGAATAAGCGCTGTTCACCAGAGTGAACACCAGGGGGTCATAGGAAGTGTCTGTAAGCGCCGGGAATTCACCCTTGTCAAATATAAAAAAGCCTTCCTTAATTCTTCTGTTGTACCATTCTTCTTTTGAGGCAGCCATAAAGCCAAGATTTGCAACTTAATTTATATATCTTTTCCTAAAAAGCAAGCTGGTTTTGCGCTTTGTTTTTACAAAAGATTTAAATATAATCAAGGTAACTTAACTATTGTGAAGTATGATGAAAGTGTTGCTTATACTGCCGCCAAACATAGGAAGGTATATTGTAGCTACAGTTCCCCATGCAGGATTGGCGTTTCTGGCAGCAATCCTGGAGGAAAAAGGGCATGTAGTTGAAGTGCAGGATATGCGCATACATGCGGGAAACGAGCATCTTTTCAGCAAGATAATGGAGTTCAAGCCGGACTTTATAGGAATTTCAACTGCCAGCATAGGCTACAAGATGGCTTATGAGATAGTTGAGGCAGTGAAGAGGAGATTTCCAAAAATCCCGGTTGCGATGGGCGGCTCTTATGCATCAACTGTGCATTCCAAAATACTTCAGGACACTCCTGCAGATTATGTTGTTTATGGGGAAGGCGAGCACGCGTTTCTTGAGCTTGCATCCGGAACAGCCCCAAAAGACGTAAACGGGCTCATATGGAGGGATGGAGATGAGATAGTGATGAATCCCCCACCTAAATTTTTCCATGATTTGGACAGCCTGCCTTTTGCGGATTATGACAAGTTTGAACTTGACAAAATGCTTGAGAAGAGGATACCTATAGTAAGCTCCAGAGGCTGCCCAAACAGGTGCACTTTCTGCTCTATCCAGCTTGTCATGGGCTACCCATTCAGGGCGAGATCGCCTGAGCATGTTGTAAAAGAGCTCGAACACTGGTACAACAGGGGATATGATACATTTGAATTCAGCGATGACAACTTCACCTTTAACATGCCAAGGGCTGAAAAGATTTGCGACCTGATTGTCGAGAAAGGGATGAAGCTAAAGCTGATATTCGGCAACGGCTTGAGGGCTGACAGGGTAAATGAAAGGCTTCTTACAAAGCTTAAGCAGGCAGGCACAGTATGGATTGGATATGGACTGGAAACTTCTGACGAGCATGGGCTTGTAATTTTAAAGAAAGATCTGAATTTGGACCAGCTTAGGAGCTCTGTCGCCTACACAAAAAAATTGGGAATAGAATGCCAGGTTAATTTTATTATAGGATGCCCGGACCAGACTTATGAAACATTCAAAAAAGACTTTGAGTTTGCAGAAGAGATTGCGCCTGACCAGCTGAGGTTCTTCAACATGATTCCTTATCCAGGCACTGAGATGTTTGAGTGGGTTAAGCAGAATGGAAGGTTCCTGCACCAGCCTGAAGATTACTTAAATGACCTGAACTACTGGGGGGAAGAGCCTGTTTTTGAGACTGATGACTTTACAAGAGAGGAAAGAATAAAGGCGTTTAGGGAAGGCCAGGACAAGATAATGGAGGTGTTTTTGAAAAGAAGGTTCGGAAATGCGTTAGGCTCTTTTGGCTATAATGCATTTTACAAGAATAAGGTATTTCACAAGCTGGGCGGCATGAAACTGGCAATCTGGGCTTGGATTAACCTGAAAAGGACAAGGGTTGTTCAGTATTAATGTTTTTATCGTTTTGTAAGCTGTTTTCTGAAAAATCTATGTTGGTATGATAAATTTTAATTATTTTATTGTTTATTATTTTCAATATTGAAATTAAACATATTGGCTAGGGGGTTAACTTTATAAATAAAATAAGAAACCTCATTAAAAATGAAAGTATTGGTTACTGGGGGTAATGGATTTATTGGCTTGTCATTAGTTGAGGCTCTTTTGGAGCAGGGGCATGATGTCAGGGTACTTGATTTAAAGCAGCCAGCTATTCAGCATAAGAATCTGGAATTTGTTAAAAAGTCAATCATGGATGATGTTATAGATGTTATAAAAGATTGCGATATGGTGTACCATCTCGCAGCAGTATTGGGGGTTGATCAAACTGACAAAAGGCCCTTGGAAACCATCAGGGTAAATCTGGAAGGCTCTGTCAACGTCTTTAAGTCTGCAGTTGAAGCAGGAGTCAAAAATATGGTTTACGCATCTTCTTCAGAAGTTTATGGAAATCCAAGAGAACTTCCAATCCGGGAGGACAGCGTGAAAGGCCCGGTCTCCACTTATGGGGTATCAAAACTAGCTGCAGAGATTTACGCGCAAGCCTACAATCAGGAGTTTGGGGCTAACATAAAGATAGCCAGGTTTTTCAATGTTTATGGGCCAAGGCAATCGGATAATTTTGTGGTGTCCATATTCCTCAATAATGCCCTGCGCGGCGAGCCAATAAGAGTTTTCGGCGACGGGTCCCAGACGCGATGCTTTACTTATGTAACGGATGCCATTGGGGGAGTCCTTAAAGTTGTTGACAGGGGAAAAAGCAGAGAAGTCTATAATGTCGGCAATAACCATCCAACAACGATATTGCAGCTTGCTGATACAATCAAAGAGGTTACCGGGAGCAAATCAGAAATAGTCAAGGTTGGCTATGGAAAGGATTCAAGATTAAGGGAGCGCGAGATAGATTACCGCATCCCGGACATTTCTAAAATAAACTCCATTGGGTGGGAGCCAAAAACAAGGATTGCTGAAGGCATCAAAAAAATTCTTGAATGGAAGAAAAAGCAAGGCTAATGCCTTCCAATTCCATGATATAAAATCCCCATTGCCTTGATTTTTTCATTGTCAAGGCAGTTTCTGCCGTCTATAACAGCCAGTATCTTGTGCTTTTTCAGCTTTTCCATATCCATGTTCCTGAATTCATTGTGGTCTGTTGCCAGTATAATGTAGTCGCTTTTATTCAGCAATTCATCGATGCCATTTACATTGATGCCTTTCTTGACATGAGGGTCAAAAACAAAAACATCTGCTCCTTTTGTTTTTAGAATATTTATGATTTCAAATGCAGGGCTCTCCCTTATGTCGTCAACATTTGCCTTGTACGCCAAGCCAAGCACTCCGACTTTAGCACCTTTGATTGATTTTTTTAGTTTCTTTAACTCACCCTCGAGCAATTCAACTGTGTAATCAGGCATGCTGTTGTTTATTTCCCTTGCAAGGCTTAGGAATTTATGGTTGAAGCCAATCTGCTTTGCCTTCTCAATGAGATAATACGGGTCAACAGGGATGCAGTGACCGCCTACGCCAGCTCCGGGATAATGCGGCATAAACGCAAATGGCTTTGTGGAAGCTCCTTTTATCACTTCAAGAATATCTATTCCTGCTTTGTCAAAGCTTTTTGCCATCTCATTAACAAAGGCAATGTTAACATCCCTGAATGTATTCTCCATGATTTTTGTCGCTTCAGCAGCCTTTACGCTGCTCAGCTCAATAATATCAGCGCTGATTATGCCTCTGTAAAACTCAGCAGCTTTTTTTGCTGCCTCTTTTGTAATGCCGCCGACAACCCTTGGCAGATTCTCAATTGTCCATTTTTTGTTGCCAGGGTCTATTCTCTCAGGGCAATGCGCAACAAAAACGTCGTTTTTGCAGGCGTCAAATCTTTGTTTTTTTAATATTGGAATTACAATCTCCTCAATAGTTCCAGGGTAAATAGTTGACTCAACAACTAAAAGAGTGTTTTGCTTTATAAATTTCGAGATTGTGGAGATAGATTCCATCAAAGCAGTTATGTCGGGTGAATTATTCCTATCAACAGGGGTCGGCACGCATACAACAATGACTTCAGAAGCAGGAATGCATTCGCTCGCACTTGTTGTTGCAATTATTTTATTTTTTAGATTCCTCAGCTTATTGCTTATGTAATCATCATCAATAGGGCTAATTTGCCTGTTGACTGAATCAACCTTGGTTTGGTCAATATCCAAACCGTACACTTTAAAGCCTTTATCTGCGCATAGACACGCTAAAGGCAATCCCACATAGCCAAGGCCCACTATGGTTACAGTTTTCATCATCAAAAATAACCAAGGCTGCTTTATAAAATTTTCTAAGGAAGTATTTTTTAGTAGGATGCTTGCAGGGATTTTTCCACGATATATTTATAAAGCATTTTCAATTCTGCACAGAAATGATTTATTTCAAAAAAATAGCAAATTATATTTTATCAAGATATAAATCTATAGTGGTCATTCTTCTCTTGATAAATTTTTTTATAATATCTGCCAGCGTTTATAAAGATTCCATAACATGGGATGAAGTCTGTTACATCGGGATGGGCAAATACATAGTTGAGACGGGCAATTTTAGAACAGATGGGAGCATAACTCATGGGACTCTTTCATATTACATTAACAGCCTTTTTTTGTATTTTGCTGATGTTCCAAATGAAATTATCGCCAAGGAAAGCTGCTGGGACAGGGGGAAGGAGCTGCTATTTAAATCCAAGAATCCTGTTTGGCTTCTTTTTATAATAAGGCTTCCCTTAATATTATTGTCAGCCTTGCTCGGGTTTTATGTATTTAAATGGGCTAAAGAATTGTACGGCATAAAAGCAGGATTATTCGCACTCTTTTTTTATTCCATAAGCCCGAACATAATTGCGACAGCAAAGCTGGCATTGACTGATTTTTCATTCGTATGCTTCTCTTTTATTTCTATGTACTATTTTTGGAAATTTTGCAGCAAAGCTACTGCCTTTAATTTAATAGTTGTTGGTTTTGTGACTGGGTTAGCTTTTATAACAAAAGTGACAGCCATATATCTTGTACCCGTATACATTATTCTTGGCGTAATTTTTATAGAAAGAATTTTTTCCGAGAGGTTAATTGACATGGCACTTATATTCTCAATTGCTTTTTTGGTTGTGTTTGCCGCTTACGGATTTAAAATACAGACAATCTCAAATGCATTGCCGGATTATTACTCAGTAAGGGCTCATGAGGAAATCGCCAATAGGATAAGCAGCAATGAGGTTGAAAAACTTGCATATTTCATAATTGACAGAGTGCCTTTGCCTGCTGCAACTTATTTTGCAATGATTGGGGATGTTGCATTTCATTCATTTAGGGGCTTCAACGGATATTTTTTTGGGGAGATACTTGAGCCTGAATCAAAGCCATTTTATTATTTTTTCGGCGTTATGCTGCTTAAAACACCGATACCTACACTGATAATCATAATTTTGAGCATAATCTTCTTCAACAAATTAAGGCATAATAAACTGAGGAATGAGATTTTTTTAATAGCGCCTATAATTATGTTTTTTGTGCCGTTTATTTTTAATAAAGTCAGTTACGACTTGAGGCATATACTGACTATATATCCTTTTATGTTTGTTTTCATGAGCAAAATAACCAATTTTAATTTAGAGAAGGGGTTTCTCAGATATTTTATAGCAATATTGCTGGTTTGGAATATTGCGTCTTCCATTTCAATTTATCCGTATTATACGGCATATTTTAATGAATTGATAACGCCCAAAGAAGGATACAAATACCTATCCGGGGATAATATAGACCTTGGGCAGGATTTAATAAGGCTGAAGAATTATTTAGATGTAAACGGCATAGTCAAAATTAATCTCAGTTTTCATGGGGGAATAGATCCGAAGTATTATGGCATAGAATATGATTATATGCCAACTGCCTGTTTCTCTCCTGTAAATAAGGATTATAAGCCCTATGCTGCGAATTGCAGAGAAAGCTTCACAGAAGATTGTTCAAAAAGAAAGGGTATTGTTGCCATAAGCGTGACTAATCTGCAAAACAGATTTCTTAAGAACACAAGCTGCTTCAATTGGCTGCGCAATTACGAGCCTGTAAGCAGGTTAGGCTACTCCATATTTGTGTATAATATAACAGGATAGCCATCAACGGGCTGTTTTACCATACTTTTTATCCGCTTTCTCCAGCTGCTCAACGCTGCCTATGTCATACCATCCCTTATCAGTTATGTAAGAATATACAACATCCCTTTTATGCAGCCATTCTATAAAGCTGCCTGTTTTATCTGGATTGTTGCCCTGGGCAATGTATTTTTTAATTAAGGATATTGTTTTTTTTGGGAATAGGTATATTCCTGTTGACGCCAAGGTTGATTTTGGCGAAGTTGGCTTTTCCTCAAAATTTACAACTATATTGCTGCTGACTTCCACGATCCCGTAATTCCTGGCTAATTCAAAGTCTTTGACGTCATGAAGCACAATGACGCTTGATTTTCTTTTTTTGAAAAAATTCACTGCATCAGCCAATGAATCCTCAAAGATGTTGTCGCCTGCAATAACCACAATTTCGCTGTTGATGTTCTTCAGGTTTATTGTGTAATGGATATCTCCCAAAGCTCCAAGGCGCCCTTCGTTGCTTTTAGTCCTGTCATTAATTATCTCTATGGGCTTTTCCGCATTAAAATTGCTTAGCCATTTTCTGAAATGCTGCTCAAACTTGTCATTTGTTACAACGTATATCTTATTTATTAAGTTTATTTGCTCTAATTTTTTTATTATATGCTCTATTATAGGCTTTCCAGCTATATTCAGCAACGGCTTTGGGGTATTCTCTGTCAATGGATATAGACGGGTAGCATAACCTGCCGCAAGCACTATCGCATCAATTTTTACCACCTAGTTTATTTAATTCTCTTACATTTTTATTATATTGCCTAATTTTTTCTTTGACTTCTGGTCTCTTTCTATATTCCATTTTGTAAATGAGAGCCTTCTTTTTATATTGGGGAGTTCGTCGATATATCTTTTGATATTCTCTTATTCTATCCCTAACTTCTTGTCGTGAAAAATATTTTTTGATATAATCTTTATATTTTTCAGTTTTGCGATATTCTGTTTTATCTTTCAATATTTTTTCTTTATTTCTATAATAGAAATCTTTAGCTTGTTGGTTTCTTCTAATTTTAACTTCTTCTTTACTTTGATAAAGTTTGGTTCGTCTCGACTTATTTAGCTTAGCATTTTTAAGTATGTCTTTGTTACCAATCCACACGTGACCCAATTTATACCAAATAGAATTAGGTATGTTAAACATATCTTCTTTTATAAGATTAAGAAATTTATCAGTTTCCTTAACGGGAAACCTTAACAAAATCTTATTTTTTGAAGGATCTTTTTTGAAAGCTGCATTAATATCCCACTTCTCCTTAAACCATTTTTTAAGAAGTTGATTTTCTTTCATTGAAAATCCTTCTGTATGAATCTCTGCTATTTTATTTTCTGGATCATAATAACCATCGTCACAATACCAAACAGCCAATCCAAGTGTATCTAATTGACTTAAAATAGTTTGAGTTATTGTTTTTATGCCATTAACGTAAAAAAGATTATGATACGTGTTTAATTTTTCAGATACCTTGCTTCTTAGTCTTATTTCTATCTGCCTAAAATATAGTTTATTCTTAGCTTTACATAGAATATTATTAAAAGTATACAACCTTAGACTCAAGTGATCTTTTAAATTTAAATACTTCCATGTCAAATATTCTTTTTGTTTTATGGAATGAGTTTCCTCTATATTTGAATTTAAAAAATCTTTTTTACAATACATATCTCCAAGTAAACTACCGAGTATTATCTGATGCGTTTTTTTAGGTAAAAATATAGGAGTGATTGTTTCTGATTTTTCTGATATTATGGCTTCCATTTTGCTTCACTTCCTAGGGGTGCTTTATAGGATTGTAAATAGAATCCAAAGCTTTAATATTAATTTGTGTAAAATCCCTTATAGTGAGATCAGCTTTTAGTTCTTTTTTTGAATGTGTTGTACTAAGTGCTATAACTTTCATTCCAGCAGTCTTGGCTGCTTTAATCCCAGATATTGAATCTTCAAAAACTATGCATTTAGACGGATTAAAATTCATTTCTTTGGCTGTTTTTAAATAAATTTCAGGATGAGGCTTGCCTCTGCTAACCTGTGAAGCGTCAACAATAG
>Ga0209211_10010460_pt1 | contig 12087 bp, 10 predicted proteins | sample RifGroA2_FD_183992 | JGI IMG/M metagenome (GOLD analysis project Ga0209211, IMG submission 183992) | Groundwater microbial communities from Rifle, Colorado, USA - Groundwater A2 (SPAdes) (version 2) | ecosystem: Environmental > Aquatic > Deep subsurface > Groundwater | place: Rifle, Colorado... | reverse complement strand
CAAAAGGGGAAATTAAGGTAGCTACGGAAACAAACAGCGAAATGCTTCGCTGTAAGCTTTTTTTTGCTAACCAGCTGATTCATCCTTCCGTGATAATGAGGACTTCAATTCTACGCAAATATGGACTATTTTATAATCCAGCTTACTATTATACAGAAGATTATAAGATGTGGCTGGATATATCTGAATATGCGGAATTATCCAATATTCCGGAGGTCCTATTGAAGTGCCATATTCATTCTTCCCAGGTAAGCCGTTTATTTTATCCCAGGCAAGTGGATAATTCGGAAAGAATTGCCGTACAATTATTATCTAAATTTAAGATTAACTTCTCTGCGGATAAGGTAAAGATGCATTATTCGCTTATTTTGGGGGGGATTGAGTTTGAGTTGCGCGATATTGAAAGTTGGTTTCTTGAGCTACAGCGTGCCAATGAACGGTTGGGCATATATTCCCAGCAGGCATTTTTAAGTGCGCTGGCGGAAAAATGGTCAGTGATATGTTTCCGTAAAATTAAATTTCTACATTGGTTAAAAAATTCGCTGATTGGCGCTTTATCAATCGGCGAAAAGCCATTTTTTCATCCGAAATATAGTTTTTGGGGGGCACTTAGGGTTGTGCGGAATTACAGAGCCAGGAAGAATATTATTTAGTGACACAATACGCTCTGTTTAACTAGTACACCGTTAAATTAATTCTTATTGGTTAACGGTGTAGTAAAGGGGGCGTGGGGGAGACCGTCCCCCACGCTTGGGGGGTGCTCAGCGAACGAAGTGAGCGCCGAAGGGGGGCTTGCCCCCCTAGCGGAAGTGCGGAGTTAACTTCCGCAACTATTACGAATTAAGTTAACGGAGCACTAGTGAGTAGGCCATTTAACTTGCCTATGAAAGAGAGGCAACAATAAAAGAAAGGAAAAGATGCGTACTAAAAATATTTTATTTACGGTAGCGGCTATTTTTTTGGTTTTTATTTTTGCGGTGATCGCGCTTATTGGTTTAGATGTAATGTATCATCAAAAATATATTGATCGGGCAGGATTGAATTACCGTGGCTATCGAGGTAAGGTTTCAGGCAAGAAGCGACCCAGTGAAATTCGTATCGTGATGCTGGGGGGGAGCAGCCTTTTTGGGTATGGTGTTCAATATAATCAGGCCATTCCGGCACTCCTTGAGGAAAAATTAAATGCACAGACTGCCAGTAAGACTAAAAAAAAGTATTCTGTGATTAATTTAGCCTATAATAATGAAGGGGCATACGCCTTTTACTTTAATTTACAGGACTTTGCTTATCTGGATTATGACTACGTGATCATTTATGACGGGTATAATGATCTAGGAGTCGGTAATGTCGTGGTTTATCGGCACAACGACCCGGTTTTCCGCATGTTCAATTATATGCCGATTTTACCGCTAATTATCAAAGAAAAAATACTGTGTATGCGCTATAGCGGAAATCTGGAAGATGCCTACAGGAGCAAGAAGGTTACGTTTACACCTACACCAAAGGACCAGATTAAAATTTCCGCGCTTGAAAATAGCCTTAAAAATTATAGCGCTATTGAAAATATTATTAAGCGGATCAATAAAACTGAGAAGGCCGACTTTGATATTGATGTGCTGAAAAACGACCCTTGGGCCTGGTATACGCACTATATGCGTAAAGCCGTAGACTATGCGCTTAGCCGGAACAAAAAAGTAATAATTATTACGCAGCCGTATATCAGCGATACACACCGGAACCAGCAAAAGTCGCTCAGGGAAATGTTAAACAAGACTTATGCCGGCAACTCTTCTGTCGCTTATTTTGACCTCGGAGATTCTTTCCATCTCGAGGATACCTCTTTTTGTTTTGATGGGATGCATCTTAACATAAAAGGATGCGAGGTAATGGCTGAATATATCTTTGAGAGAATTAAGGAATTAATTCATTAATGAGAGTACTTTATCTAAGTTATGACGGATTATTGGAGCCTTTGGGGCAGTCTCAGGTTTGGCAGTATCTTCAGCAGCTCGCAAAAAGTCACCAGATAACCCTGGTTACTTTTGAAAAGGCGGCTGATTGGTGTAATTCAGCTCTACGGGAAGGCATGATCAATAAAGTCAAATCTGCGCAGATCTGCTGGGTTCCCTTAAGATACCATAAAAGCCCGGAGTTAATCTCAACGTTTAGTGATTTGGTGCTTGGTTTCTGTGTAAGCCTTTATTTAGCGTTGCGCAGGAAGATTAAAATTGTCCATGCCCGCAGCTATGTCGCCGCTTTATTAGCTATGATGCTAAAGGCTTTACTTAGGGTAAAATTTATTTTTGATATGAGGGGATTTTTAGCTGATGAACGCGCGGATGCTCGAATCTGGAAGAGGGATTCCTGGAGCTTTAAGCTGACTAAATATTTTGAGCGCCGGCTTTTTAACAGCGCAGACACGGTGGTTTCTCTGACCCATAACGGTGTCCAAGCCTTGCGGGAATCCGGGTATTTAAAGAATGGCAGTCTGAAGTGCCGGGTGATCCCTACGTGCACCAACTTAGATATTTTTAAAATTATGAAAGATCATACCCTTGTAGACGCAGACAGTTTTAGTCTGGGGTATGCCGGAACAGTCACCGGCTGGTACCTTTTTGATCCGGTCATGGAGTGCTTTAAATATCTGCAGAAATTGCGTCCGCGGGCACGCGTAACTTTTTTAAATAAAGGTGAACATGGGTTTATTCTAGAAAGAATCAAAGCCTTTGGTTTCAATTCTCCAGGAATTCAGGTAAAATATCTTGAATTTAACCTAATGGCAGGTGAAATTAACCAGTTTGACGCGGGGATATTTTTTATCCGGCCGGTTTTTTCCAAGCGCGCCTCATCTCCTACAAAATTAGGTGAATTTTTGGCTTGCGGTGTTCCTTGTCTGACTAATTCCGGAGTAGGCGATATGGATAGAATCTTGACCGGGGAAGGCGTTGGAATAATGATTAAGGATTTTAGTCCTGAGGCTTATCAGGATGGTGTAAAAAAAATAGTGGCTTTAGCTGCCGAGCCGGGAATTCGCAACCGTTGCGCTCTTGCCGCCAAAAAATATTTCTCTTTGCAGGAAGGGATAATCTTATATGACTCAATTTACAGCGAATAGCCATTTGACCTGCGTGTCTTGCGGCGCGGATACGCCAAGGCCGCTCTTTAAAAAGGCCTGCGCCAAGCAGGATATTGAGCTTTTACAATGCCGTATTTGCTCTATGGTTTTTCTTAGGCCTTGGCAAAAAACTGGACCTATCGCGCTATATGATTATTATGGGCAAAGGATGCATCTTAAGAAAAATGAGCTCTATAGCCAGGCCACAGAAGCTTCATTTAAAGAATTGCTCGAAATTTTTGAGAAAAGCGGTACCCGTGGAAAGCGAATACTGGATGTGGGCTGTGGTGATGGCCATTTTATCGATGTTTGCTCAAAACAAGGCTGGGATGCCAGCGGCATTGAAACTTCTCCTTCAGCAGTGGCGCTTTGCAGGAAGTTCAATTTACCGGTTCAGTGCCTGGATTTATTTTCCCCGGAACTTAAGCCGGGAAGCTTCAATGTTATAACTTTGTTTGAAGTAGTTGAGCATGTGGCCAGTCCCGGGCCTTTTTTAGCCCGGGCAGAAGAATTGCTTGCTTTAGGTGGAATGCTCTACCTGACTACTCCGAATTTTGCTTCAATTGATTCCCGCATACTGAAATCAGATTGGTACGTGGTACATTGGGAGCATTTAAATTATTTTACCCCCAAAGCTTTAAAAAAGTTAGTATGTTTTCATACTAAACTCGCGGTAAAAACCTTAAAAACCAGGAATATTTCTTTAGGGTTGTTGAACAATTTAGTTAAAGGTAAAAAGAGAAATCGCCCCAATCCGGGAAAAGCCTACTATAATTTAAATAATCCCTGCGTTAATCAGGAACAGCGTTTACGCGAGCTGGCATCGAAATTGCCGGTTTTAGGGCTCGCCAAAAAGACCGTCAATGGTTTATTAAATTTATTCGGTGGTGGCTCAACCATCACCCTGCTTACCCGGAAGGTTTATGCATAAAAAATCAAGCTTAAAAGCGCGACGCATCCTTTTTCTGCCGAAATACGCTCATAATGCAGCCAGTACTCGTTACCGGGTTATACAATATATTCCATATTTAAAGTCTTTAAATATTGATTGCGCGGTTGTTCCGCTCTTAAGCGAGGCTTACCTAAAGGTTAAGTTTAAAACCGGAAAAACCCTATACTTTGAAATCTTAAAAGGCTTTTTAAAAAGGATTTGGGTAGTTCTATGGGCGGCGAAATATGACCTGGTGGTTATTTACTGCGAGGCTTTGCCTTATTTCCCCGCGATCCTGGAGAAATACCTCAAGCTCCGGAGAATTCCATATGTTTTTGATTTTGATGACGCTATTTTCCATGCTTATGGCCAGCATAAATACTGGATTGTCCGCTGGGTCTTTAGAAAGAAGATAGGGGTGGTTGTAGGTGGAGCCCGCCAAGTTGTTGCCGGTAACCGCTATTTGGCGCAATATGCAGAGGCGTTAAATTCAAATGTGCGGATTATTCCTACAGTGGTAGATACCAATCGTTACCCGGAAAAAAAATATACCGTTTCAGCCAAAAATAAATTTACTATAGGATGGATTGGTTCACCTTCTACCGCGGTTTATCTTAAAACGATAGGAAAAATTTTGCAGCAGTTTTCCCGCGATCACGATGTTCGGATTATCTTAGTAGGTTCCGGTCCAATCAACATACCGAATCTAACCCTGGAGATCCGCCAATGGGCGGAAAACACCGAGATTAGGGATATCCAGGATTTTGATGTAGGAATCATGCCTCTACCGGATACTCTCTGGGCAAGAGGAAAGTGTGGTTTTAAATTGATCCAGTATATGGCCTGCGGGTTACCGGTCATTGCCTCTTGTATTGGAGCAAATAAGGAGATTATAGACAATAATAAAAACGGCTTTCTTGTTGAATCAAGCGAGGAATGGTATAACGCGTTGGCCGCGCTATATAAGGATGTAAATTTAAGGAAGAGCATGGGGTCTGCAGGACGCTTAAAGGCTATTCAGCAATATTCACTGCAGTCAGTTGCGCATAGCCTATCTCTTTTATTAACCGGGGCTATTGAAAAGTAGAAGGACAGAAAATTTATGTGTGGAATCGCCGGTTTTATTGATTGTTCTGCTGTAAGAAACAGTGATGAAATGAAAGAAAATATCTTACGCATGACTCAGGTTCTTGTTCATCGCGGCCCGGATGATTCAGGGGTATGGGTAAACCGGGATAACGGGATTTGTTTTGGCCATCGCCGCTTATCCATAATTGACCTTTCTGCTTCTGGCCATCAGCCGATGGAATCATTATCCGGCAGATATATAATTGTTTTTAACGGAGAGATTTATAATTTCGCGGAGATTAAAAGTAAGTTGGAAGCAGAAGCTGATTATTCCTGGAGGGGGCATTCTGATACTGAAGTAATCCTGGAGGCGGTTAACCGATGGGGCATAAATGAGGCCCTGGGATATTTTAATGGGATGTTCGCTTTCGCGCTCTTTGACCGGTTAAAACGACAATTGTATTTAGTAAGAGACCGTTTGGGAAAAAAACCACTCTATTACGGGCAATCCGGGGAGATTTTTCTATTTGCCTCAGAATTAAAATCGATTCGAGAGCACAAGGATTTTAAGCCTGAAGTTGACCGTGATGCCTTGGCACTTTATTTGCGGTATAATTATGTCCCTGCGCCATATTCGATTTATCGAGGTATATATAAATTATTTCCCGGAAAGATGTTGGTGCTTGATTTGGGAGAGCGGGGGATAATAAACCAAGAAATGATTACTTTCTGGTCTGCTAAGGAAATAGCGCGGGCTGGCTCCCGGAAACCTTTTTCCGGTACTTTTGATCAGGCGCTCACTGAGCTTGAGGGCCTACTGTTGGACGCGGTAAGATTAAGGCTGGTTTCTGATGTTCCGGTTGGCGCTTTTTTATCAGGCGGAATTGATTCTTCTTTAATTGTTGCTTTAATGCAAGAGCATAATAGTGGACGCGTAAAAACATTTACTATCGGGTTAGAGGAACAGGGTTTTAATGAAGCGGTTTTTTCTAAGCAGATTGCAAGGTATTTGCATACCGAGCATACCGAATTTTACGTTACGGCTCAAGAAGCAAGGGAGGCTATCCCGCAGTTGCCGTCGCTTTATGACGAGCCATTTGCGGACTCGTCCCAGATTCCTACATTTTTGGTTTCGCGTTTGACTCGGCAGCATGTTACGGTTACTCTTTCCGGAGACGGAGGCGATGAATTATTTGGAGGCTATAACCGTTATTTTATTGCTCCGGCAATTTGGAATAATGTAAAATGGCTGCCTTTTAATTTTCGTAAACTACTTGCCGGAATATTACAAAGTCTAACTCCGGCACAATGTAACATACTGCATAAGATGTGTTGTCCGGCATTAAGCCGTTATGGCACTCAAGGGACTTTTGCCGATAAGGTTAATAAGATTGCCCAGGTAATGAATATGCCTGATCCTGACGCGGTCTATCAGCGTCTGGTTAGCGTTTATGATAATCCCGGAGAGATTATTTTTGAAGGAAAAGAGCCAAAAACCATAGTAACTGACCGGTTGCTTTGGCCGAGGCTGCCTGATTTCGCGCGCAGAATGATGTACCTTGATTTGGTATCATATTTGCCCGATGACATATTGGTCAAAGTTGATCGGGCCAGCATGGGGGTAAGCCTTGAGGCCCGCGCGCCATTCTTAGATTACCGGGTAGTGGAATTTTCTTGTTCACTTCCTCATAAAATGTTGTATAATGCTGGCAAAGGTAAAATGTTATTACGCAAGCTTCTGGATAAATATGTGCCGGAGAAGTTGATTGACCGGCCCAAGATGGGGTTTGGAATACCGATTGACTCCTGGTTGCGAGGTCCGCTTAAAGAGTGGGCTGGCGACTTACTGAATGAAAAAAGATTACAACAAGACGGTTTTTTGAATTCCAAGCCAATTAGCAGGCAATTTTCTGAACATATCTCAGGAAAGCGTAATTGGCAGTATTGCCTTTGGGGCGTTCTTATGTTCCAAGCCTGGAAAGAGCGTTGGCTTTAAAATTGAATAGAAATTTGTAATGGGTGAGATGAATCACCCTATGTGTGAGATTGTAAGGGGTTTGCTTCGCCGCGACAAAATGATCATATCGGAATGAAAGGGTAAGTCTAGAGTTAAAAATGGACACCCTGCTTTTTTACTCGAATGATAACCACTAATGATAGTTATAAGCCCGAGTATTATATTCAATTTGCTCGTCTTGAAATAAATAATTTTTGGTTTTGTTCGCGTAATCGTTTAATACTCTGGGCAATAAAGCGATACTGTCCGAATAAAAGTAAATTTCTTGAAATTGGATGTGGGACTGGCTTTGTGATGTCAGCGATAGAGAAGGCATTTCCGTATTTTTCATTATATGGAAGCGATATCTATACAGAGGGGATTAAATTTGCTAGAGAGCGTTCGCGCCAGGCTAAATTATTTCTGATGGATGCCCGGAGAATCCCTTTTAAAGGCAAGTTTGATATAATCGGGGCTTTTGATATTCTCGAACATATTAAAGAAGATGATTTAGTTCTGACCCAAATGCATCAAGCCTTACGGAAAGACGGAAGAATAATTTTAACAGTCCCTCAGCATAATTTTTTATGGAGTCGATTTGATAAAGCCTCTTGTCACCTGCGCCGTTATAACGCGGCAGAATTAAGGAATAGGGTTAAAAAAAGCGGTTTTGAGATAATGAAGACAACCTCCTTCGTTTCTCTTTTATTTCCACTTTTGTGTATATCGCGCTTAGGGGAAAAGCGGAGCAGTTTAAAAGAGTATAATGTAACGCAAATAGCAGAATTTGGTTCTGTAATAAATTCTCTATTAAGAAAGATACTAGATTTTGAGCGCGGGCTAATTCGCTTAGGTCTGTATTTTCCATTCGGAGGCAGTTTTCTTTTAGTCGCTCGTAAAACGTAAAACCATCAATAGATAAAAGATTTTTTGAATATAGCTAGCATTTTAAAAGCGAGCAGTTATGTCTGAAAAGATAGAATACTCTATTGTAATACCGGTTTTGAATGAAGAAAAAATCATTCATGAACTATCCGGTAGAATAAACAAAGTAATGGATTCATTAAAAGTAGCCTATGAGGTTATTTTTGTTGATGATGGCAGCAATGACAGCACATTTGAGATTTTAAACGGGTTACATAAAGATAAAAAAAATGTCAAAATTATAAAACTTTGCAGAAATTTCGGACATCATATCGCAATTACAGCCGGACTTGATTTTGTCAAGGCTCAGGACGGAGTAATACTTATGGATGGTGATTTACAGGATGAGCCTGAGCAAATAGTGAGATTGCTTGAGAAATTTAATAAAGGATATGATATAGTCTACGCGGAGCGTGAATCACAAAAGGTTTATTTTTTTAAGAGGTTATTTTCAGATTATTTTTACAAAATTTTTAAAAAATTAACTAAAATAGAGATTCCTCCGAATACAGGTATTTTTAGAATTATAAGTCCAAGAGTCGTAGCCACGGTGCGTAATTGTCCTGAAAAGTCAAGATTTATAACAGGGTTGATGAGTTGGGCGGGTTTTTCATCCGCCGTTGTAAAAACCCCACGCGCTGACCGGTTTGCAGGAAAACCTAAATACAACATATCTAAATCGCAAAAGCTCGCGATGGACGCTATAATTTCTTTTTCTCCGACTCCGCTTAGTATTATTATTTTTATAGGGATATCTATTGCTTTGTTTAGTTTTATTATGGCAATGTATATGATAGCAAAGAAGATACTTTTTGGAATACCGGTATCAGGTTATGCCTCTTTGATTGTTTCTATTTTTTTCTTATCCGGAGTGCAATTGTTCGTATTAGGCATGATAGGGGAGTATGTGGGAAGAATTTATACAGAAGTTAAAAATCGTCCACTTTACGTCATAGATAAAAAAATAGGCTTTGAATAGTTCTGACTATGGAAGAAATTAAAGTATTGGATTTTGACAGCGGCGTCTTTGGCATGAAGATCGCTAGATTTACAGGTAAATTTCTTACCGAAGACGCTGCCAGGGTGATTAAAAAAGAGTGCAAAGATACAGGCATACGCTGTATTTATATCGATATTAATATTAACGATTTTAATTCTCTTAGCGTTGCGTCTAAAGAAGGTTTTCTGTTAACAGATGTAAAAATAACTCTTCAAAGAAAATTAAAAAATCCGCTGGAAATAATTACGCTTCTTGATGGATTTGAGATATCTGATAGCCTAAAAAAAGGCGACCGTAAATATCTAGAGCAATTAAGCGTTGAATTATCAGAGACGTCGAGATTCGCGTTTGACCGAAATTTTGCGCTAAGTAGCGTGCATGCCCTTTATAAAACATGGTTGCTGAATTCATTAAATGGTAGTGCCGCGAATAAAGTTTTCATGGTAAAGGATATCCGCTTGCAAGAACCTATCGGCCTTGTAACATGCAAAAATAACTCTCATCATGGTGAAATTGTGCTTATTGTGGTAAAAGATGAATATAGGGGAATGAGCTTAGGCGGGGCCCTGCTTAATAAATCCTTTCATTATTTCGCTCAACAGGGGGTATCTGAGGTTATGGTAACGACGCATGGCAGGACTATTGATGCCCAGAGGTTCTATCAGAAGAATGGATTTCTAACTTATTCTGTAGTTGTGTCTTTTCACGTATGGGTAAATTGAGGAGAAGATAAAATGTTACAAAAAATTCTTGTTACCGGTGGAGCAGGCTATGTTGGTTCTATTTTAGTTCCCAAGCTTTTGGATTTAAAATATTCGGTAAGAGTTTTAGACAGGTTTTTTTTTGGCTCAGAAACATTAAATACGAGCTTGAACCATCCTCAGATCGAGATAATTAAAGCAGATATACGTAATATAGGAAAGAAAGAGATCCGTGGGGTTGATGCCGTGATTCATCTTGCCTCAATCTCTAATGACCCTACATGTGAAATTGACCAGGATGCAACCAAATCTATTAATTACGAGGGCACGCTGCGGCTGGCTAAACTCTCAAAGGCAGCTGGGGTAAAAAGATTTATTTTTTCTTCATCTTGTAGCGTATACGGCAGTATAGATGAAATCGGCCTAACCGAAGAATCTCATCTTGAGCCGGTCTCTTTATATGCCACTACCAAGATGTTGTCTGAGAAGGCGATGTTAAAATTATCTGATCGGCGATTCGCGGTTACAATTTTAAGAAACGCCACTATTTATGGGGTATCTCCTAGGATGAGATTCGATTTAGTGGTAAACTTAATGACTTTGAGCGCGTTTAAGAAGCGGCAGATTTATATATTAGGAGGAGGCCTGCAGTGGCGGCCAAACGTGCACGTTGAAGATGTGGCGGCTGCTTTTATAACTGTAATGGGAGCTTCTACGGATAAGATAGAGGGGCAAATTTTTAATGTAGGATCAAGCGAGCAAAATCATCAAATTATACAAATTGCAAAGATGGTAAAGAATGTAATTCCTGACACAACGATTGAAATTATTCCCTCAGATCCTGATAAAAGAAATTATAATGTAAATTGCGATAAAATTAAAAAGGTGCTTAATTATCAGACCAAGAAGAATATTATGGACGGAATTGTGGAGATTTATGCCGGACTAAAAAATGGAATCATTAATGATGATTTAAAAACAAAGACATTAGAGTACTATAAATACCTTATTGACGCCAATAAGATTTTAAAAGAAGTGAGCTTGAAAGGAAAAATCTTTTAGGAGAAAAATTATGAAGATAGATTTTTTTAAGCACAATATCGGCAAAGATGAATTAAAGAGAGTAAGCAGTGTATTGAAATCAACTTTTTTAACCACTGGGCCAGTCACCAAAGAATTTGAAAATAATCTTAGCCGCTATTTAAACGTTATGCATGTAATTGGCGTTACGAGCTGCACCGCGGCGTTATTTCTTTCTTTAAAGGCGCTGGGCATTGGCGAAGGGGATGAAGTTATTACTACCCCAATGACATTTATTGCTACTCCAAATTCAATAATTCATGCCGGGGCAAAGCCGGTGTTTGTTGAAGTTGAGAAGGAGACCGGCAATATCAACGCGAACTTGATTATAGCGGCGATTACTCCCCGAACAAGAGCAATTATGCCGGTGCATTTATACGGTCAGATGTGCGACATGCACAAGCTTTCTATAATCGCTAAGAAATACCGCCTCGCTATTATTGAAGATGCCGCGCATGCTCTTGAGGCTAAAAGAGATGGCATTGGTGTCGGAATGCTAAGTAATTGCGCCTGCTTTAGTTTTTACGCGACTAAGAATATAACTTGCGGAGAAGGAGGAGCAATTAGTACTAATAGTATGAGATTAGCCGGAGATTTAAAAAAATTAAGATTGCACGGAATGAGTAAATCAGCGGCAGATAGATATTCTAATAAATACAAACATTGGGAAATGAATTTTCTAGGCTGGAAATATAATATGGATGATATTCACGCTGCTTTATTGATAAATCAGCTTAAGCATATAAACACATACAGGCAGCGGCGGGAAGATATTTGCCGGATGTACGAAGAACATTTTAAGAATATGCCAGAGGTCCGTATTTTAAAAATCGTTGATAACTCTGTAAGCGCCAGGCATTTATTTACAATCTTAGTCGATCCCAGGAAAAGAGATCGAATTATGCATCAGCTTCAAGATAGGGGTATAGGGGTAGCAGTTAATTACCGGGCAGTACATCTTCTTAAATATTATCGTAAATCTTACGGGTATACCCGAGGCATGTTCCCAATTGCTGAGCAAATAGGGGATAGCACGATTACTTTGCCATTATATCCGAAATTAACAGAAAAAGAGGTTAAATATATCATACATTGCGTTAAGGATATTGTGTAGGGATATTGATAATATACAAGAGGAGATAAAGTGAAGAAGTCGGTATTATTTATTATTATACTTATGATTTTGAATCTTTGCGCTCATTTCCTGCCTTTTGAACGCAAGTCTTTGGCGCCAGATAGCTATTCCGCTATTGTTAGCTTAAAGGATCATCC
>Ga0209211_10010457_pt1 | contig 12089 bp, 10 predicted proteins | sample RifGroA2_FD_183992 | JGI IMG/M metagenome (GOLD analysis project Ga0209211, IMG submission 183992) | Groundwater microbial communities from Rifle, Colorado, USA - Groundwater A2 (SPAdes) (version 2) | ecosystem: Environmental > Aquatic > Deep subsurface > Groundwater | place: Rifle, Colorado... | reverse complement strand
TGCTTTAACAGCTTTAGTTTTAATAAGCATAAAATGATTGGCTGAAAAGCACAAAAATATTCATGGACTAGGCTGAACTTTAGATTGAAATCCGCTTTCGCGAGCAAGAGAATTAAACGCGTTTAAAAACTCAGATATGAACTTCATCAATTTCCTTAATATATCAATAAAACCATCAAGCTGAAGTATCGCCAAGCTAAGATTACTCTTAAACTCAGCAAGGTGTTGCTGTTTATAAAAACGGTATTCCTCTAGAGTATAGATCCTATACCCTTGTTGCTCATGATTACTAATTCTAATCAAATTTTCAGAAGCCTGTTCCGCATTAGCTAAATGAGTTTCCATTTGAACTAAATGTCCGCTTACCTCTTCAAGCAACCCTATCAGCCCTTTTAGCTTAGAAGCCATCTCCTTAATTCGCTTTTTTTCATTCTCGTCTAAGTGAATTAAATCCCGGATAAGATTTTTGCCTTTTTGCCAAGGCAAAAGAGAAAGCTTTATTTCTTTTTTTTCTATGTCATCTATCAATGAAGCTATCCTATTAGCTTTCTCATTAATGCTATAAAGCCCGGGCAGGGTAGTTTTATTAAAAGTTGATATAATATTTTGAAAGGAATATGATGGCCTTCTAGCTTCCAGCATCCTCTTCAGATTATAAGATTGCACACCATTGGCATCTTTAATATTATCAATATCTTCTCTACTCCCTAAAAGAGTTTTTAAGCCATTCAAATCACGCAGTAGGTTTAGTATTCCTTCCCGTTGGGTTTCAGTAAGAACCTGCTCAGACCTCACTTCACGCACTTCTTGCAGCTCTTCTTGTTGAATATCCGTACCGGCTGAAGATAACTTTTTTGGCACTGGGAGATGTATTTTTACCATTACACCTTTCACGCTTTTAGAAATTTATAAATCTTTCTTTTTTGTTTTCGGTATGCGCTCAAACAGTGCCAAAACTCTTATGAAGAATATTTTTTAATTGGATGCTTTAAGCGCCAATTTAATTTTATCTCTGGGATAGCGATGTTATCAAAGCCTCATTGCAGATAGCAGAGTAGGCACCATAGCCGCGAGGCCCGCCAACAGGGAGCCCATTGAGTGATATATGCGGAGATTTCATTGCCAAATCCTCAAGGCGGACAGCACCTTTCAAATGTTCTGAACAGGTAACCCTATCAATGCCATCCCGTGCATGCACTTCCACCTCAGTATATCTTTCCTTTGGATCAGTTAATATATTGCTATAAATAGAAAAATGAGTTCCTGCTCGCAAGCCGAAGTTAGCAACACTTTCAAAAAATGGTTGCTCTTGAGAAGGATTTACATATCCGCGGGTTATAACCACCCCTTCATTTTTGTAAACCATATTTGAGTCATAAGGGTTGGTAATTCCGGAAAGAGCTAAATTAGCAATAATGCTGGCAGTGGTAAACCCCATCCTTATATACTGATTTGTTCTTAGCGTTAAATAAAAAGTTAAAGCCGGCAATGAAACAACACTTAAGGCAGCTGGAATTGCGTATTTTTTGAATGTGGAAATTAAATGCCCACCATGCCTACGCGCATTTTCCCCTAATCGCTCTGCAAGAGAATTCTCCCCATTAGGCGCATTAAGGCTTGTATCTACTGACTCAAGCGGAGCTCCATTCTCTATCTCCTTTAAAAAATCATCTACTGCCCCCATAAGGCATAGGAAAACAATTCTTTTTTTAAATATTACCCCACTGTTAATTGGCTTATTCATAAAGCCAAACAGCAAATTTTATAAACAAGCAAAAGCAGTGGAATAAAAAAAGAGGTGCATACATGTTTTTCAGCAGGAAGGCTTCTTTAGAGCTGTCAATAAGCGCTATTGTTATAGTTATCCTTGCCATGACTCTGCTTGGATTAGGCCTGGCTTTTATAAAAAATGTTTTTTCAAATACAGAAGAGCTTTCTGCATCCACTTTTGAGAGAGTTTCTGACCAGCTCCAGAAGAACCTTGCAGACAGCGATGAGAAGCTTATTTTTTCCCAATATAAGATAAGCATTGAAGGTGGCTCATCTTCTTTGTTGGGGTGGGGCATTAGGAATGATAAAGGCTCAAAGATGAATTATTGGGCTGAATTTACAGCAATAAAATGCCCTTCTGCCTGCCCATCTAAAGAAGAGCTAAACAGCCAGTGGCTTACTTTTAAGTATAATCCTGGCGGGAATGACCTTTCATTGCTATATGATGCGCCTGCTAATGACCTTAGCATTAAAAGAGTGGACTTGTCTGCGCCAAGAGCTGCGGCACCCGGGCTTTATTTGATAGGCTTATCAGTTTACGAAGAAAAGGGCTTGGAAGATGAAAAATATGCTTCTACGGAGATATTTGTAACAGTAACATAGATTAATTTTGATAAACAATGAAAAAATAAAAATTTTTTCAAGCATAAAAAGTATGAAATACTTTTTATACAATAAAAAATAATAATACTAAACTAAAAATCTGCTAACATGAAAAAAAGATTAACTGAGCAGCAGGAATTTGAGATCATGAAGCTTGTCCTCGATAAGTTCTTGTGGGTAGGTTTCGCTATAATGGTGTTTGGCGCATATAAAATGACTGCAGAAAATCTTCTGAATGGATTGGTGTGGTTTGGAGCGGGGGTATTTTTGCTTATTCTTTTTGTTATATTGATGGTAAAAGAATACGAGATAATCAGATAGATTTATAGCCTTTGCATGGCAGTATAGTAAAATGACTAAAAAAGCCCTTGAGCTATCCTTAACTTTCATTGTTGCGGTAATATTGGCAATAGCCCTTTTTTCTTTCGGGATAAAATTTATTTATGATATAGCCCATGAAACGAATGAAATAGACAAAATAAGCACAGGCGGCCTTGACAAGAAATTTGCGCAGCTTTCTTGTGAAAGTGCAGATAAAGTTTGCATAGGGATAATAAGAAAGATGATATCTGGGGGAAACTTCGATACTTTTGGAATCAAGATTATCAATATAGGGGAAACTGCCAGCTTTTTAGTTGAAGTTAAGCCTTCTAAGGCATTCGACGAACAAGAAAAAGAGATGCTGAACAATGTTAATTTCAAATATAACAATAACGAAATAATGATAGAGAAAAACGAGGAAAAAAGATTAGGGATTGCATTTGAAGTTCCACGGGATGCTGTTTCCGGAACTTATGCTTTTGATGTTGTTGTAAAAAATATTGTTAATGGAGAATTCCGGCAATATGATGAGATAGAGAAGATTTATGTTGAGGTGCCTTAAGCGCTGCTGCATATATCCGCAAAGCTCTTTGCATCCAAAGAAGCCCCGCCAACCAAAGCCCCATTTATATCCTTCATAGAAAGCAATTCTTTTGAGTTTTCAGGCTTTACGCTGCCGCCGTAGATTATTCTTATCTTAGAAGCAATGGCATTTCCGTAAAGCTCCCCTAATTGCTTCCTTATGCAAGCATGGACTTCCTGTGCTTGCTCTGGAGTTGCATTTTTTCCAGTGCCTATTGCCCAAACTGGCTCATAAGCAACAACGATAGCTCTAACTTCATTTTCATTTATATTTTTTAAGCATTCAGTTAACTGGCTTTTTATTATTTTTATAGTTATGTTGGATTCTCTTTGTTCCAATGTTTCCCCTATGCATAAAATTGGCTTTAATCCATGATTTAAGGCTGCCTTTACTTTCTTATTTATTAGTTCATCATTTTCATTGAAATGCTGCCTTCTTTCAGAATGGCCCAAAATAACATATTCGCAGCCAGCATCCTTAACCATTAAGGGGGATATTTCACCTGTGAAAGCGCCTTTATCCTCAAAATGCATGTTTTGGGCGCCAAGCTTTATGCCCATATTCTTTATTAAGCCGCTTATGTAAGGCAGTAAGGTAGATGGCGGGCAAATTACTACTTCTTTATTATTCGCCTTAAAATATCCCCTAAACTCTTTAATGAAAGAATCAGCTTCCTTAATGCCCTTGTTCATCTTCCAGTTTGCAGCTATAAGGGGATTCATCTTAATTCTCGTGCTCTTCATGCCCTGGCTTTTCCATCTTGTTTTTTATCTTGCTGACATCCTGCTCGCAGTTCCAGCAGTACATCTCATTTTCTGTCATCTTCCTTCCGCAGTATGGGCATTTTGGCATTTTAGAAGGATTAATCTACGCCTTATTTTTAATAGTTTTTGTTTTTGTGTTTTAAAAAAGGGTAGGGTGCCTAACATAACTGTTTACCGACACAAAATACACCCTATACCCCCCCCTAAGATGGTTGCGCCATCATCAGCCATACAAGAGTCAATAGATATCCTTTTAAAATTTCAGGCTTGTAAGGCGCTTCTATGGTATGATTATCTCCAATTCGTTCAATAGGATCCTCTCCGTATTTTTTGCATTCGTTTAGGTATTCCGTGTAGCTTTTGATAGAACGTTCCCAATTACCCCATGCCCTCACAGAGGGGGATCTTTTTACAAATCTCTGTACAGAAATTATCCATCCGCCCAAATATTTTAAGCTCATCGCATGCGTAAATGTGTATATATAAAGGGTGGAGTTTACATAATCGGCTTCTATATAGCATCTCACTCCTCCATGAGGGGGCTTATAAACAAAAACGAGGGCATAAGCCTTTCCTTTAGCTTCATCTTCCCCGACTTGGGCTTTTAGCTTATCAAGCAAGCCTCCAGAATCCTCACGCAATCTGGAACAAAGCTTGCCAACAATACCCTCGCTCGTTTCAATTTCAAATTTATATGCAATAGCAAGAGAATGTAACAGATGTAAGATATCATTCAAACTTTTTGTTTGTGTAATCAGATAAGCAGCTATACCTTCTCTCACTTTTCCAACTGCATGCCCCTCTTCAGGCATTAAAAATTCTGAAAGTTTATAGCTCCTTGTTATTGCAGATAACTTTGCTGGATTATTTTCCGCTTCAATTGAAAATCTGTCTGCATAGGCTATAATGAGGGCAGTACTTTCCTTATCATTAGTTAAAAGAAGCATTTTTTGCGCCATAATTTCAAATATATTCCCAATTTGCTTAAGATTTCTAGAATAATAGTAAGGATTGCTTTGAGCCTGCGCCATCAATTGCATAACTCTACCGTCTAATCCAAAAATTTCAGCTATTGCTGCCAGCTTAAGCACTTTTTCCTTTTCATTCATGGGAGAGCAATTATCCTAATAAACTATTTTTATCAAAATAATTAAAAGCTTACTTATCATACTGCCCTTTAACCTTATATTCCTCAGAAGTCAGTATCTTATTGTATACTCTGTCATAATCTTCTTCAAACTTGCTTTTGCTGAACATGAGCTTATACAACACGTAAATGCCCAATGCTATCCCGAATGCTATCAAAAACGTCTTGTTTATTGCCATAAAAGGTGTGGGCTCAGGCATGTATTTAAATTTTTTCTTTTATAATGGCAAGAAAAACAAAAATATATATCTAACCTTATTAATCATCTCGATTAAACCTAAAAAAATAATAATTAAACGTAAAAAAAAGCAAAAAACAAGCTCACATGCCTTTAAGCGAAACAACATTCCAGATTTTTGTAACTTTGGCAATAATAGCCTCGGGGTTGCTGATAACTAAAATATGCAGCAGCATAATACTTGCCGTATCAAAAAGAAAAGATGTTATAAATGTTAAGCATATAAGATTTGTCAAGGTTTTCAGGTACGGAATGAGGATAATCACCATACTTGCTGCACTCTTTTTTTTGCAGGCTGATGTTGTAAATGACTTTTCAGCAGTTACGAGTTTTATCGGCAATACATATAATCTTCTGCCTACGATACTGCTTGTTATACTTTTGATTGTGCTTGCGATTACAGCAGTTAACCTGGCAATCCTTGGATTGAAGAAGGCTTTCGAGGCATCAGGCATTGCGGAATTCTTCATTGAGGAGAAAAAAGAGCATCTTATGAATGGGATATTTATATTTGCCAGATTTTTCCTTTACCTTTCAGCAGCAATTTTTTTATTAAACCTTTTTGGCATTAATGTTGAGGGCATTACTTCAGCAATAGGGTGGTTTTTCTATGGTATTCTGGCTTTGCTTTTCCTCTACACTTTTTTCGGAACAAGAGTATTCATAGAGAATTTTGTAGCTGGAATGTATATAAAGATGACAAGGACATTCAAGCTTGGGCAGAAAGTGTCTGTTGGCAGCATAGAAGGGAGCATTAAGTCAATAACGAACCAAGGAGTTGTCATAAAGTCAGATGACGGCATGTCTACTTTTATCCCAAACATGGATTTTATAAGAAAGGAAGTTTCTTTTAAGGATATTGAAACTGATTTGGATACGCTGGAAAAAATAAAAAGCTATTACATAGAGCAGAAGCCAAGCTTTTGCGGCCCTGCAAGCGCATCAATGGTGCTGAAAATCTTCGGCTACAATGAATCCCAGTCAAAAATAGGAGAGCTTAGCAATGCGCAGGTTGGAGTTGGGACGCATCCCTCCTCCTTGATTAAAGTTGCGCAGGATATTACGCAAAACAAAGTCAAAGGCGCGTGGGTCGATGTCAGCCATATAACTGACTTAAAAGATGAGATAAGGCTCTGGCTTAGCGAAGGCGCTTTGATCATCATTGACTACAAGAAAAATATATTATTTCCTGAATCAAAAACAGCGCATTATTCTGTCTGCGTGGCTGTTGAAGGGGATGAGCTTGTAGTTCTGGACCCGAGCGGCAAAAAAGGAGGAGTTTATCTTGCGGATGCTGAGAAGGTATACCTTGGAATGGACACTTATTCCGAGCTTATTAAGGGAAAAAGAGGATATATTGTGCTTGCTCCAGAAGGAACTACTGCTTTCTACAGGATAGAAGAAGGGCTTATCTATGCAGACCCAAGCCTGTATAAGGATTTAAGCAACAAGCTAAAAAGCGAGCTTTACAGGATTACTGAAAAGACAGAGCTTCTTGAGACTGTATTGCCTTTGAGGGTTAAGAATTTTATAAAAAAGTGGCGCGAGAAGGATAGGATTGCGAGATTGTGGAAGCCTGAGAGCATGGGTTAGCATCTGATTCTTATGCAAAATAGGATTGGCCAAACACAAATTTTTAAATAGCCTTTATCTAGCTCTATTCACTAAAGGGTGGTTTAATGCGGAAATTGATTTTATTTATTGTAATACTAATTTTATCGCTTTTAACTGCGTCTGCTTCCTGGGAGCAGTTTCAGAATAATGGGATGAATTCCGGAAGGGCAAATGGAACTGGGTATTTTAATGAAAGAACAATAGTCAATGTAACGGACAGCCTGAACGGGATGGATTTTCAGCCTTTGGCTTCTGATGTTGATAATGACGGAAAGAATGAAGTTGTTATTTTCTCAGGCAATTATTTGAAACTATTTGATAATGAGCTAAATTTAATCAATGAAAAATTTGTCGGGAACCTGATGGGGCAGCCCACTATTTTTAATATTGATAATGACAAGTTTAGGGAAATTATTTTTATTTCTAGTATATCAAATATCCATTATTTTTTTGCTTATGAATACAATGGCAGCTTTAATAATGAGCTGAATTTTACTGTTTCCAACGGCGGCATTGGGAGCGGAGTGAAATGCACTGGCATGGGGACAACGGATATCTGCGTTTTTATAGATAATGGCCAATATGTGCATATTGTAAACTTAACTTCTAAAACGGACAGCAGCTACAACACGTCTGTTTTTAACGACACAAGAGAAAAAATACCCTCTATTGGAGATTTGCACAATAATGGCAGCATGGAAGCGGTTTTTTGGTTTGACAAAAATGATAACGACAAGTACGGATTAATTGCTTTTGACTTAATAAATAGAAATTTAGACTATTCTTTTGGGGATAATGGCACGGCTGATGATATTATTCCATCTTACTCGACAAATTTCAAGCTAAAAGGGCAGCCGGTTATTGTTGATCTGAATAATGACGGCAAGCTGGAGATTGCTGTCAGCGCCTATTATGATGATACTCACAATTATAATGAAATGTGGATGGACTGGTTTACAGAGCTGTTTGCCTATAACGGCAGCGGAGCTAAATTATTTTCAAAATGCGAGAAGAGCCCTAATGGAGGCTGCAATGACGGCTCAAGCGCGGCAAGCCCTGAGGAAGGTACCAATCCTTTTGTTTTGGACAGCAATAAAGATGGCATCAGCGAAATATGCTTCATTAAAGACAAGAAGATTTATTATAATGTTGAAGGCATGGCAATAAACTGCTATAATTATCTGGGCTCTAAGCTTCTTGATTCAAAAATAAGCGGAGGCGCCATTAAATCTGCAACTGCTGCGGATATGGATAATGATGGAGTTTTGGATATAATCACTGAAAACTATATCTATTCTCAAAATGGCAGCCGTATTTATAATCATGGCTTTGGCTCAAACTTTGCAATTCCTGCTGATATTGACGGCAATGGTGGCTTGGATTTGTTATTTTCAAGGAAATCCCAGACACAATTGTTTATTGATGATTTTGACAGTGTAAAATTGAATAATGTTTCAATCAGCCCGCTAATTCCATCTTCCGATGATAGCTTAAGCTGCTCTTTTGCAATGTCTGGGAACGGCAATTTAAAAGCCAATGTAAGCTGGTATAAAAATAATGTTTTGCAGTCAACAGAAAACAATATTGAATGCAATAATGAAAGCGTTTGCAGTGTTTTAAACCTTATTCCAAGCGCATCTGTTTCAAAAAATGATATGTGGGAATGCTCTGTTACAGCCTTTAATGAACGTTTTAAGTCTTATAGCGGAAATTCAGAAGTTAAAGTTTTAGGAAAACCATCAGAATGGAGCGAGTACTGCAATTCAAATGATAATTTATGCAAGCAAAGCGGTATAAGCTATTTTTCCAATGCAGGCGCTGAAAGCATAAGCAATAATAGCGAAGGGATGGAATTTGAGCCATTAGCTGCTGACATTAATAACGATGGCAAAAACGAGATTATTATTTTTTCAAATTCAAAATTAATTATCTATAATGACAGCTTGGGCTTTGTTAATGAGATTGATGTTGGCAATTTAGTTGGGCAGCCAGCAATTTATAACATTGATGCAGATAGCAATTTAGAAATAATATTTAGCTCTAATATAAGCTCTGGAAGCTATTTAATGGCCTACGAGTATAATAATAATTTTGCAAAGCAATGCAATGCAAGCATAAGCAATGGCTTAACTGGCTCTGGAATTAAATGCGCTGATGTTGGCAGCACGAAAGCATGCTTCTTCAAGGACCAAAAAAATGTTTTTTACACTTTTAATATTGGCAATTGCAGGCAAACATCAAATTTAACAACAAACAATAAAGATGACACGGCTCCAACAGTTCCTTCTATCTTAGATTATGACCGCGATAATAAATTAGAGGGCTTGTGGTGGTTTAACAATGATTCTGACTTATATACTGGAATTGCGGTTATTGAGCTGGAAAAAATGGAATTTGATAAAGGTTTTAATGAAATTGGATTTATTGATGATGTAATTGACAGAAGCGACCATTTTACATATGTGCCCGGCTATGAACATGTCAAAGGCAATCCTGCTTTCTACCAAAGCGATAATTCAGGAGGCTATGAAATCTTGATAGCATGGGACAATGAATACTATTTTCATGCATTCAGCCCGTGGTCATGCTACAGAAGCAATTTGAAATTGTTTGATACTGATGGCACTTTGTTGTGGAAGAATACCCCTGCAACAGGATGCCCTGGCGGAAGCGGCAGCTGCGACATATCAACGCCAGTAATAGCAGATGCAGACAAAGACGGCTATGAAGATGTTTGCTTTATCATGGGAGGCAATGATTATTGCTATACAAACGCTCCAGACGATTATTTTTACTGCCTGGACAGGTTTGGGAATAATGTTAATGGCTACCCTAAATATACTTCTGATGTTAATTTGTATGGCTATTTATCCGCAGGATTAGACACTCTAATGTATCTAGCAGACATGGACGATGACAATAAGTTAGAGATGATAGGCTCTGGATTTATTTGGGAGCTAAACGGCAGCATACTAAAAGGAAATTACTCTTCTTTTACTAAATTTGCCCCTGTGCCTGTTGATGTTGATAAGAATGGGGTTTTGGAATTAATAGGAAGCAAGGTTAATGAGACAAATGTTTTTTATGCGAATGCGGATGTTTGTTCTGGGAGGGTGCAGGCTATATCGTTTGATTCTTCGAATAATGCAGTGCCTTATACAAATTTTTATGCAGATAATATACTGAAAGGCGCTACGGATGATAATGGATTATTTGAAGCTAAATTAAGCAATGTTTGCGGAGAAAAAATAATGTATGCCTTGAAATGCTCCAATAACACGATAAGCTGCGGAACCCAGGCAGGCAGCATGGATTTTTCAGGGGATTTTGACTCTTTAATGTTTGACTGCACAATTTGCACTGGAAATTCTGACTTGAGGATATTGTCCGGTAATGTAAACGTAAGCAATGAGAACAATAAAATAAGTGTAAATATAACTATTGAGAATATTGCTGCAAATGATATAAATTTAACAGTAAAAGCGCAGGATAAGGATACTGGCTTGGTTTCTGATGAAAACAGCATATTATTTGATGTTAATTCAGGAGATAAATTCTCAGTTCAGGCAGTAAGCTTAAATCTTGGCAATGCGGATTTTGTGCATGTTTATGTTGATGCCAATAATTCTGTAAATGAGCCAAAAACAAATAATTATGCTGTTGTGCCTGTTGTTACTAATAAAAGGAAAGCCTTTATTAGCGTTGGCACAGGAAACTCTTTTGCTGATGATGCCATTAAGGAGTATTTGAGCCTCTTTGTTATTTCAACTTCTGATGCAGATTCATCCTTGACAATAGCTGTAGGCTTGGGAGAGCATAATTCACTTATTAACAGCAAAAAATCCTATACAAAATTAAATTATGGATGGTATGCTGACAGCAGCAGCGCTTATTTCAATAACAAGCCGATAGGCTCAAGGCCATGGGTTGGGCTGGCTGCCAGCTTTAAGCAGGATATTGCAGGTGACGATTTTGCATTTGCAATGGGCAAGGAAATAGAAGGCGTTGTTGCTGCTGTAAAAAGGCTTGCTAATTCAAAGGATAAGTTTTTTGCCCCAGATTTGCAGTTATTTGATTCCTATACGAGTATGATAGAAGATATTGATACTTTAGGCATTTCTGTTTTTGACTTGATGCACAATGAGGAAAATAAGGATAAATTTAATAACCAAAGAAGCCCAGAGTTCAAAAAAGTGGTGAAAGATATTTTGAATGATAATAATTTTGAGGTTGCTATAAGGACTGTTAAGACGGTTAATGATAATACTACTTTGCGAATTAAAAATTTAAATAGCGATTTCTCAGCAGATTTTAGAGATGCAATAGTAAGCGATACCCGCCCTATCGTATTTGCTGGCGGCTTATGGAATGATTTATTCTATTGGGAAAATAATAAGGTTTTAACTGCAAATCTTATTGAAAGGGGCAGGGATTTGTGGGAAATTGAGATAACTGGCGGTCCACAGGAAGATAAGCCAAACAGCCCTAATTACAGCTACAATGATACAAGAGACTATTATTGGCCATCATTGATTGCAGGAGTGCAGAAGTATAGCAATAAAAATTCCTTGCAGTATGTAGGGCATTCAAACGGATGCGGGGTTGCCTTGGCATCCTTAAACTCGTATTCAGCTTCTGGCAAGAATAATGCAGGGTATTATTTTGATGCTGATACTGGAAATTATTTATTAACCGATTTGTCCAGCAATCCTGTTGACACTTTTGTTGGGATGGGCTGTCCAGGAGCATTAGACGGATATTCGCCTTTTTACAAGTATTTTGGAATGTTCGGTGATAAAATTATAGCGCAGATAAAAACAGAGCATATGACTGCAAAGGAGGTAAGTCAGAGGTTGTTGGCTTTCTGTAACAGTGAATTGGATGGGGATGAGCAACAGTATTGTGTTTTGGCTGCTAAAGGTTTGGATAAAGTTGATGGAGATTCTAAAGTTTCTAAAAATTTATTGATTGATTATTTAAACAATATAAACGATAAGGGTAATAATCCACAAGTTGATCAAGGGTTGTCAATTAGGAGGTTTAGATTGT
>Ga0209211_10010455_pt1 | contig 12090 bp, 8 predicted proteins | sample RifGroA2_FD_183992 | JGI IMG/M metagenome (GOLD analysis project Ga0209211, IMG submission 183992) | Groundwater microbial communities from Rifle, Colorado, USA - Groundwater A2 (SPAdes) (version 2) | ecosystem: Environmental > Aquatic > Deep subsurface > Groundwater | place: Rifle, Colorado... | reverse complement strand
AAGGGAGCCGGCAGTCACGGGATTTATGACTTTATTGAAAGGGTGAATGATAAATATGAGATAAGATTTGTAAACGGAAGTTTTAAAAAGGTAAAGACCTTATGGACAATATTGAGTAATATGGGAAAAAGGGTAGGCATAATGAATGTTCCTTTTACCTATCCTCCTGAAAACGTTAATGGTTTTATGATCTCAGGATTTGACACCCCAAGCATAGATAGTAATTTTACATATCCTGCTGAACTATATAATGAAATAGTCAGAGAAGTAGGCAGATATGATCTCAGGGGAACATTTCCTATAGGCAAAAGAAAAGATGAGTATAGGATTGAGGATATAGACAGGGTCATAAAAAATAGGGTTGATGTGAGCAGATATCTGCTTAAATCCCGTGACCTTGATCTCTTTATGGTAGTATTTGGAAGTACAGACCATGTACAACATCTCTTCTGGAGACATATGGAGGAAATGGAGAATGGAATCAAGAATGAAGAGGTCGGTAGATATGGTCATATAATCCACCATACCTACAAAAAAATAGATGAGGCAGTAGGAGAACTCATTGAGCAGGCAGGTAAGGATACTACCGTAATCATCATGTCTGATCATGGCGGCGGCAGGATAAAAAAGAACATTAATCTCAATAATTGGCTTGCCGAAAATGGATTTCTTAAATATAAGAGAAGACCGTTATCAAAGTTATTTATTGATAATGGCAAACGGATGCTGAAAAGATATCTGCCGAGGAAATATAGGGACCGAATAAAGATGATATTCCCTGACCTTAAGGATAGGGCTGAGTCAATCTCCTATTTTTCAGAGATAGATTGGGAAAATACAAAGGGATATTCCTGGGGGATGTATGGAAACATCTCAATAAACCTTAAAGGAAGAGAGCCCATGGGAATTGTCGGCAATCATGAATATGATAAAACTTGCAGGGAGATAAAAGAAAGATTGTACGGGATAAAAGACCCTTATGATGGGAATAATATCGTTGAGAAGGTATATATGAAAGAAGAAGTTTTTAAAGGACCTTATTCAGCTAAGGCCCCTGATTTACTTGTCCAGTGGAAGGATTACGCATATTATACTCAAGGCAACTTAACAAGAGGTGGAGGCGATATTTTTCAGGAAAAACTGAATATAGATTCATCAGATTTTGAACATACCGGCACACACAGACTCAACGGCATATTAATAATGAATGGTCCATCTATAAAGAAAGGTGTAATAATAAATAATGCCAGACTCATGGATATTACGCCAACAATCTTATATCTCATGGGTCTTCCGATACCAGCAGATATGGAAGGCAATCTACTTATAGAAGGTATAGATAAGGATTTCATAAAAGGGAAGAAACCAACTTACAATAATGAAGATATGGCATCAGATTCTCTCCTTAATAAAGAGGTATTGGCTTATTCAGATGATGATTCAAAGATAATCTCAGAAAAACTAAAAGGAATAGGGTATTTATGACAAACAAAATCAAATATGTTTTTTGGGGTATTATAGGTTTTTTCTGGTTTGTGTTTACCTTTTTTTTTACATATATAATATTAAAGGTCATCCATTTTTAGAAAAAACTAATGCTGAAAGGGAGAATTAAAATGATAGGCGTATTCATAGTAGCCTTATTATTCTCAATGCAGGGAGTGGGATTAACTGCATATGATCCGCATTTTGGAATTAGCGGACTCTCCAAAAATATAGAACTGTTCTCAAATGCAGGGATTAAATGGGCAAAGATGGGAAATGTTGCATGGGGAATAGTAGAACCGGAACCACCAAAAAAGGGGATACACAGATATGATTGGAGCGGCACTGACAGATGGATATTAGAGGTTCAGCAATATGGGATTAACCTGAAGGTAATCCTCCATGCTGTTTCAGAATGGGGAACGACTCATCCGGCAAAAAGAAGAAAAGGTAAAGATGCGGCAAGTGCACATCCCGGAAATAAATATATAGGCGATTACCAGGATTTTATCTCTAATATAGTAGAAAGATATGATGGAGACGGTAAAGATGATATGCCGGGATTAAAAGTTCCTGTTAAATACTGGCAGATAGGGAGTGAGGTTCACAACAGACCAATGTGGGCAGGTACTGTTGAGGAATATCTCTCTATGTTGAAACTGGGTTACGAATCAGCAAAAAAGGCTGATCCCGATTCAAAGATAATATTGGCAGAATTTGGTTTTAGCGGTTTCTTTTGTGATATCAGGGAGGAGAAAGAGATAGAAGAGGCATTAAAGATGGTAATGAAAGACCCGCGTTCAGAACATACATATACATTCATAAAAACCTTGTTAAGAGATGGAAGATATTTTGATATTGTCAGTTTTCATCCCGGTCATTGTTATAATGGCATACCCTGGGCAATAAAAGAACTTAACAAAGAGATGAATGAGAGAGGATACAAAAGGCCTATATGGATTGGAGATATGGCGAGCGGCCCGTTTTTTGGCAAGGGAAAGGGATTGACTGAGGCTAAGACAGATAAATATAAAGAGAGTGAAGAAGAGGAAAAGTTGAATATAATGGAAAGTGAGAGCCATCCCAAACATAAAGAGGTTGAAAAATGGTACAGAAAGGAACAGGCAAGGCTTTCTGTAAAAAAACCTGTTGTTGCCCTTGCCCATGGAGCAGAAAAGATATTTTTAGCAAATCCTTTTGACTGGTCTGATTATTATCTTCCTTCCTTCAGGCATTTTGGCTTGTTGGATAGAAAAGGAAATCCGAGACCGGCATTTTATGCATATAAGCTACTTATTGAGAAGGTGGGTGGATTTTCAAATATTAATATCTTATCAGAAAAGGATGGAAGATATATATATAGGTTTTTGATAAAAGAGAAGAATAGAGAAGTATATCTGTTATGGAATGAAAACGGTGAAAAAGAGGTGCGGTTAAGTCCTAATGGCAAAAGGGTAAGAATTACAAATACTGTCGCTATGGATACTGGGATATTTTCAGAAAATGTGAGAGAGATCTCTGGAGACGAGGTCAAGATTGATCTGAATTCTGATCCTTTAATAGTGGAAGTAATAAAATAGACAGATACATATGAATGATGCACTCCTTATCTCTTTTAAAATATTAATAGTTGCGGCTGGATTAATCACTGCGCTTGGTTATGGGTTATTATTTGGTGCATACCCTATAATAGCGATTGGTTTATTAGTCGCAGCGGTATTCTTACTTATTTTTTATTATAAAGAGAATTGGGGGATTTATCTGGCGTTATTCGCTATACCATTCGACAGACTTGCCATATTAGCCCCGGGTGGGGCATTAACTGTGGCCAAATTTGCAATTCTGACAACAATTATTGTCTGGTCATTTAGAAGAATTACTACCAAAGATAATGAGTTGTTTACTTCCCTCTTTTATAATCCATTAAGTATATTAGGTCTGCTATTCTTGTTTTTATCATTCACATCCGGAGTAAATGCGCAGGATAAGGTTATGTGGATTGGGCAACAGATCAGAAGAACAAACATAGTTGTTCTGTATCTTTTACTTATCACTATTATTAAAGACAAGAAGGTATTAATAAGGGGATTATGGTTTATCCTGATTGCAGATTTCTTTGTTAGTCTGACCGGAATATATGAGATGGTTACTCAGGTGCCGATCCTTTCATTTGTTGGGATTGAAACTGATCTGAATATTACTAGTATGGGTGAATCAAGGATACTTGGACCAGCAGGAGATCCTGATTTTCACGCTGCAACTATGATATTTCCCGCAACCATTGTATTTTTTATGATGTATCGCTATAAATCAAAGATTTTAAAGATTATCTTACCTTTTCTTTTGATCCTTTTTACCTTAAATGTATTTGGAACAGGATCAAGGGGCGGTTTGATAGGGTTATTCGTTTCACTAATGACATTTGGATACTTGATAAAGTTTAAAAGAAAAAAGATTGTTATGGTGTTAATAGTACTGTTGATTTTTATTTCATTAGGCTCACTTCCTTTTTTAACAGGTTCTGCTCCTACTGGGAGATATACCGGAGAGAGCGGAGGGAAAACGATTTCCTACAGGTTTGGTTGGATGGAAATGGGATTTAAAATGATAGTAGATCATCCATTTGCCGGGATAGGGACTGGACATTTTCTTAGAGTTTATAATCGGTATATAGTCCCTACAGTAACAAACACCCCAAATTTCCCGCATAACAGTTTTTTGCAGATATGGATAGAAAATGGTTCACCTGCATTTCTTAATTATATCGGAATATATTTAGTTGCAGCCTTTAATTTGTTTAAAGTTATAAGGTTTTCAACAAACGATGAAATAAAGGGATTAGCCATTGCTATAATGGGGGCGTTTTTAGGTCTCGGTTTCTTTGCCCTCACCTCCAATATCCTTGAAAGCGAGAACTATTGGATATTGTTTGCCTGCAGTGTAATTATTTTGAGGCTCTATAAAAAAGAAAAGGAAGAAGGTTCTGTTTGTGAAAGTGTGTAAAATTTGTGGTTCTATAGAAGGCAGGCTCAGATATTCTGTTGATGGTTTTGATGTCATCCAATGCAGCGGATGTAGTGTAGTCTCCTTAGATTTAAAGAAGAATACTGATCCTTCCAATCTTTACTCTAAAGATTATTATCATGAAAGGGAGGCATATTATTTAAAGAACTCTATTGTTGATCCTGTAAATGGCATTGAAAACCCTAATATCATAGACTTTCGAGAGGGACTCAAAGTGATTGAATCTTACAAGGCTTCCGGGAGACTTCTCGATGTTGGCTGCGCAATGGGAGTCTTCCTTGCTATGGCAAAGGAAAAAGGATGGGATGTCTTTGGAGTTGATGTCTCAGTCTACGGAACCGGATTTGCAAAAGAGAAGTTTGGCATCAACTGTTTTGCCGGAAGATTAAGGGATGCCCATTTACCTGACAGACATTTTGATGCTATTACATTGTGGGATGTGATAGAACATTTCGAGGACCCGTTAAAAGAATTAAATGAAATAAGGCGCATATTAAGTGACGATGGGATTATCATCTTTAATACCCCCAATGTTGAATCTTTAATGAGGTCATTTACCGACTGGATATATAAGGGGAGTTTTGGTTTTATAAAATATCCTGTGAAGAAATTATACCATGAATTTCACCTCTATTACTTTTCTTCCGAGACATTGGTAATGCTTCTTAATATGGCAGGATTTGAGATTATAGAGATGAATAAAAAAACCATACCTATTACCAAAGCAAGAGGAAACAGATGGGAAAAGTTGATAGTGAAGGCCATTACCGAATTAGAAAAGAGTATGCATAGGGAATTCGAAATCTTTGTTATTGCCAGAAAAAGGAGAGGCGCTGATTGAAGGGAAAAAATAAACTCTTTGTCATTGGAATAGATGGCGCTACCTTTGATGTTATGAGGCCTTTATTAAAAAATGGAAAGATGCCTGTCATAAAGGGTCTTATGGATGAAGGGGTATATGGTGAACTGGATTCTGTTACAAATATGATAAGTCCTTCTGCATGGACATCATTTATGACCGGTAAAAATCCCGGCAAGCACGGGATATATGAATTCTTTGAAAGAGAAAAAAATAATTATAACATTAAATTTATAAATTCAAAGGAGAGAAGATCGGCATCTATCTGGCGTATGCTCAGTGATTCTGGATTTCAGGTAGGCGTAGTAAATCTCCCCATGACCTATCCTGCTGAGAAGGTTAATGGTTTTTTAATAGCAGGTCTTGAATCACCCGGTGTTGAGGCAAAGGGTTTTACATATCCTGAAGGATTATATGATGAATTGGTTAAAAACTGCGGCAGATATATAATGGAACCGGGGGTTACAAGTCATGTTATGGCAGGGAACCTTGATGAGGCGGAGGAGATACTTTATGAATCTATAGAAAACAGGATGCTTACTACAAAATATTTAATGAATAAATATAATTGGGATATCTTCATGTCGGTCTTCAGGGAGACAGATCCTGCTCAGCACTGTTTCTGGAGATTTTTTGATAAGAATTCACCTGAATATACAGAGAGTCCTTACGGCAGGGTAGTCCCAAATGTATATTGCAGAATTGATAATGCAATAGGTAAGATCCTGGAGGAATTGCCTCAGGATACATCTGTTATGGTTGTTTCAGATCATGGTTTTGGTTTCAGGCAGCACGGAAATCAATGCCTTAACAACTGGTTAGAAGGGGTTGGACTTTTAAGATTTGAGGATAAAAAAAGGGATGGATTCTTAGGCTTATTATACCGTCAGATAGAAAAGAGGTTTAAAAGAAAGACCAAGGAAAGACTTGCCCGTATATTCCCTTATCTGAGGAACAAGGTACAGTCAAAGATGTTATTCTCAAAGATAGACTGGGGGCATACTAAGGCCTTTGCCGATGGAATAAGAGAGGGAATTTATATAAACCTGAAAGGAAGGGAACCGCTTGGAATAGTTGGTGAGACAGAATATGAAGAGATCAGGAATGAGATTATCCGTCTTCTCAAAGAAACAAGGGAACCTTATACCAATGAACTTATTGTGGAAGATGTCTTTAAAAGGGAAGAGGTTTATCATGGAGATTCTTTATTTAAAGCACCTGACCTTATAATCAGATGGAAGCCGGATAAGTGGATAAAGGGAATGCTTCTCCCTTCGGGTAGGATAATAACACCTTATTTCCCAACAGAAGAACATAAGACCATCAGCGGTGATCACAGGCTAAAGGGGATATTTATAGTTAAAGGGGATGGGATCAGGAAAGGGATAGAGATTAAAAATTCACGGATTATAGATATAACGCCTACAATTCTATATATGATGGGGCAGCCTGTTCCTTCTGATATGGATGGCAAGGTTATAACAGAGATATTTCATAATATTGATGCAGTAAAATGGAAGATATCACAAGGCGCTGCGGAGATGGATAGGGAGACAGATTCAACTATGTCATATGATAAGGAGGAGGAAGAGAGTGTGAGAAAGAGGCTGAGAGATTTGGGATATGTAGAGTAGGGTTGGAGGATTAAATTTGAAACGGGTGGTAAAACTTTTATCTCAGAGCTATCTACCAAATCAGGGACGTTATCCCAGGATTACGAGTGAGGCTAAATCCCTTATTAAGCAAGGTCATAAGATTTTGATATTCGGATGGGACAGAGTCGGCAATTGTCCTGAATCAGAATTGATAGGAGATATTGAAGTCAGAAGGGTTAGTGTAATGTCAAAAGAGATGCGCGGGCCTGTTCAGATACTTTTTTTGGTTGCCTTTTGGATAAACTCCTTTGTGAGATTATTGAATGAAAACATAGATATTATTCATTGTCATAATCTTGATGTAATGCCTCTTGGCTATATTTTAAGCAGGGTTAAGGGATGCAGGCTTATTTATGATGCACATGAGCCTGATTACTACACCTTATGGCCGGAAAGATGGCACTTTCTTCTTAAGATTATTGACCGGATTGAGTTATTTCTGGCAAAGCGATCTCATGCAGTTATAGTAACTAATAATTATCAGATGGAAAAATTCAAAAACAATGGAATAATAAATATAAGAATTATAGGCAACTATCCCATAGATGATTTCATAATCAATACTCCTAAAAAAGATGTAAAGGATAAAGGAGTAGTTTTTGGTCGCATTGGCACTATCTATCCGGACATTGGACTCGAAGAGGTATCCCTTGCTATGGAAGAGATAATTAAGAAATATCCTGATACAAGGCTCTTTCTGGCTGGAAGGGTAGTTGGTGTATACGAGCAACAGTTTAATGAGATATTAAAAAGATTAGAAGGATATGTAGAATATACAGGGACGTACAGGGCAGAAGAGATGACCGACCTTTATAGAAAGATAGATGTATCACTCCTTATTTACAGAAGAAATAAATGGTTTAAGAATATTACACCAACTAAATTTTATGATACTTTAGCAAATGGTGTTCCTGTAATAATGACTGATATAGGCAGGCTTGGCAAGATTATTGAGGAAAACAGATGTGGGTTGGTCGTTGATGAAAATGATATTAAAGCAATTGTTCAGGCTATGGAAAGGATGTTAACTGATAAAGATATGAGGAAAGAGATGTCTGAAAATGGTCTTAACCTTATTAAGAGAGAATATAATTGGGACAAGATGGCAGAGGAATTAAGGGAGATATATGCTACCTTATAAATCCAGTAAATCCAAGATCACTTTTTTAATCCCTCCGCCGCTTGATGGTAAACAGCCCGTAGAAAGGGTGTTTGGCTGCAATTATGGGATTTATCCTATACCTAATATCTTTGCCTTAACTGCTGCCGCATTGCTAAGAAAAGAAGGTTATGAATTAATATATCTCGATGGACCGGTTATGAAATGGAAGAGAGATGACCTCTTATCTTTTCTCAGTAAAGATGATAGTCGGATTTATTGTTTATATACGGTTAACCTTGCTGCAGAGACAGATATGATCACCCTTAAATATATTAGAGAGAAGAGAGGCGATATCCCTGTCATATTTATGGGTCCATCTCCGACTTATAATCCCGAGACATTTTTGCTGGATGAACATACATTTGCCATCAGAGGAGAGATGGAGATTACCTTAAAAGAGTTAGCAGAGGCGGTGATTAAAGGTAATGGTAAAGTAGATCAGATAAAAGGGATTTCCTATATAAGGAATGGTTTGTTGACCCACAACCCTCCGAGGGAGCTATTGGAAGAACTTGATACTCTCCCTTTTCCTGCAAGGGATCTGATAGATAAAAACAAGTATTATAACCCAAAGTTTGGTGTAAGGCCTGTTACTGCAATGATTACTTCAAGAGGATGTCCCCATCAGTGCATATATTGTGTCCCCAATTCTCAATCATTTGCAAGGGAACTTGAATATAAAAAGGTAACATCAGGCAAACCTCCTGTGAGAAAACGCTCTGTGGAAAATATAGTGGAGGAGTTCCGGTTATTAAAGATGGAAGGATATAAGGCAGTAAGCATCCTTGATGACCAGTTTGTATGGGGCGAAGAGAGGACGGTAAGGATATGTGCGGAGATTAAGGATCTGGGGATAAAATGGGGTTGTCTTGCAAGAGCAGATTATCTCAATGAGAGGATTGTAAAAGCGTTGGCCTCTGCCAACTGCAAGTTTGTTGATATAGGTGTTGAGTCGTTTGACAAAAAGGTGCTTGAATATATAAAGAAGGGAATAGAGGTTGAGAGCATTAAAGAGGCGATACAATTGCTTAAAAAACACAAGATAACCGTGAAGATAAATGTACTCATTGGGGCAAGTCCTCTTGAAACAAAAGAATCAATCCTGAAAAATATAAAAATCATAAGAGAACTTGAACCTGATGGGGTGATGTATGGTATTGCAACCCCGTTCCCAGGCACAGAGTTTTACGAGATTGCAAAGAGAGAGGGATGGTTCATATATAGCGATTACTTGCCGAAAGATGTAAGAAAAAAGGCAATACACAGATACCCGCACCTTGATGAGAAGGAACTGGAGAGATTGATCAGACATGCTAATTTCGTTTTCTATTTAAGACCGCGATTTATCCTGAGAAACATGGGAAGAATTCTGAATCCTGTAGAGTTTTATAGCGCTTCTGTTTCAATGATAAGGAAATTATTCTGATATTTTAAATCTTCGGAAGGAATTCCTGATTGATAGACTTATCCGTCACAATAATTGCAAGAAATTGTAAAGATGTACTTATAAAATGCCTTGACTCGGTCTTTACAAAGATAAAGGATATAGAATATGAAGTATTAATCCTTGATAATGGATCTGAAGATGGGACAGGAGATGCGGCAATTAACAAATATCCCTCTCTGATTCTCGTTACCAATAAAGAGAATAATGGGGTGGCACCGGCAAGAAATCAGTTGATAAAAATGACAAAAGGCAAATATATACTTATTCTTGATGCGGACACAGAGATTGTATCCGGTAATTTTAATAGCCTTCTGGAATTTATGGACATGCATAAGGATGTTGGTATCCTGGGTTGTAATCTTGTATCATTAGACAACAAATCTCATCCCTCTGTAAGGACTTACCCGCGGCCCGTTCATATCTTTTTGCGCAGACTTTCTTATTTAGGATTTGTGAAGAATAGCAGAATATTAAGGGAACATCACCTTGAATCATTTGATAAGAAAGAACCCGGTGTTGTCGACTTTGTTGAAGGGGCTTTCCAACTTATCAGGAGGGAAGCGATAGAGAAGATAGGGCTTTTGAATGAAAGGATGTTTTATGGGTTTGAAGATGCAGATTACTGTGCCAGGATGGAGAAGGATGGATATAAGGTAGTTTACTATCCATCTTTTATTGTAAGACACTATCTTCAGGGGATTACCAGGAAAAACCCGTTTAACAGAATGGTCTACCTGCATACAAAATCTTACTTTACTTTTTACCGTTTACACAAAGATCTGATTAAAAGAAAGATTAAAGATAAAAATGCTTACAAAGAGATTTAAAGGGATTATAAAAAATGGTTTCTTAGGGGCAATTTATATCCTTGGGGCTTTAAAAGATTCAAAACATATTCCTATCCTTATATATCATTCCGTGGATGATAGCGGTTCCTGCATATCAGTGAGCCCTTCTGATTTTGAGAAAGAGATGATATACATAAAAGAAAATGGTTACAAAACATTAAACCTTAATGAGGCAATTGGTGTATGGAAAGGTGAAGTTAAAAAACCTCATAAGGCTATTGTCATAACCTTTGATGATGGATTTCAAAATAATTATGATATAGTTTTCCCTATACTTAAAAGATTGGACCTTACGGCAACTATCTTTTTAACAACAGGATATTTAGGTAAGAGATGTGCATGGGATAAAAAGGGAGATATTCCACAACTTCCATTGCTTTCATGGGAGATGATTAAGGAGATGCATGAATATGGTATTGATTTTCAACCTCATAGTGTGACACATCCGCATCTGCCATTATTATCTGAAAAGGAGATAAGATACGAACTAAATACAAGCCGGGCTACAATAGAAGAGAAACTGGGTAAAAAGGCTAATATCTTCTGTTATCCTTATACAGAGTTTAATGAGATTGTCGTACAGATCTTAATGGAAGAGGGTTTTGTTGCAGCAGTCACCGGACATCCTGAAAAAGAAGACTTGTATGCCATAAGACGGGTTGGCAGATCGCATCTAACTACACCATTGGCCTTTAAGACGGCCTTAAAAGGAAGATTTTCTCTGTTTTATTCTTTTAAAAGGATTGTGAAAAGAATAATATAATTGCAGGTTTAATATAAAAGGGAGGGTAATAAATAAATAGATATGAAGAGTAATGTCATTATTTTGTTATCAATTTTTATTTTGATTTTAGATTGTTCCGGGTCAAATGGCAGTAGTACTAACAGGGTAATAAAGGATAAAAACCATATCATTGCCATTTCTGTAAATGCTGACCGGGTTGAAAATAGTTTTAAAAACCTTGCTGGTGGCGTAAACTTAGTAGACGCTTCAAAGGAAGATTTAGATAGATTTTTGAGTAAAGTAGGCACAAATCTATTTCGGATCAAGATATGGACATGGAAAATCAAAGAATCATTAAACTACTTTGAATCGGCAGATGGTGTGGATTACATTAAAGAGCTGAAATCAGCCGTAGATGCAGTGCATAATAGTGGCGGCAAGGTAATGATGCAGTTTTACGGGATGCCCCGATGGCTTTCCACCTGTGATAACGCAAAATGCAATAGCAGATTATCTAATAATATCCCAGAGTACTCTAAGTATCCGCCCAAAGACTACACTCGCTGGCAGGAACTGGTCTCAGGTATGATGAAAAGACTTAAGGAGCGGGGTGTTCAGATCGATTATTTTGAAATATATGGTGAACCAAATTTTGGTTCAACCTGGTGGGGGAATGGCAATATCTCATCTGCTCCATCTTTTTTTGAACATTATCGTAAGACTGATGAAGCTATTCGAAAGATTTTTCCGATTGCCAAGGTAGGCGGTGCAGCGTTTGGTTCTATTTCTACCCCGCTTGATCTTAATTCTTCTTCCAGATATTCACGATGGATTAAAGATTTTATATATTTTGTTAAAGAAAGTCATCTGCAATTAGATTTTTTCT
>Ga0209211_10010454_pt1 | contig 12091 bp, 15 predicted proteins | sample RifGroA2_FD_183992 | JGI IMG/M metagenome (GOLD analysis project Ga0209211, IMG submission 183992) | Groundwater microbial communities from Rifle, Colorado, USA - Groundwater A2 (SPAdes) (version 2) | ecosystem: Environmental > Aquatic > Deep subsurface > Groundwater | place: Rifle, Colorado... | reverse complement strand
CGCCCCGATGCCGCTTGCCGCAGGCGCAGCGCGCTTCGAGAACCTGGTGTTCGGTGACTTCGTGAGACAGCGGCGGGCTGACGCCCTGCGGCGGAGCTTCGTCTAGGTCTAGGCCTTGCCACATCGTGCCGATTAAGTCCCCTTGACGATCTGCCCTAAGCGGGGCAGAGTGGCGGCGTGCTTATTTTGTCACAGTGAGAAAAACATCACGTCAAGGAGAATTTCGTGAAATTAAAAGACTATATAACCAAAGGCATAGACGCCAAACACGGCGTGATAGCGCTCGCCGAATATCTTGGGGTCGATCGCACATACTTGCCGCGCGCCCGCGCCGGAAGGCAAGGACTACCGGGTTACGCCTGCGTCAAGCTGGCGCAACTGATCGGAGAGGATGAGCGCCGCGTGATTGCGGCATCGGAATTGGTTACCGAAAAGAACCCCGAGAGGCGGGCGGTATGGCTCCCTTTTGTCCAGGAAATTGCCCAGAATGCGCGGCAACAGACTGTTCAGAAAGTGCAAAGTAGTATTCTATAATATTCAAAATTGCCGCCATAAGAGATATACCTACATTACAGGCCAGCATCAATAATGGACACAGCGATCAACGAACTGATTGGCAAGCAGGAGCACATAGAAACGGCGGCGCGGGCGTTGAAGGCGATCTCGCATCCTTTGCGCTTGAAAATCCTGTGCGTGGTCGGCGACCAGGAAACCTGCGTGCAGGATATCGTTGATGCGGTCGGCACTTCGCAAAGCAATATTTCGCAACACCTCGCGATTCTGCGCGACAAGGGCGTCCTGCAAACCCGCAAGGACGCCAACCGGGTTTTTTATCGTATCGCCGACCAGCGCACCCTTCAGCTCATCGCCCTGATGCGCGAGGTGTTCTGCGGCGTTTCTGCACACAGGGAATAGACAACAATGGAATTTTTGCAGCAGAACATGATTTGGGTGGCTCTCGCCTGCATCAGCGGCGGCATGCTGCTGTGGCCGATGCTGACCGGTGGCGGCGTGGCGAACCTGACGCCGGCCCAGGCGACCCTGTTGATGAATCGCGAAGACGCGCTGGTGCTGGACGTGCGTGAAACCGGCGAGTGGAGTTCCGGACACATACCCGGGGCACGTCACATCACGCTCGCCCAACTGGACAAGCGGATGTCCGAGCTGGAGAAGTTCAAGGAACGGCCGATCATCATCTGCTGCGCCTCGGGCAATCGGTCGTCGTCGGCCTGCGGGCAGTTGAAGAAGGGCGGTTTTGAGAAGGTGTTCAGCCTCTCCGGCGGAATTTCGGCGTGGCTGGAATCGAATCTTCCGCTGACGACAAAATCCTGATCAAGCATTGAGTACGGAGTGTCAAATGTCCAAGGTTCTGATGTATTCCACGGCGGTTTGCCCCTATTGCGTGCGTGCCGAGCAACTGCTGACACGCAAGGGCGTCACGGATATCGAGAAAGTGCGGGTCGATCTGCAGCCGGAGCGGCGCGAGGAAATGATGCAGAAGACGGGCCGCCGTACGGTTCCGCAGATTTATATCGGCGAGACGCACGTCGGTGGTTGCGATGAGCTCTATGAACTGGAGCGTCAGGGCAAACTGGATACACTGCTGGCCGCGTAGAATCACCCTTTTTCCCCTCACCTACAATTCATCATGAGCGACGAGCAGCCGGTTTTCAGCATTGAAAAGATTTACGTCAAGGACCTCTCGATCGAGGTGCCCAACGCGCCGCAGATTTTTCTGGAGCGCGAGACGCCGAACATCGAAGTGCAGATCCAGAGTACGGCGAACACGATTGGCGAAGGCATGTACGAGGTCGCGCTGACGGTCACTGTAACGGCTACGGAAGGCGAGAAGGCCTTCTTCCTCGTTGAAGTGGCGAAAGCCGGAATCTTCCAGATTCGCAACGTGCCGGAGCAGGATCTGGAGCCGATTCTCGCCGTAGCCTGCCCGAACATCCTGTTTCCCTATGCGCGCGAAACCGTTTCCGATGCAGTCAATCGCGCCGGCTTTCCGCCCGTGATCCTCGCCCCGGTGAACTTCGAGTCGCTCTACCAGCAGCGCTTGATGGAGCAGCAGCAGGGCGAAAGCCGGATCCAGCTGCAATAGTCGGCGATGGTGCGACGCCGACTTCCTGCCGCCGTATTGACCCTGGGTGCGCTGGCAGCGGCCTTGCCGGCGTGGGCGCTCGACTACCGGACTCTCGTTGAGGCGGCGCCGATGTACGACGCGCCGTCGGTCAAGTCGAAGCCCTTGTTTGTGGTGATGGCCGGCACGCCGGTCGAGCTTGTGGTCAGTCTCGACGGCTGGTCCAAGGTGCGCGACAGCCGGGGCGATCTGGCCTGGATCGAAAAAAAGCACCTGGCCGAAAAGCGCAATGTCATTGTGCGTTTCGATCGCGTCCCGGTTCGCGCCGCCGCCGACGACAAGGCTGGGTTGGTGTTTGAGGCGGAGCGCGACGTGGTGCTGGAACTGGTCGAAGCCGTTCCCGGTGGTTGGGTCAAGGTCAGGCATCGCGACGGGCAAAGTGGATTTCTCAAGGTGCCGCAAGTCTGGGGCTTGTAGCCGATGCCGACTGCCAGCGACCACGATGTTTCAGTGCAGGCCGACGCCGGGACAATCAGCGTCAAGCGCCGTGGCGGGGCCTGGCGCCCGTTGGATAGGACGCGATGCGGATAGCCGTACTCGGCGCCGGAGCCTGGGGCACGGCGCTGGCCATCGCTTTCGCCGGACGGCATGCAGTCACCTTGTGGGCGCGCGATGCAGCCCGCGCCGAGGAGATGGCTCGGCAGCGGGAAAACCTACGCTACCTCCCGGCCTGCCGTTTCCCCGATGCGTTGCGGGTCACGGCGGATATCGGAACCGCGCTGGGCGATGCCGACTTGGCGATTCTTGCCGCACCGTTGGCCGGTCTGCGATTCCTGCTGGAGCGGATCAAGACCCTCGCGCCGGGCAAGCCCTTTCTCTGGGTGTGCAAGGGACTCGAAGCCGGCACCGGCCTCCTGCCGCATCAGGTGGTGGCCGAGGTCATGGGCGATGCCGTTTGCGGCGTACTCACCGGGCCGAGCTTTGCTCTCGAGGTGGCGCGCGGACTGCCCACAGCCATTACGCTGGCGGCCACCGACGCAGGATTTGCCGAAGCCATTGCGCAGAACCTGCACGGTGGCAATTTGCGCGTTTATGCCAATCAGGACCTGATCGGCGCTGAAGTCGGCGGCGCGGTAAAGAACGTACTGGCGATCGCTACCGGTATCTGCGATGGCCTCGGCCTCGGCTTCAACGCCCGTGCCGCCCTGATCACGCGCGGCCTGGTGGAGATCACCCGGTTTGGCGAGGCGCTCGGCGCCCGGCGCGAAACCTTCAACGGCCTGGCCGGCATGGGTGACCTGATCCTCACCTGTACCGGCGAGCTCTCGCGCAATCGTCGCGTCGGCCTGCTCCTGGCGGAGGGACGGGCTTTGGCCGACATTACCCGCGAACTCGGCCACGTTGCCGAAGGCGTGCCTGCCGCGCGCGAAGTCGCCCGCCGAGCCGCCGAGCTTGGTATCGAGATGCCCATCACCCGGGCGGTGACCGCCGTTCTCGACGGCCGCGTTACTCCTCGTGCGGCGGTAGAGCAACTGATGGCGCGGGATCCGAAACACGAATGAAGGGCTATTCGCCCCCGGCGAATCCCTGCTGCCGCCACGCCTCGTAAACCATCACTGCCACGGCGTTGGACAGGTTCAGGCTGCGATTGCCCGGTATCAGTGGCAGCCGCAGACGATGGCTTTCGTCGATTTCTGCCAATACCTCCGCTGGCAGGCCGCACGATTCCGCGCCGAAGACGAACGCATCGCCGGGCAGAAACTTTGGCGCAGCGGCATCCTGGGCGTCGTCGTCGGTATGGCGTCGTTGCGCCTTGGTGGTCAGGGCAAACAGCCTGGCCTCGCCCAGCAGGGACCGGCACGCGGCCCAATTCGGGTGCACCGTAACGCAGGCGATTTCGGCGTAATCCATTCCCGCCCGGCGCAGTTGGGCAGCCGACAGATCGAAGCCCAACGGTTCCACCAGATGCAGTTTCGCCCCGGTATTTGCGCAAAGCCGGATGACATTCCCCGTGTTGGGCGGAATCTCCGGAGCGACGAGGACAACATGGAACACGTGCGGGTGCCTCCGAAAAACGTGCGTTTCCGAGCGATCAGCCGAATGGGCTTTCGTGCAAAATCGCGGCTGCAAAGGCCCCGATTCTAAGGCTGCTATGGAGACCGCCTGATGGCACGTCCGGAAAAAATCCGTCTTGGTGACATGCTGGTGCAGCAGGACCTCGTTACGGTGGAGCAACTCAAGCTCGCACTTGAGGAGCAGAAGCGCTCGGGCCGCAAGCTTGGCCGAGTGCTGGTGGAAAGCGGCTATGTCACCGAAGAAGGCATTTCGAACGGCCTCGCACGTCAGCTCGGCGCAGATTTCGTCGACCTCAAGACCTTCAAGCTGCAGCCTGATCTGATCAAGCTCCTGCCGGAAGCCCAGGCTCGACGCCACCGGGCCTTGGTACTCAACGAGCGGGCCGGCTTGCTGGTCGTCGGCATGGCCGATCCTACCGACCTTGCCGCCTTCGACGAGCTGGCGCGCACGCTCAGGCGCGAGATCGATCTTGCGGTGGTGACGGAAAGCCAGCTGCTCGCCGCCATCGATCGGGTCTATAGCCGCGCCGCGGAAATCCACGGCCTGGCCAAGGAGTTGACGGCCGACATGGGCGACGTGTCGACCGAGTTCGGCAACATCCTGGGCCTCACTGCCGGTGCCGAGGATGCTCCGGTCGTCAAACTGCTCAATACCGTGTTTGAAGAGGCGCTCAAGATGCGCGCCTCCGATATTCACATCGAGCCGCAGGAGAAATCGCTCATCATCCGCTTTCGCATCGACGGTGTGCTGCACATCCAGACCGAGGCCGACCCTAAAATTTCGACCGCCCTGGTACTGCGCCTGAAGCTGATGTCCGGCCTGGATATTTCCGAGAAGCGCCTGCCGCAGGATGGCCGCTTCAACATCAAGTTGCGCAACACGGCGATCGACATTCGTATCTCGTCGATGCCGACCCAGCACGGCGAATCGGTGGTCATGCGGCTGCTGGCGCAGAACACGGGCCTGTTGCTGCTCGACAAGCTGCATATGCCGCCGCGCATCCTGGAACGCTTCCGCCATTCCATCGCGCGACCGTCCGGCATCGTGCTGGTGACCGGACCCACCGGCTCGGGCAAGACCACCACGCTGTACGCGGCACTCAACGAACTGAACACGCCGGAGAAGAAGATCATCACCGTCGAGGATCCGGTCGAATATCGCCTGCCCGGCCTCAATCAGGTACAGGTGCACGAGAAGATCGATCTCTCCTTCAGTCGCGTGCTGCGTACCGCGTTGCGGCAGGATCCGGACATCATCCTGCTGGGCGAAATGCGCGACCAGGAAACCGCGGAGATCGGCATGCGCGCCGCGATGACCGGCCACCTCGTGCTATCGACGCTGCACACCAACGATGCTTTGTCGACGCCGATTCGTTTGCTCGACATGGGTGTGCCGCGCTACATGGTGGCCCTGTCGATCCAGATGGTGCTGGCGCAGCGTCTGGTGCGCGTTACCTGCGAGTATTGCTCCGCTCCCTACACGCCAGCGCCGCACGAGCACCTCTGGCTCAAGTCGGAACTTGGCGACCGGGTGGACAACTTCCAGTACAAGCACGGCCAGGGTTGCGGTCATTGCGCCAACACGGGGTATCAGGGGCGCCAGGCCGTGTATGAAATTCTCGATATGAACAACGCGCTGGTCGAGGCGGTGAACCGGGGCGATCCCAACGAGTTCATGCAGATCGGTCGCGAACAGATGGGCGGCAACACCCTGCGGCGGGATGCCGTGCGCCTGGTCGTCAGTGGCCGCACCACGATCGACGAGGCCATGCGCATCAGCACGCAGCTCGAAGAGTAGGGAGCCCATGCCCAACTTCGCCTATCGCGGCCGCAACGGGGCCGGGGATGTAGTGGAGGGAATCCTGGAAGGCGCGACTGCCGGAGCGGTGGCCGACCAGTTGTTCGGCAAGGGCTTGACGCCGATCGAGATCAAGCCGACTACCGCCGCAGCGGGCGGCGTTGACAGCGCTGCCAGCGTCAGCATCCAGCTCTTCAAGCCCAAAGTCGAGCATATGGATGTGCTGTTGTTTTCGCGCCAGCTCCATACCCTGTTGCGTGCCGGGGTTCCCATCATGCGGGCGCTGACGGGTTTGCAGGAATCCAGCACCAATCCGGCGATGCGGGACGTCCTGCAAGACGTGCGTCAAAGTCTTGATTCCGGTCGCGACCTGTCGCTGTCGCTGGCGCGTCATCCGAAGGTTTTCTCGCCCTTCTATCTGTCCATGGTGCGTGTTGGCGAAATGACCGGCGGACTCGAAGAGATTTTCATTCGCCTGTTCGATCACCTGGCCTTCGAGCGCTTCATGAAAGACCAGGTCAAGTCGGCGCTGCGCTATCCGTCGTTTGTGGTCGCCGCGATGGGGATTGCCATCGTCATCGTCAATATCTTCGTCATTCCGGCCTTCGCCAAGGTGTTCAAGGGCTTTGGCGCCGAACTGCCGCTCATGACGCGGCTGTTGATCGGTTTTTCGGACTTCATGCTGAACTGGTGGCATGCGCTGCTGCTGGGTGTGGTGGGCGCCGTCTTCGCTTTCAATACCTGGCGCAAGACGACCAAGGGTCGCTATGCCTGGGACCGTTTCAAACTCAAGATTCCCATTGCCGGAAAGATCGTCCGCAAGGCAACCCTGGCGCGCTTCGCCGCCAGTTTTGCCCTCGCCTCGCGCAGTGGGGTGCCGATCATCCAGGCCCTGACCAATGTCGCGGAGACGGTGGACAACGCCTACATCTCCGACAAGGTCGAGAGAATGCGCGACGGGGTCGAGCGTGGCGAAAGCATATTGCGCACCTCGATTTCCTCGGGAGTCTTTACCCCTGTTGTGTTGCAGATGATTGCCGTCGGCGAAGAGTCGGGCGCGCTCGACGACATGATGAAAGAGATCGCCGACATGTATCAGGGCGAGGTCGAGTACGAGCTGAAGACTCTGGCGCAGCAGATCGAACCTATCCTGATCGTTTCGCTGGGCATCATGGTCCTGATCCTCGCGCTCGGCATCTTCCTGCCCCTGTGGGACCTGGGCAAGGTGTCCATGAAAAAGTGACATGAAGCGTCAGCGCGGCGCCAGCAAGTTCGAGTTCGCCATAGTGGTGACGATCCTCGGCATTCTCGCCGCCGCCTTGCTGGCGCGCCTGAACGCGATTGAGGCCGACGCGGAGCGTACGGAAGTCGATCTCACCGTGCGCAACATCCGCGTCGGCATCCAATTGGCGATAGGCGAGCACATCATGCGTGGCGAGGAAGAGCGTATTCTCGAAGTGGCGCAGGCCAGCCCGATCGACTTCCTCGGTCATCGACCGCGAGGGTTCAATGCAGGCGCCAGGTCGCCGCAGGCGTCAGGAGAGTGGGCTTATGATCCCATTCTTCGCGAACTCGCCTACCTGCCGCGTCTGCGAGGGGCCTTCGGCGGCGCCGAGGAACTGCGCTGGCGCTATGTCGCCAGGCAGGATTCCTCGGGAAGAACGATCGGTGCCAGCCTCGTTGGCCTAAACTGAGCGTTAGTAGTGCCGGTATTTGGGTGACTGACTTAAGACATACATGCTACTTTTGACCGCAAGTAAACGGAACTGCCCCATGACCCTGATTCCAGGGCGGAACGCTTCGCCCGCACGCGGCTTCACACTTATCGAACTGGTGATCGTGATTACCATCATTGGCATTCTCGCGGCGGTGGCCCTGCCGCGCCTGATCGACGCCCAGCGCGACGCGCGCATCGCCAAGGCCAATGCGATCTATGGCTCGATCCGTTCTGCGGTGGCGCTGGCGCGTTCGCGTTGCGAGTTGGACGTTGCCGGTACCGCCCCCAGCGCTACTCCAACCAATTGCGCTTCGGTTCCGCCCAAGGTCAATATGGACGGCATCATGGTCGACATCGTCAATCGCTATCCCGCCGCGACGGCAGCGGGGATAGAAGTCGCCGCCGCCCTTAATCTGGCTGCGGATGGCTTGACCGCGGGCGGCACCGGAACCACGCGGACCTACGATGTGGCCGGCGGCACGATCCCCAATTGCAGGATCAGCTATCAGGAAGCAACCCTATCGGGTACGGTGATTGTGGCTCCCGTAATTACGGTAGTGACAACAGGTTGTTAGCCATCTATGATTTGTTCAAGAATGATTTAGGAGAGCGCCATGAAATCCCTTAGTAAAGGTTTTACCCTGATCGAATTGATCGTCGTGATAGTAATTCTCGGAATTCTGGCCGCGACGGCGCTGCCGAAGTTTGTGGATTTGTCGAGTGACGCGGTAACTGCCAAAGCACAAGGGGTTGCCGGTGCGGTGGCTGGCGGCGCCTCGATTTTATATGCGCAGAACAAGGCTGCCGGTTCAAGCGTTACTGCAGCGACTGCATGTAATGTAGCTGTCGTGCAAGGTGGTGCTTTGCCGGCGGGATGTACCATCAGCAACACGCCGTCATGTGTAAGCGGATCGTCCGATTGCACGATTCAGTGCATCGACTCTGGGCAGACGAAGACCTCTACTGTCAAGGTTCCATGCGATAGCTAAGCTCAGTTTCGGTTTAGTCTGAGAGGGGCACTAACCGAACTTGGTGTGGTTTAGTGCCAGTCGACAATTGAAAGTCGGCGTTGGTGCGACGGTGGCTCGGGAGTGATTCCCGGGGTGGGGAGCTAGGATAGGTTTTCATCCACCGATCAGAATCAGCATAGGCCTGCTTGCCTTGATGGTGAGCGGGCCATTTCTTTTGCCCTTCCATACCGACCCCATCGCCAGTTTCTGGGGTGAGTGGTGGGCAGGTGCGCTCGGTTTGGCGGCTGTCGTCGTTGGGCTAGTTGCTGCCCGTGGCCACCTGGTGCTGCCGCAGCAGTTGCTCATTCCCGCCCTGCTGCTGGCCGCCTTGCTGGTTCAGTTCGCGCTCGGTCGTCTGGTATTTCCACAAGTCGGACTGTTGTTCGCGGTCTATCTGCTCTGGGCCGGTCTGTTGCTGGTGTTGGGACGCCACCTTGCCGACACTCTCGGTCTGGTCCGTCTTGCGGATGTTCTTGCAGGCGCCGTGGCGCTCGCCGCGCTGATTGGAGCGGTAGTGGCCCTGATGCAGTGGCTGGGCGTTGCCCATGAAATGCCATGGATATTTCCAAACAGTAGCGGTGCCATTTACGCCAATCTTGGTCAGGTCAACCATCATGCGCATTTTTCCTGGCTGGGCATTGCGTCGGCGTTCTACCTGTGCGGCCGGGCTCGGCTGTCGCGCCGCCTGCTCTGGCTGTTGGTCCTGCTGCTCGGATTCGGCAGCGTGCTCAGCGGCTCGCGCAGTGTGTTTCTCTATCCGCTGGTGCTGTTGGCCGCGCTGGCATGGGCGCATCGCCGTGACCCGCAGGGGCCGGCAGCCCGGCTGGTAGCCGACGCTGCCATGTTGCTGCCGGTGCTGGTCGTTCTGAACTTTGTGGGTGCCTGGGCAGCACCGCGCGTTCCCGATTTTTGGGTGTGGCTTGGCGGTATTTTGTCTTCGCCTGATGTTGGCAGCATGGCCATCAAGGCCGGTGGTAGCGCCATGGCCGGCGATCGACTCTACCAAGAGGTGTCCGGGTCCAGCATCCGTTTGGCGATTCTGCGCACTGCATGGTCGGCCTTTGTCGACCACCCGTGGCTGGGGCAGGGCGTCGGAAATTATCCCTGGGCGAGTTTTGTGGCCGCTGCCGGCCGCACCGGCGAAGAGCGCTTCATGGTCGCGGAGCACGCGCACAACATTATCCTGCAGGTATTCGTGGAGTTTGGCGTTCCGGTCGCGGCGGCGGTGATTTTTTTGTTGGTGCTGTGGGCCAAACACTTTCTTCGCCAGCCATGGCGACTGGAGCATGCCTGGTGTGCGGCGGTGCTGGGGATGGGTGCCGTGCATTCGCTGCTCGAGTATCCGCTCTGGTACAGCTATTTCCTCGGGCCGACGGCGCTCCTGCTTGGGGCTACCGACAATCGCAGAGCGGCGCCCCTCGCCGGACGCCGTGTCGCCTTCTACCTTATCCTTGCCGCGTTGGGGGGCACCGTCATATTGTCCAATCTGCGCACCGACTATTCCAGAATCGAGGCGGCGTCCAATTTTCCGTTGGCAGCGCATCCGGACCGGGAACGTGCCTGGCGCATATCCATGGATCGCATGGTCCAGATACTTCATGAATCCGTGCTCTCGCCCTGGGCCTTGCTGGGGTTCACCATTCTGGCCGAGCCGAGTCGACAACAGGCGCGTGATCGCGCCGACCTCTGCGAACGCGGCATCCGTCTTGCGCCGGCCCGTTCATTGCTTACGCGTTGCACCATGCAACTCGCCATCGCTGGGCGCCACGCCGAGGCACGCAAGCTTGCGGTGGCGGTTTTACGCGCCTTCCCCGCGGAACGGGCGGCAACCACCGAGGAACTTGCGAAAGGCGCACAGGAGTTTCCGGAACTTGTGCCGCTTTGGCAACTGAGTTTAGACAAATAGGGAAGCGCGCCCACGGCGCTTGATGCCTCCCGATCGGTGCGGCGCCTTTCCTCGGGTGCGCCTAAATGTTCGAGACCACTCGCGAACCCTTCAATTGCACACTCTTCTCCCCTGAAATCCACGCTTGGCCTATCTCCTTCGATAAGTATAGTCGGAGAAAAAATGGGTCTCGATGCGTCTAGTGCAAATGTTCTTCAAACCAAGTGCCGAGCAGGGCTGGCTATCCATCGCGATGCGGGAGGGGCGGGTTGACTTCATTCATGTGCGGCGCGAGTCGGGGCGCAAGCCTCTGGTCGTGCTGGCCGATTCGATCGAACCGGGTGTCGACGAAGCGGCGACTTTGGCCGCCTTGAAGAAACCGATGCGACTCAGCCGTTATCGCTGCACGGTGCTGCTTCGGCACGGCAAATACCAGTTGATCCAGACGGATGCCGTCGCTGGCCCGCCCGAAGAGGCACGTGAAGTGGTGCGCTGGAAACTCAAGGACCAGGTCGAGTTTCCGGTCGATACCGCAGCCATCGATTTGCTGCCGATCCCATCCGACGGGCGTTCGCCGCAGATATTTGCCGCGTTGTCGCCCGAGTCGACCATTGCTCCCTTGGTTCAGGCATTTCAAGCGGCCAAGGTGCCGCTGGCGGCGATCGATCTGCCCGAAATGTCGCAACGCAACCTGGCGGCCTTGTTCGAGGAGGGAGGGCGCGGCCTGGCCACCCTGATCTTTGACGACGACGAAGGTCTGCTGACCTTTACCCAGAACGGCGAGTTGCTGGTGGTTCGTCATGTCGAAATTCCCGCAAGGCAGCTGGCCTCGGCAGACCCCGAGCGTCGCGACATGCTGTTTGAGCGCATCGCATTGGATGTGCAGCGCTCGCTGGACAATTTCGACCGCGTCTACAGCGCGGTCACCCTTTCGCAAATTCTCGTGGCGCCGATTCCGGGGGTCGAGGGATTTCTCGACTACCTGCGCGCCAACCTGACGCTTCCTGTGGCGCCCCTTGACGTTTCTGGAGTGCTGGACCTCGCCGCAGCGCCGGTCCTGCTCGATCCCGTCCGGCAGTTTCAATGCTTGCGCGCCATCGGCGGCGCCCTGCGCGAAGAGTCAACGGCGGCATGAGTGCCCAGATCAATCTTTATCATCCGCGCTTTCTCAAGCAACGTGATCTGCTTACGCTGGGCAACGTGGTACTGGCCACCGTGACGTGCTACGTCGCGCTGGCGGCTGCGGGCGGCTGGGCCTGGCAGGATGCGGCGCGGCGCGGCGCGGCAGCGGCGACCGCGGAGGCGCAACTGAAGTCGGCCAAGGACCAAGTCGAGGCAGCGACCAAGGCGGCGACTGCGCGCAAGCCCAATGCGCAACTCGTCGCCGAACTGGAAAGTGCCGAGGGCTTGCTGCGCCGTCGCGGCGACATCGCGCGCCTGCTGGAAAGCGGAGCGATCGGCAACACCGGCGGCTTTGCCGAGTATCTGCGGGGCTTTGCCCGCCAGACGCCGCAAGGCCTGTG
>Ga0209211_10010446_pt1 | contig 12100 bp, 13 predicted proteins | sample RifGroA2_FD_183992 | JGI IMG/M metagenome (GOLD analysis project Ga0209211, IMG submission 183992) | Groundwater microbial communities from Rifle, Colorado, USA - Groundwater A2 (SPAdes) (version 2) | ecosystem: Environmental > Aquatic > Deep subsurface > Groundwater | place: Rifle, Colorado... | reverse complement strand
TTGCACTCGTCGTCTATCTCGAATTTGGCCTGCTCATTAGCTATTCCTTGTGCCATAGCGATTTCGCTTGATTCAGCTATGATCTGATTCAGAATAGCGTGTTTTCGATCGACGGTCAGTTCTGCAGGATAGCAGTTTTCGCGAATTACTCTGCAAGGAGTTCCTCCGGCAAGGCATCCAGAAGGCAAATCTCTATTGACTAACGAGCGTGCCCCCACAACCACATTTGAACCGATCTTCACGTTGGGGTTGACCCAGGCGTTTGGCATCCAGACTCGATCGCCTATACTAACCCCGCCGAAAGTAACAGGAAAGCCTATAAGTTCGGATTCGTATGCGCCGTGAGTGAAAACCTTGGTTTCTACTCCGCACCCGAATTCGTCGCCAATTACGACTCCTCTGGCAGTGTTAATATGACTATTTCGTCCCATGTGAAGGAAATCGCCTGCAGTCAGGCTGGCAGACGGATCAAAGGCGCTCCCGCCACCAATATATGCGTAGCGGTCGAACCACGACTCTCGGCCAATAGTCACACGATTACCCTCTATGACCACGTAAGGTCCGATAATTGTCCCCGAACCAATTTTCAGGAAATCAACATTGATTTCTGCAGTTTTATCGATATGCACATTTATACCTATATTTATTTCCCTTGTTGCCATTTCGTGTCGTAATTATTACGGTTTAATGAATTTCAATACATAGAATAACTCGGCATATTTAAACCCGGCCTCCAAACCACGCATCGCTGCCAGAGTGCGTATTGCCTCTAGTGATGCCGGGTGCGAACCTTGTCTCATCTGGGACCTGTATGCTTCCATTGCACGGGCTTTAACTTCCAAATCTAAAGTGATGTCAACATACATTTTTCCACCTTGGGTAGGAGGTTGGGTCCAGCCATAATAATATTCATATTGTGCAATTAGGTCTGGTGAATAAGCATGAGCGGCGGGACGTAGAGCAGCAAGACTTGCGTGCAACACCACCTCGTGATCGTGATTGTGGGATGAACACGGAAGGTATATTTCACTAAAAGCGGCACTGTCGAGTATGGCATCAATTTTGGTTACCAGTTCCACTTTGGGAACTGTATCCATACGCATATCGTAACCTTCGTATAAAGCAACAACTTTGGATATACCGAGAATATCTGCGGCCACAAGTGCCTCACTCCACCGTTCTTCTATTGAGGGGGCCGATGCTAAATGCCGCTGGCGATTCCCTCCGACAGCCGCTATTACCAAATGAACCTCATCTCCTCTTGCGGTTTGTTTGGCGATTAATCCACCACATCCAAGTACTTCATCGTCCGCGTGTGGTGCAATTATTAAGATTTTCCTGCCTGGAATACCCTGACCCTCATTGCTTCTCAAACGAACCTCTGCTTCCCAAGTTAAACTCATGAATGAAAAGATATCATTAAGAACAAAACAAGTCAATCATGTTATTATCTCATTTAGGATGTCAGCAAAAATTTCATATATTATCCCAACCCACAATCGCCAGGAAGATCTTGTGGAGCATATAAAATCAGTTAAAAAATCGACCTACAAGAATTTGGAAATTATAGTTGTCGACAATGCCTCAAGTGACAATTCAGTCCGGATAGTCAAGAAACTTTTCCCCGATGTAAAAGTTATTGAAAGTCAAAAAAATCTTAATGCGGCTGGTGGACGAAATTTGGGTATGAAAAATGTAAGTAAAGAGTCTTCATATCTCATTTTGATGGACGATGATGTCGTAATCGAACCAGATACTATTTCAAATCTCTATAAAGCAATTAATGCCAGACCGGAATATGCAGCTGCGACTGGGAAAGTTCTGTTTCTCGAAAAACCAACAGTAGTACAATTGGCCGGTTCGTCGGTTGGCCTTCTAACGAGTTTCAACTATGCTAATACTGGACCAGACGATGGTCGGTTCGATCAGCCGTGCGATAGTTTTGCTGGTGGAGCGATACTCATCAAGAGAGAAGTGGCAGACAAAGTCGGTTTTTATGATGAAGTTTATCCTAGGTTATATGAAGATGCTGACTATAGTGTACGTATAATTCGTACTGGGAAGAGAATTCTTTATGTTCCCAGCGCTCGAATTTATCACAAAGCTCATATCTTAGACAAAAAAAGTGCTACAGACCGCTGGTTGTCTGGAGCTTATTTCGCCTCCCGCAATAAGATTATTTTTATGAGTAAATTTTCCCCCTGTTTTCCTTGTTTTATTTTCTTAATTTATCCAGCCTTTCTTTTATTTTACACTTATCAATCAGTTCGATTTTCCAGAATTGACGCCCTATTAAACTTTTATAAAGGAACCTTGGCTGGTCTTAAATGGGCCCTGAACTACCACTTTCGGAAATAGTATCGCCGTGCTAGTATAAAAACCATGAGAAAAATTATAGAGTACCTGTACAATTTACGATTATTGGATAGGCCGTGTCACACGTTAATCTATTCTTTGCAAGAAGCACTCAAAGATTGCAAAAGTGTTTTAGACATCGGCTGTGGTCCGGATTCTCCACTTCGACACTGTAAAAATATTGAATACAGTGTCGGGATCGAACAATTCAAACCTTACTTATTAGAAGCCAAAAAAAGGAAAACGCATTCAAAATATATCAACAAAATGGCACAGGAGTTGGATTTTCCAAAAAAAAGTTTTGATGCCGTGATTATGACTGAGGTCCTGGAACATTTTTCCAAAGAAATTAGTCGGCAAATGCTCTCAAAGGCCGAAAAATGGGCCAAGAAAAAGGTTGTTATCACTGTACCTAACGGTTTTCTCGCCCAAGCAGGGGTCGACGACAATCCGTTACAGGAACATCTCTCCGGATGGACAGCCGACGAATTCAGAAAACGTGGCTATCGAGTCACCGGAAGAGCCGGCCTAAAGTGTCTGCGCAAAGACGAACAGACCGAAAGCAGATTGCATGGAGGTGACATTTACAATACGATGCGCTGGAAGCCCGGCGTTTTTTGGTACGCAGTTTCGGGACTTTCTCAGTTGTTCGTGTACTTCTTTCCGGAACTGGCCTATGGTCTATTTTGTGTCAAGAAAATAAGGGGTGGGAATTAATGAAAATAGGAGTCATAGGCCATGGTTTTGTCGGGCGAGCAGTTAGTAGTTTTTATCAGACGAATTTAATCTATGATAAGTTTAAACCCTCGCTCTCCCTAAAGAAAGTTGTTGAAGCAGCCGAAGTGATATTTGTTTGTGTTCCCACCAATGGCACCCGCGAGGGTTACGATTATCAGCCACTCAAAGAAACCATCCAATTACTTTCCGTTCACGGGTATCGTTTCCCGATCATCATCAAATCAACCACCCAACCGGGGGAAATCGATCTTCTTCAGAGAAACTACCCCAAACTTAGGTTATTTTTTAATCCAGAGTTTTTGGATCAGGTCACCGCCAAAAAGGACTTTGCCCATCCGCAGAACCCACCCTGTCAGATTCTGGGATTACCTCAAGGAAAATCCGTGTCGCAAAAAGGATGGGTTCACAAACTTTTTGATCCATTTAAAGTCCCCCTTATTATTACGTCTGCCGTGACGGCAGAGACACTTAAATTAGCTACCAATGCCCTTTACACAACCCGAGTAGTTTTTTCGAATCAAATTTTTGACTATTGCCAATCTGTCGGTGCTGACTACGAAATAATGGCTTCGTTGTGGCAACAAATACCCCGCCTTGGAACGCATGGCTATCAAATCGTTCATAATGGGGGCAGGGGAGCCGGCGGTTACTGTTTGCCCAAAGACATCCATGCGTTATTGACCAATGCGGCAGAGTTAGGTCTTCAACTGCCTCTTTTAAAAAGTGTTGAGAAAATAAACAACCTGCTTCTGTCAAAGAGCGGTAAAAGAATAAAAGAACAACCCAAAACTACAAAATGACCATTTCCCTTGTTATTCCTTTTTACAACGAAGAAAAAAAATTGTTCGAATATACAATTGTCCCCGTTACTTCACGGCTTTGCTGCAGGGTTGTTGATTATTACTAGCGATGAGGCCTAGCGCATTTCGATTTTTTAAAATTCCCAAGGTGGAGAGATAACCAACCTCCCTCTTATTCTGCTAGGATAAAATTGAGTTATGAACAATAAGATTGGTGTAATTGGCGGTTCCGGATTTTACAAGCTTCTTGACGAAGCCGAAGAGGTAAAAGTCAGCACTCCGTACGGAGTCCCCAGTAGCGTCTTGTCTGTTGGAAAAATTGGCAAACAAGAGGTGGTCTTTTTGCCCCGTCACGGCAAAGAACACCAGTATCCACCCCACAAAGTTCCCTACCGTGCCAACATTTACGCATTGAAAGAACTGGGGGTAACTAAAATAATCACCTGCACAGCCGTTGGCTCAATCCAGGAAAAAACCAAACCAGGGGATATCGTCATCATTGACCAATTTGTTAACTGGACCAAGAACCGCACGGACACCTTTTACGACGGTCCGATCACTACTCACATTTCTACCGCCTTTCCTTATTGCGGACAGCTCAATACTCACGCCCACAAAATAGCCAAAAAACTAAAGATAAAAGCGCGCCAGGGAGGAACCGTCGTGGTAATCGAGGGTCCTCGTTTTTCCACTGCCGCCGAATCAATGTTCTTTACCAAAATGGGGTGGGATATCATTAATATGACTCAATATCCCGAGGTCGTTCTCGCTCGTGAGTTGGGGATGTGTTACTGTGCCCTCGGTCTGGTAACTGATTACGATGCCGGTGTTGTCAAGAAGAATAATTTGAAACCAGTATCTATGAAAGAAGTAATCAAAGTATTTAACGAAAATAATCAAAAATCAGCTAAATTGATAAAAAAGATGATTACGGAACTACCCGTCAAAACTACTTGTAATTGCCACAAAGCCCTAGAAAATGCCCAAATTTAATCCGGCCTCACTGAAGAAATATATCCGCGAGATACCAGACTATCCCAAGAAAGGAATTCTGTTTTATGACGTTACCACTCTGTTTTCCAACCCGACAGCACTTCGCAAAGCCTGTTCTATTCTAACGAACTTTCTAAAAACCAAAAAAATTACTAAAATAGTCGGTATTGAGTCGAGAGGTTTTATTTTAGGAGCCGTACTTGCCTACAATCTTCGTTGCGGCTTTATTCCGGTGAGAAAAAAGGGGAAACTACCATACAAAACGCTTTCTTGTGACTACAAACTTGAATATGGTGAGGCCACTCTGGAGATCCACACCGATTCAATCAAGAAAGGGGATCGTGTCGTTATTATTGATGATCTAATGGCGACCGGGGGAACCGCGGCAGCTGCCGGAAGATTAGTCACCAAATTAGGCGGAAAAATAGTAAATTTTTGTTTCTTGATTGAGTTAGACTTTCTTCGGGGTAGAGATGAGTTAAAGGGGAATAACATAATTTCCCTGCTTCACTATCAATCATGAAAAAAGTTATTCTGCTCCCTCTTGCCGTCTATCTTCCAGCTCTTTTTGTTTTCTTTTCTGGCGATGACTGGTTCCATTTGCGCGTTTCAAATGTCCACAAATTGTCTGAATTCATAAACTTTTTTTCGTTCGAAAAAACCGCCCAGTCGATTGCTTTTTACCGACCACTATCAACTCAGGCGTTCTTTTTTGTTTTTCAAAAATTATTTGGACTTAACCCGCTTTCGTATCACCTATTTGTTCTGGCCTGTTTTGGATTGGCAGGTTATCTTTTTTACCGATTAGCCAAAAAGTTACTTGGAAACAACAAGAAAGCTATTATTTCAACCTTGATATTCGGACTGGCATCATCAAATGTCACTAGGCTCTATTTTCTCTCGCATTTCCAGGAGATTTCCCTGGTGGTTTTTTCTTTACTGACAGTTCTCAGTTATCTCGAAAACAAAAAATTACCGGCGGTAATTTTTTTTGTGCTAGCCATAATGTCAAAAGAGACCGCCGTCATTCTCCCGTTTATATTGTTTCTTCTTGATTGGTATCGAAAGAAAATCGATTTCCGGAAACTTTTGCCTTTTGCCTTTATACCTTTTCCTTATCTGTATTTAAGACTTTTTCGGTTCGGCGGAGCCGTGGGTGAAACCTATGGTTGGAATCTTTCTCCAATCAAAATGGCCAACACGTTTATGTGGTACGGGCTCTGGTCGGTTGGGGCGCCGGAGTTACTCCTTGACTATATAGGCTCCGGGCTCCGGCCAATCAGCCGGTTCTTCACTGACTTTCCGGTTTGGTGGCATTTGATCATTTGGCCACTATTGGCGAATCTTGCTTTTTTGTTTTTCCTCTTTATTAGAAAAATAAAATCTATAGATAGAAAATTTGTTTTTTTTATGGCCTCATTTGGAGTCAGCTTACTTCCGGTTTTATTTTTGCCTCAGCACAAGTTCGCCGTTGAGCTGGGCCTGCCTCTCGTTTGGTTTAGTTTGACGGTAGCCTGGCTACTTCCCGAAAACAAAAAAACCATTATTTTGTTTGTCTTGGTTTTTCTCTCACTTAACATCCCTATGAATATCTTGACCGCTCAAACACATTATTCGGTTGGGCGGGCCAAGGTCTCAAAAAAAGTTTATGATTTTGTGATAAAAGATTATCCAAACAAACCAAACAACGTTTATTTTGAATTCATCAATGACACCAGAGCCTACACGCCGGAGTGGGGGAGTAGCCGGCAGATAAGCAATAGTATTCAGGGATCAGAAATGTTTAGATTTATATATAATGACCCTAATTATTTAGTTTATTTTGAAGATTTTCCAGGCATCCGACCTGCAAACGAGAAAAAAGTCTCATTAAGCACTAAAATGTTTGTACAGTGAATAAAAAAATCATCTTTTTGATTTTAGCCCTAATTTTCTCAATCTCTCTGTTCTTGCGGCTATATCACATTGATTTACTGTCTCTTTACGCCGACGAGACTAACGGGAATTACTGGATGAGTAATCAGATCACCAGACCATTTACCAATATTAGTTCCCTACTTTCAAGAGTATTTTACGCTACTTTTACTTCCGCTTGGTTCTTGGGGTTAACTCCATTATCCATAAGGCTCAACTCTGCGGTTTTTTCTTCATTAATAGTTGTCGCTATTTTCATGATGATAAAGGACTTATCCAAATCAAAAAACAGTCTGACGGTGGCCTTATTAGCCTCCTTTCTTATTGTCGTATCACCATGGTCGTACATGATCGGGAGGATTGGCCATACCCAAATTCCGATAATTATCCTTCTCTCACTGATCCATTTGAATTTATTCTTCAAGGCAAATAACACGAGAGGATATCTTCTAAGTATTATTCCCCTAGGACTAGCTTTCTTTTATTACCAGTCCATGATTGTCGTTGGTGGAGCGGCGACTGTCTTGGCGATCGTTTATAGCTATCACTCTCTGGAAAAAAAATACCGGTTAACTGGATTGACTGTCTTCTTCGCTGCTCTTGTTGTGCTTGTCTACTTGGTCAATATACAATACAATTTTTTTTCCCTGGCGAGCCGGGGACTGGATTTAGCGATTTGGCGGGACGTAAACACGCCCTGGGAAATCGATAAATTCCGCGGCTTGTCCTGGAATTCCGCGCCAAGTATATTTTCGTTCAGTCTTCCTCCGGAACAGCTGGCGAACAAACTTTTCCTCAACCGTGTCACTGCGAACCTATCGATATTTACCAAAAACTATCTCTCCTTCTTTTCCCCCGATTGGTTATTTCTAAAGGGAGACGCGATTCTCAGGCACTCGACCGGCATGGTTGGCGCCTTCTACCCGCTTCTCCTGCCCTTCATGATTTACGGAGCCTTCAAATTTTTCCAGACCGCGGACAAAAAAGCCCGAACCGCCTTTCTAGTCTGGATCCTAGTCTCGCCAATTCCGGCTGCTCTGACCAAAGACGGAGCCGGGTATCTCCTCCGCACCGTCACCATGCTCCCGTTTCTGACCTATTTTTGTGCCTTGGGAATCGTCGAGTCTTTTAATCTGATCCACAAAAAACTTAAACCTTTCTACTTCGCTTTCTTATCACTTATTTTCATTTATTCTGCCTGGTCATTCTTCTATGGTTACCTTCATGTTTATCCGGCTCTCTCCGCCCGAGCCTATGAATATGGTTTCAAAGAGTTATCTAATTTTCAGGTTAACCACCAAAACGCCCCGATTCTAGTAGTTTGGGATGGCTACTACCATAACGGCGATTTTCGTTTCTGGCAGAGGACTCCTTTTGACCAATATGAGGCCTTCAAACTGAAACAGATCGTCATTGGGGAATCAACCTTCTGGCAAACATTCCCGAATCTCTATTTCTCATCACCCAAGTCAGTTGATGATTACAACAAATTTATTAAGCAATATAAACCCTCATTCGTTATCTTACCTGACAGGTATTTTGTGAAGTATCCACTTGAGATTGAAGACTTTCTTGACCTAGTTGATAAAATAAAGTATCCTGACCAGACTATCGCTTTTCAAATCTTCACACCCCATGAAAAAAAAGAATAAAGTTGCATTTATTACCGGAATTACCGGCCAAGATGGTTCTTACCTGGCCGAATTTTTGTTGGACAGGAACTACACGGTCTATGGTTTGCTTCGTCGAAAAAGTAAACCCGATTACGGCAATGTTTCACACATCCGAAACCAGATAAATTTTATTTTTGGTGACCTCGCTGACCCAGCCTGTCTTTCAATGTATCTTGCCAAAATTATGCCTGATGAAATCTATAGTCTTGGCGCCCAGTCGCACGTTCACGAGTCGTGGCTGCAACCTTTGGCGACAGCCGATCAAACCGGGCTTGGAGCCCTGCGCATTTTCGAGTCGGTTAGAAATGTCTGTCCCAAGGCTCATGTCTACCAAGCCAGCACCAGCGAGCTCTTCGGCGAGACAAAGATTTCACCTCAGGATGAAAACACTCCGATTAATCCCGCCAACCCCTATGCCGCCGCCAAAGCTCTAGCTCATTTTGACGCCCGGATTTACCGCAAGTCCTTCAATTTATTCATTTCCACCGGAATTCTGTTCAATCACGAAAGTCCTCGACGAAGTCCAGATTTTGTGACGAGGAAAGTTAGTCTGGCAGTCGCTTCGATAAAATTGGGACTAAAAAGTCATCAGGTCCCTCTGGGTCAGGGGGGAGAGCCGGTCGTAAATTCCAAAGGAAAACTCGAGTTGGGAAACTTGGATTCGGTTCGCGACTGGGGCTTTGCCGGGGATTATGTCGAGTCAATGTGGAAGATCTTGCAATACAAAAATCCTGATGATTTTGTGATTGCCACCGGCAAGGGTCACACCATCAAGGACTTGTGTCAGGTCGCCTTCGATTATGTGGGTCTCGATTGGAAAGATTATGTTGTCACCAATCCCAAATGGGTTAGACCAACCGAGACCGGACCCTTGATTGGAAATGCTCTCAAGGCCAAAAAACTCCTCAACTGGAAGCCAAAAACTAGTTTCAAACAATTGATCGAAATGATGGTCGAGTCCGACCTCTCCCTTTTACGCTAAACTATAAATTAGGATATTATTGATCGTTTGTCGTATGATATATCCATGGTAAACAAAAAGGCGACCATTAAAAGAAGGAAAATTCTCCAATATTATGCAGTCTTTCAAGAGGAGAGCGACGGCGGTTTTTCGGTCTGGATTCCTTCATTGCCCGGTTGTTGCTCTCAGGGCGACACTCTAGAAAACGCCACCAACAACATTCGTGAAGCTATCGGGCTGTATCTCGAAGAAACTCCTGATAAAAAATATCCCAGTGAAGCTCGCCAGAAACAGTTTCTTGTCCCCATCAGGGTCTCTTATGCCTAAACTGCCACAAATCTCCGCCAATCAACTCCTTCATGTCTTAAACAAAATAGGTTTCAGGAAGGTTTCCCAAAAAGGTAGTCATATCAAACTACAAAGGTCGACTGGCCAAAGAGTTTCTCAAACTTCTTTAGGTCCGAATTTCCGATAGAATAATCCTGTGAACAAGATTATAAAACTTCTCGCCTCTCAAACGACCCGAGACACTCTAATTAGTTTTTCCGGATTGGGGATCATCGCCGCGGTGGGGATGGTCTTTACGGTGATTACCGCTCGGGCTTTCGGACCAGCCACCTTTGGCCTTTTTTCGGCGCTTAACGCCATCGTCACCCTGCTCTCCAGTATCGGCGACTTTGGCATTTCTGCCGCCCTTGTGAATTTTCTGCCAAAAGTCACCGACCGGCGCCAAACCATCATCTCGGTTACCTTTTGGTTTCAGATTATCGTTTCCGTAATTCTGGCTCTGGTCCTGATCGCAGCCGGCCTTAAGCCCGGTTTGGTGGTTCCCGGCTCGAAAGCAATCCACTTTGTCATCATCGGCATCCTGACCGGTTTTTATGTTCTTCAGGGATTTGCCCTCGGTATTTTTAACGCCGAAAAAAAGTTTTTTCAGGCCTCATTCATCCAAGGTCTTGATTCAGTCGTCAAACTGACTATCGTTGCCACTCTGTTTTTTGGCGGACAACTCAATCTCGAACTGGCTCTCTTGGCCAATCTTGTCTCATGTTTTTTATCTTTGATATTTGGCTTCCATGGCGAGTTTCGGAATATTCGACCAATTTTTCCCCGGGCTCAATTGGCCGAAGTATTTGCTTTTTCGAAATGGATTGCTCTATCACGTTTTTTCTCGGTCATGATCTCCCGCGTCGACATCCTTCTCTTAAATCTCATGATTGGCGGATTCGAAGCCGGAATTTTTGCCGCAGCCAGCCGGATCACTCTCTTGTTTGCACTTCTGGTGAGTAGTCTTGGCGCGGTTATCTCGCCCCGTTTTTCCGCCTTCAGGCATCGCTCTGAAATCCTCGCTTATCTGAAAAAAGTTTCCCTGCTGGTAGTTTGTGTCAGTCTCATCATGCTCTTGACCATTTTGATGGCCGACCCTCTAATCAGAACAATCTTCGGCGTCGAATTTACTGCTTCCATTCCTGTTTTTCAGGCTCTAACACTGGCGATGATACCCTTTCTTTTTACCGTCGTCACCGTTCCACCTTTGTTATATTCCTTTAATCAACCACGGTTTTTGGCCAAAATCACCATCATTCAAACCGTTGTTTTGGTGGGCCTAGACATCATCCTCATCCCGACTTACCACGCCTTCGGTCCGGTTATTTCTTTGGCAGTCTCCAATTTGCTCGTTTTCTCTTTCACAGCCACGAAACTTTATTCTCTACTTAAATAAACTGTATTTTATGATGGTCCAAATCGCGATAACTCCATCTTTCCAGCTAATTTTTTTCCCCTCTGCGTAACTTCTACCGGCGTAACTAACCCCCACCTCGTAGACCCGGAAATTTTTCTCGGCTACTTTCACGGTAAACTCGGGATCGAAACTAAAGCCGGACTCTTTAAGTTTTATTGTTTTGGCCACTTTCTTGGTAAAGGCCTTGTACCCCGTTTCGATATCAGTCAAGTTTAGATTGGTGAAGGCATCGCCGATAAAGGTGATTAATTTGTTCGCCACATAATGCCAAAAATACATCACTCGGTGGGGACCGGGGCCAATAAACCGGGAGCCAAAAACCACGTCCGCTTTCCCGGAAAGAATTGGTCTCAACAAGAGTTTAAGATCCTCCGGGTCATACTCCATATCCGCGTCTTGGATCACCGCCATATCACCCGTCATTTTTTGTAACGCCGTAATCACACTTGCTCCTTTACCCATATTTATTTTGTGTCTCAAAACTATCAGGCGTTTATCTTTGATTTTGGAAATCTCTCTGGCCGATCCGTCTGTCGAGCCATCATCGACCACAATCAGCTCAGTATTTATCCCCGGAATTTTCAAGGTCAATACCCGTTTCACCGACCTGCCCACAAAATTTTCTTCGTTGAACACCGGCATAATAACAGAGAGCTTCTTCATAAGATGTGCATAGTTTACAATAAGTGGGGATGAAAATTGCGATATTACATTTCTATTCCGGTCTGGCTTTTCGCGGTACCGAAACTTTTGTTCATGAACTGGCGAATATTCTGGTTGACAAAAATCAGATTATCGTCTTTCAGGCGGGCGAACCATTAAAAAAGGCCCGGTATCAAACTTCAAAGATTGGTTCTTTTACCTATCGGGAAGGGGGTTCCTTTCTGCGGACGACCCACATTTTAAAACGGTTATTTCTCGA
>Ga0209211_10010438_pt1 | contig 12105 bp, 9 predicted proteins | sample RifGroA2_FD_183992 | JGI IMG/M metagenome (GOLD analysis project Ga0209211, IMG submission 183992) | Groundwater microbial communities from Rifle, Colorado, USA - Groundwater A2 (SPAdes) (version 2) | ecosystem: Environmental > Aquatic > Deep subsurface > Groundwater | place: Rifle, Colorado... | reverse complement strand
CATGCGGCTGCTCGGCGCGCCGGGCGGTCCGATTTTCTACAAGTACATGCCGCGAACGGCCCCGTTCGGCTCGGGCGGGGCCGATGTCACCTATGTCACCACGTCGCACCCACTGCCGGGCGCCGCCACCGGTATCTCGCCCATCAAATTTGAAGACGCGTCGTTCAGAAAATGGAAGGCCAAGGGCGGGGCTGTGAAGTGGCACCGCGCCACGTTCGAGCAGTTGCCCACGACCTGTCACGTCGTCAACGGTATCGCGGACCTCGACATCCTGGAGTATGTGAGCGCCGAGATGATCGAGTTCTCCGGCCCGGGCACCATGGTGGCGACGAACAATCACCGCATGGTCGAGCCGGCCTGAATCGCGCATGCACCTCGCGCGTCTTCAAGCGAAACACACCTTCACATGACCCAAGCACTTGATTCCGCGGCTCTGAACCAGCTTTTCCTGCAGGCGCGCACCTTCAACAAGTTCACGGCCGAGCCGGTCGGCGACGACACGCTCAGGCAGCTGTACGACCTGTACAAATGGGGCCCGACCTCCATGAACACGCAGCCTGGCCGGGTGGTGTTCGTGCGCGCTGCCGAGGCCAAGCAGAAGCTTCAACCCACCCTGATGCCCAGCAACATCGAGAAGACGATGACGGCTCCCGTGGTGGCCATCGTGGCCTACGACACCGCCTTCTATGAGCACATGCCCACGCAGTTTCCCGCCAACCCCGCCGCGCGCGACATGTTCGCCAGCAACGCGGGTCTGAGCGCGGACACCGCGACCCGCAACAGCGCCCTGCAAGGCGCCTACCTGGTCATGGCCGCCCGTGCGCTCGGTCTGGCCGCCGGCCCCATGAGCGGCTTCAATCCCGCTGCGGTGAACGAGGCGTTCTTCCCGGATGGACGCTGGAAGGTCAACTTCCTGATCAATCTCGGCTGGGGTGATCCGTCGGGCAACCGTCCGCGTGGGCCGCGACTCGCCTTCGAGGACGGCGTTGTGTTGGCTTGAGCGTTGGGGCCATCGCAGCACCGCATTGAATTCAACAGGATCGTGAGCTTTCTGGACACAGCCCCAGCGCTGCCAATGCCTGGGTACAGCGGGCTCGCCGCAGTGGAAGAAAAGCTTTCGCAAATTGCGAAGACGCTGGTCACCACGCGTCGCTCCGTCTTGCCCAAGCGCTTGACCAGTCCCGGGCCGAGCGCAGAGCAACTCCAGGAACTTTTCGAGATGGCTACCGCTGCGCCTGATCATGGGCAATAGGTGCCTTGGCGCTTCATCGTCGTGCCCCGCGAACAACGCCACCGCTTGGCTGAGGTCTTTGTATTGGCACTGGTGGATCGTGACCCCGGTGCCAGCCTCCAACAGATCGAATCGGCCAGGGAAAAGTCGCATCGCGCACCGTTGTTGATGGTGGCGATCGCGCGGCTGGGATCGGCGCCATCGGACATTCCCGCATTGGAACGCATGATTTCGCTGGGTGCCGCCGTGCAAAACATGCTGCTGGGCGCGCAGGCCATGGGTTTTGGCGCAGGGCTGACCAGTGGCAAGGCCATGGCATCGGCGCGCATGTCGCAACTGCTCGGCCTCTGCGAAGGAGACGTGGCTGTGTGCTGCGTCAACATCGGAACTGTCGCCGATGCCAGGGCTCGCGCCCGATCACGACCCAGCCTAGAGGATTTCGTATCGACGTTGGGCTGTTGAAGTCTGTCGAAATCAATGGATCAATGTGCGAAAACCTCGGTCGCGACACGACGCTCCATGTCCCGCCTCGCGACGATTGCTTCCAGCCCGCTTGTGATCGAGCGAGGTCCTCAATGAAGCGCAGCGCTCGGTCCAGATGGGCCGCCAGGGGCACGCCAGGCAAGGGCACCGCGCCCACCGCGCGGACCAGGTTCTGCAGCACGGCTTGGTTGCCTTCTGCCGCGCCGTGACGCTGCCGCACCAAGGTGTGCAATGCCGACTTCACCCATGGCACCGCCGGCGCTTCTCGCGCAGGCACGTGCATGGTTCGACGCGGCAGTTGCGAGAGCGATCTGGTCCCTTCCGTCTGACGAATGAAGACCACTCACTGGAGGTAGGTGCCGGTCGGCTCCATCTGGAACGGGTGCTGCATGTCGAAGACGCACAGGTCGCCGGCTTCGAGCCTGCAGCGCCGGCCATGCTGACCCATGTACGAAGCCATGCCGTCGGCCTGCGCCGTCCCGCTCAACGGTCGAAGGTGCCCCAATCCAGCGACAGCGCGTGGCGGACGACGGCGAGGCGGTCGGCGCCGATCACTGTGGCCACGTAGTCCTCCTGCTCCTTGAACAAGGCCAGAAGCTGTGGCCCCTGCTTGGCGTGCTCGACGGAAAAGTCCACCAGTTGAGCGCGCGCGTCCTGCGGGTCTCGCTCGACGGTGAGGATGCCCATTTCCACCAGTTCGTTGATGACACTGGCAATCGTCTGGCGCGTCAGGCCGAGTTTGCGCGCAATGCGTGCCGCGCGGCGTTCACCCATCGCCACATGGGCCAGCAGCTGGGCCTGTGGTCGGCTGACCGATTGCATGCCTCTGGCTTGTTGCGTGGAGCGCAGCGACTCCTCGAACCAGTCCAGCACCTTGATCAGTTCAAGGACGAGCGGGGGATGCTGGGGGTCAACGAAGGTTCGGGCCGGCGGTGTGGGTTGGGGAGGGTGTTTCATAGGCAGTTTTTTGACAGATATATGAACTGGAAAACAAAAGGATGTACGTTATAGGTTGCTTCGATGATTTTTGTGCTCATTGTACTAAATAGGATAAATTTTCGCAAAAAAATGGAACAGAGACTAGGTGAAACCCCTAGTGACAAGAATCAAAATAATGTCAGAATTACTGACAATTAAACCGGCATTGCCGAGACATAGAAAAGAGGCTTCCGTGACATTCATCGATACGAGTCATCAAAAAAGTTCGGCGGAGCGCGCGCGCCTGCAGTCTGCCCTGAGCACCTTGGGTTTGTCGCGGCAAGACGGCATTGCCGAGCAGTGGCAAGGCGATCAAACCGCAGCAGAGCCGCAGTCCCCGGTGGCCATTGTGCAACCCAAAAGCAGCGACGAGGTCATGGCCGCCGTTCAGTGGGCGCGCCGGCAACGGGTGCCACTGGCCACCTTCAGTTCGGGCCCCGGACCGCATGCACGCGGCCTGACCGCGTGCGAGCCTGCGGTGCTGCTGGACCTGAGTGGGCTTCGCCGCATCATCGAAGTCGACGAGTGCGATGCCATGGCCATCGTCGAGCCAGGGGTCACATATGCCATGCTGGACGCCCGGCTGGCCTCAGTGGGTCTGCGTTCCTACCGACCGCTCATGCCGCGCGCCAACAAGTCGGTGATCGCATCCATGCTGGAGCGCGAACCGCAACTGAACGCCCATGCGCACTGGGACGTGCTCGATCCCTTCGGCGCTGGCGAGATTGTTTTCGGCAGCGGTGAGTTGTTTCGCACCGGATCCGCGGCGATTGCCGGAACCATGTCTGAGCAACTGGCTGCCGGGGTTCGCTTCCTCACGGCCTACGGGCCTGCCGGGACGGACTTTCTTCGCGTGCTGCAGGGCGCGCAGGGCACGCTAGGTGTCGTCACCTGGGCGGCCATTCTGTGCGAGCGAACGCCAGCGGTCGAGCGCGCGTACTTCATTGCCGACGACTCGCCGGTCCGGCTGACGCAGTTGCTGGCCTGGATGCACTGGCGGCGACTGGGGAGCGCTGCCTTCCTGGCCAACGGCCAGCAACTGGCGTCGCTGATGAGGCCGGATTCAGCGGGTGTCTCGGCGCTTGCGGAGCGCCTTCCGAAATGGGCTGTCTGGCTGCGCATCGGCCACGGCGGCAGCGAATTCCCACAAGAGCAGTTCGACTGCGAGCTGGAAGAGCTGCAGGCACAGGCGGCCCAGCGGGGTCTGAAGGTCGAGCCGGCCCTGGCCGACATGCAGGCCGACGCGCTGGGCCAGGTGCTCCAGGCCGAGCCGCAGGACCTCTACCAGAACCGATTGCTCGGTGCGCACCGTTCGGTGTTCTGCCTGCAGCAGCTCGATCGCGTCGAAGCACTCGTGGCTGCGGCCCAGGCCGTGCTCACGCAGCGGGGCTGGCCGACCACGCAACTCGCCGTCTACGTGCAGCCACGGCTGCAAGGGCGCAACGCACATGTCGAGTTCATCCTGCGCCATGCCCCCGCCGATGCGGCGCGAGCCAGTGAACTGGCCGATCTGCTGGCGCAAGCCGTGCAGGCCGCGGGCGGATTCTTCAGTCGACCCTACGGGTCATGGACATCCATGGCCTATGCCAAGCACCTGGCGCTGCAACCCTATCTTCGCCAGACCAAAGAGCTGTTTGATCCGGATCGGATTCTCAACCCGGGTCGCCTCTGCTATTGATCCCGCCCTTCCATTCACACCCGACCGTCCTAATCATGTCATCACTCGAATCACGCAAGAACTACTTATCCAGTTGCACGCGGTGCTCCTCCTGCAAATGGGTGCCGGTGGTCAAGAGCGAGCGCTTTGCGCACATCTGTCCATCGGTCGTGCACGGCCGCTTCCATGCCTACAGCGCCAGCGGCATGCTGATCAACGGCTATTCGCTGCTCAATGGCACCGTCGAATACGACAAATCACTGAACGACAGCATCTTTTCATGCTCGATGTGCGGTGGCTGCGACGTGTCCTGCAAGACCAATTTCGCCGACCTCGTCGAACCCCTGGATTCGCTCTACGCCTTGCGCGAAAAAATCGCGAGCGACAACCAGCAGCCGCAGGCACTCAAGACGATTGCCAAGCACCTCCGGGAAGTGGGCAACCCGCTGGGTGCACCGCCCGGGCGGCGCGGCGAATGGATGGCCGGCACGGGCTTGGGCCGGGATGGCAGCGGCCCCGCCTCGGTGTTACTTCACGTGGGTGATGACGCATTCGATGAGCTGCGTTGGCCGCAACTGCACCACGTTGTCGATCTTCTTCGGCGGCAAGGTCTGTCTGTGGCAGCCGCCGGAGTGCAGGAGCCGGACTGCGGCGCCCTGGCCTTCGACATTGGGGAGCGGCAGCTGGCGGAGACCCTGGCACGCCAGACCGCCGCGTGGCTCAAGGCCAGCGGGGCCAGGCACGTCATCACCTGCAGCGATGCCGCGTTTTCGGCGTTTCGAAACATCTACCCGCGACTGGGCGTGGCGCTGGACGGTGTGCGTGTCCAGCACATCAGCGAATGGCTGGCGGAACATCCGTCGCAACCCGTCGGGGAGCGAGCGAAGGATGTCGTGACCTACCACGACAGCTGCAAGCTGGGCCGGCTGAGCGAACCCTACAAGCCGTGGACGGGCGAATGGGTCACCGAACTGAACTCGTTGCCCGTGCGCACCCATGCGCCGACCACACGTTTCGGGGTGGGCGGCGTCTACGACGCCCCGCGACAGGCCCTGGCCGCAGCCGGTGCGCAGGTGGTTGAAATGGAGCGCATCCGCGAAGCTTCGTTTTGCTGCGGCGCGGCTGGCGGCGCGGACGCCTGCCAGCCCGGGTTCGCGGCCACCGCTGGCCGCCACCGACTTGAGGAAGCCATGGCCACGGGCGCCAACACCCTGGTCACTTCCTGCAGCCAGTGCAGCCGGCACCTCGGTGGGCTGGCGTCCGAGGACGGGCTTGCGTTGCGCGTCGTCACCCTGGTGGACTACCTGCGCGAGCGCGCCACACCAGAAAAAACCACTGAAACCGGAGCAAGCGCATGAGCAATACAACAGCCACCCGACCACGAGGCGTAACCGAGGCGGGCACGATCAAACCCGCCGTGCTGCGCGCGCTGCAGAATATCGTCGGCGAACGCAACGCAAGCGCCGAGCGGTCGATCCTGACCACCTACTACTGGAACGGTGGCGTGGGCGCCATGCCCGGGCCCAAGCAGGGCAAGCAGTGGCCCCTGGCCGTCGTCATGCCGGGGAGTACCGAAGAGGTGGCTGCGGTCGTCAAGCTGTGCGTGGCCGAGGGCATCCGCTACCGGGCACACAGTACCGGCAACGGCGGTTCCTTCGTTTCGCTGCAGCCGAATGTGGTTGTGATCGATCTGATGCGCATGAACCGCATCGTCAAGCTGGACGCGGCCAACCAGATGGCTGTGATTGAGCCCTATGTCACGGCCGGACGGCTGCAGGCGGAGGCCATGAAGGTCGGCCTGACTTGCCACATCGTTGGCGCCGGCCCCTCACATTCGCCACTGGCCTCGGCCACCTCGTTCCTCGGCGTGGGCATCACCGGTGCGTCCACCGGGCACAACGTGCGCAACATGCTGTCCCTGGAATGGGTGAGCCCTTCGGGCGACATCGTGCGGATCGGCACCGAGGGCGACGACTGGTTCTCGGAAGAAGGCCCTGGCCCAGGCTTTCGGGGCATCATCCGCGGCCTCAACGGCGCCAATGGCAGCCTGGGCATCTTCACCCGCATCGGCTACAAGCTCTACCCGTGGGCCGGTCCGGGGCAGATGGAACTCACCCATGCGCACCCGCAAATCGGGTTCCGCCTAACCCCGAAGATGCGGCTGTTCTTCCCGGTGTGGCAGACCGCCGAACAGATGACGGAAGCCACCTTCCGGATCAACCGGTCGCGCGTCGCCTTTGCAGTGCTGCGCATGCCACCCGGCCACATCGGATGGACGCTCACGAAAGACAACGGTGAGTACATCAAGCGTCGCGAGAAGGGCGACCTGCCCGAATGCACGGTCATGGACAACCGGTTCGCGTGGCAGATCCTCACCACAGGTGTGACGGAGCGCCACGCCGCCCTTCAGGCCCGCACCGTGGAGCGGATCGTCGCCGAGACGGGTGGCCGATTCATGACGATTCCCGAGCAGGATGAGCAGGTACTCGCGCGCAACCTCATCACCTCCGCCTACGTTGCGCGGGTGTTTCGTGGTGCCGGCAGCGGTGGCACCAGTTTCGGCGTCATGGACTCCTTCAACCTCTGGCCAGGCCTGGTGCGTACAGCGGAAGACCAGATGGAGAAGGAACGCCAGCCCGGAGGTGCCTTCGTCACCGACGGAAGGGAAGGCTTCTGGGCCTGGCCCACGGAGAGCCGACAACTCTGGTGCGAAAACATCCTCGCCTCCCAAGGTGGCACGGAAAAGGGCATCGCGGCCGGCTGGAAGGCCTTCTTCGAGCACCTGTACCTGGTCGACCGCAGTCCCCGGTTCGGCGTCATGGCATTCCTCGGTGGACCGCTGTTCGACCTGTTCTCCAGCCGGCGCTACGGGGCCAGCCACTGGATGCGCCGGATCAAGCTCAGGCTGGACCCGGGCAACCACGCCGACCACAGCATGTCCGTTGCCCCCAAGGAAGTGCCTGTGACGCACGCGTGGCCGCTGATCATGCGCTTCCTTTTTTCAAAGTGGGGCGCACCTGTCTTGCGAGCCATCCTAAAAAAGGTTGCCCGCATGAGCCTCTGAGAGCCTGAGGCGCCGCATGGCCGCCACCAGCTCCTTCCTTCCTTCCTTCCTTCCTTCCTTCCTTCCTTCCAACTACCTGGAGACACTTCAAATGACCCAACACACCTACGCTTTGACCATTAACGGCCGTTGCGTGCCCTCCCGTGAGACCGCCAAAGCCATCAACCCGGCCACGGAAGAGCCGATCTGCGAGTTCCCGCTGGCCATGCGCGAGCACCTGGAAGAGGCCGTTGGCGCGGCAAAGCGCGCCTTCCCGGCCTGGGCGGCCACACCGATCACCGAGCGCCAGCAGATGGTAAGCAAGCTGGGCGACCTGATCGAACAGAACCAGGAGGCCTTCATCAAGCTGCTGATCACCGAGCAGGGCAAAGGCCGCGCTGCGGCCGAGTGGGAGATCGGCGGGTCAGCCTACTGGTGCCGCGAGATCGCCAAACAATCGCTCGAGGAAGAAGTGGTCAGCCGCCAGGGCGACGACGAGATCGTCACGCGCTACACCCCCATCGGCGTCATCGGCGGCATCACGCCCTGGAACTTCCCGCTGCTGCTGGCGGTGTGGAAGATCGCGCCGGCGCTGGTGGCAGGCAACACGATGGTCCTCAAGCCCTCTCCCTACACCCCACTGTGCACGCTGTGGTTCGGTGAGCTGGCGCAGCAGGTGCTGCCCCCGGGCGTGCTCAACATCCTCTCCGGCGGCAACGAGCTGGGCCAGTGGATCACCGAGCACCCGGCCATCGGCAAGATCGCCTTCACCGGCTCCACGGCCACCGGCCGCAAGGTCATGCAAAGTGCCGCCACCAACCTCAAGCGCCTGACGCTGGAACTGGGCGGCAACGACCCGGCCATCGTGCTGCCGGACGTGGACGCCAAGGCGATTGCCAAGGACCTGTTCTGGGCCTCGTTCGCCAACAGCGCGCAGTTCTGCGTGGCCTGCAAGCGCATGTATGTGCACGAGGACGTGTACGACGACGTAGCGCGCGAGCTGGTCGCCTATGCGAAGACCGTCAAGGTGGGCAACGGCATGGAGGCCGGCACCGAACTGGGCCCGCTGCAGAACAAGATGCAGTACGACAAGGTCTCCAAGCTGCTGCAAGACAGCCGCGACGCCGGCCTGAAGTTCCTGCTGGGCGGCACGCCCGTGCAGAAACCCGGCTACTTCATCCCGGTCACGCTGGTGGACAACCCGCCGGAGGACTCGCGCGTGGTGGTCGAGGAAGCCTTCGGCCCGGTGCTGCCACTGCTGAAGTACCGCGACATCGAGGACGTGATCGCCCGCGCCAACAACACCGAGTACGGCCTGGCCGCAACCGTGTGGGGCAAGGACCTGGAGAAGGCCTCGGCCATCGCCCGGCGCATCGAGGCCGGCACCGTGTGGGTGAACCACGTGCACGTGTTCGCGCCCAACATCGCCTTCGGCGGCCACAAGCAGTCGGGCGTGGGCATCGAGAACTCGCTGCACGGCCTGGCCGAGTACTGCAACATGCAGACCGTGCTGCGCAAGGCACTGGCATGAGCGTCGCGACCATGCCGACCTCGGTCGGCGCCCTGCTCAGCGATGCGGCGCGCCGCTTCGGCGACAAGGCCGCGCTCGTGTTCGACGCGCAGCGCTGGTCGTTCCGTCAGCTCGATGAGGCATCGTCCAAGGTGGCCGCGCAGTTGCAGCAGCGCGGCATCGGCGCGGGCGACAAGGTCACGCTGTTCTCGCCCAACTGCCCCGAGTGGATCGTCGCCTACTACGCGGTCATGAAGATTGGCGCGGTGGTCAATCCGCTGAACCTGATGCTCACGCCGGAGGAAGCCGCCTACGCGATGAACGACTGCGGCGCGGTGGCTGTGTTCGGCTTCGACGACCGCATCGCCAGCCTGGCGGGTGTGCGCGCGCAGACCGGGCTGCGGCACTGCTTCGCCTTTGGCGGGCAGACGCCGGCCGACGCGGTGGACTTCGGCTCGCTGCTCGAAGGCGACGCCGCTGAAGCAGGCGCCTTCCCGGTATCCGGCATCGCGCTCGACCAGCCCTGCACCGTGGGCTACACCTCCGGCACCACCGGTCATCCCAAGGGCGCGGTGCTCACGCACCGGGCCATCCTGATGAACACCGCCATGACGGCCACGATGCACGTGCGCACGGCGCTGGACACCGTGGTCAGCGCGCTGCCGTGCTCGCACGTCTACGGCAACATCGTGATGAACGCCGCCATCGCCTACGGCATGACGCTGGTGCTGCACAAGGTGTTCGACGTCGACAAGGTGCTGGCCAGCGTCCAGGCCGAACGGGCCACGATGCTTGAAGGTGTGCCGACGATGTACATGTACATCCTCAACCACCCCCAGCGCGGCCGGTACGACCTGTCGTCGCTGACACGCTGCACGGTGGGCGGCCAGACCATGCCCGAAGCCAAGATGCGCGAAGTCGAGGCCGCTTTCGGCTGCCCGCTGATCGAGCTGTGGGGCATGACCGAGCTAGGCGGCCTGGGCACGACACACAGCGCCTATGGCCCCACGCGGCACGGCTCCATCGGCGTGGCCTTGCCGCACCTCGAAGCCCGCGTAGTAGCCACCGACGGCACGGGCAAGGTGCTGCCGGCTGGCGAGGTGGGCGAGCTGCAGATCCGCGGGCCGGTGACGATGGTCGAGTACCTCGGCCGCCCCGAGGCCACCGCGCAGACGCTGGAGGCCGACGGCTGGCTGCACACCGGTGACCTGGTGCGCCAGGACGAACAGGGCTACCTGTACGTGGTGGACCGCCTCAAGGACATGATCATCACCGGCGGCTTCAAGATCTACCCGGCCGAGCTCGAGCGCGTGATCGCCGAGCACCCGGACGTGGCCATGGTGGCCGTGGGCAGCGTGCCCGATGACAACAAGGGCGAGCTGGCCAAGGCCTACATCGTGCCGCGACAGGGTGCGACGCTCGATCTCGAAGCGTTGGACGCGCACTGCCGAGGCCGCATGGCGGCCTACAAGGTGCCGCGTGCCTACCAGATCGTCGCCGACCTGCCCAAGACCTCCACCGGGAAGATCCTGCGACGCATGCTGCGCTCGCTGGACGCCTAGCGTTCCATCTCGCGGCGACAGCCGCCGCCTACCTTCCTTTCAAGAACCGACAGTTGAATAACCGAGTGACGTCATGCCTAACCCCTACAACCGCAAACCCATTCCCCGCAGCATCCTGATCTTCGGCGCCTCCGGCACCATCGGTGGCCCGCTGGCGCGCATTCTTCAACGCGAGGCCCCGCACATCCGGCTGCGCCTGGCTAGCAGCCGCGAAGATGGCTGCGAGGCATTGCGCCGCGACTTTCCCGGCGCCGAGGTCGTCCTGGCCGACTACTACGACCTGCCGACGCTCGAAGTCGCGGTGCGGGGCATGGAAGGCATGTTCGTCAACACCACGCTGCCCAAGGATGAGCAGTCCGCGATGAGCAATCTCATCGCTGCGGTGAAGAAGGCCAATTGCGCCATCCACATCATCCGCGCCGGCCTGGGCATCCAGCCCGAGGCCAACGAGCACCGTTTGTCCGAAGAGATGCGCGACTTCATCGCCGGCGACCGCATCGCCAAGCGACTGCTCGACGAGAGCGGCCTGCCGGTGACGTACTTCAACTTCGGTGCCAGCTTCACAGAGAACCTGCTGACCATGAAGGCCGGGCTGATTCGCGAACGCAAGCTCATCTGGCACAACCGCAAGGTGCCCCACATGGACAAGCGCGACATCGCTGAAGCGGCGGCGCGCATCCTGCTGTCCGACAACCATCGGCACATTGGCCAGTTCCATACCTTGAACAATGGCCAGGACCTGCTGAACTACGCCCAGATCGCAGACCTGATGACGCAGGTGTGGGGCGAGAAGATCACGTACGAGGGCAGCAGGGACGCCGTCATCAACGAGTACATGGACTCGTATGGCCCGATCTTTCCGAAGCTCTGGGACTTCTTCCAGTTCGAACAGGACAACGAGGAAGTCTGGGCACTGAACGACTTCATGGAACGCACCATTGGCCGCAAGCCGATCAGCCTGCGTGAGTGGTTGATGGAGAACAAGCGCGAGCTGCTCGGGCTGGACACAGGCCAGGCCGCCACCGCACTGGCGACGCCTGCTGCAGCGCCCCCCGCCTTCGCGCCGGTGCCGCTGGCGACGCCTGCTGCAGCCGCAGCCTCTGGCGATGAGGTCTGGGACTGCATCATCGCAACCCCGATCGGCAAGGTCCCCTACGAACTGGTCGTGCGCCGCGCAGGAGACGGCACATGGACTGGCACGATGAAAGATCTGAAGAGCGGCGCCGACCTGCCGGTGCGCGACGGCAAGATCAACGGCAGCACAATGACGTGGGGATCGGAGTTGACCAAGCCCTTCAAGATGAAGCTGAAGATCGAGGTCCAGGTGCTGGGCAAGGAACTGTCAGGCCAGGCCAGCGCCGGCATGCTCGGCAAGAGTGCCATCCAGGGGACGCTGCGCGGCGCCTGAGACTCTAGGCGGGTGTGACTGCCTCTTCACCTCACAACGCAAAACTGCCGAAGTCGACCCCAGACAATCACAAACCCATTCGTACCAGCGTACTGATTTTCGGCGCGGCAGCCCACGTCGGTAGCCGTCTTGCGCAGTTTCTCCGGCGGCAGGCGCCGCAAATCCGTCTGCGCCTGGCCAGCAGCACCCCGGAGCGGCTGGAGGAACTGTGACTGTCGGCGCCGATTGAAAGT
>Ga0209211_10010437_pt1 | contig 12106 bp, 12 predicted proteins | sample RifGroA2_FD_183992 | JGI IMG/M metagenome (GOLD analysis project Ga0209211, IMG submission 183992) | Groundwater microbial communities from Rifle, Colorado, USA - Groundwater A2 (SPAdes) (version 2) | ecosystem: Environmental > Aquatic > Deep subsurface > Groundwater | place: Rifle, Colorado... | reverse complement strand
GGGTGGGGTTCCAGGGGATGTCGTAGTTGATTACTACGCAGGAGCGGTGCAGGTTGACACCCTCAGAGAGTACTTCCGTAGCAATCAGGATTCGATATTCATCACTCGGATTTTTGACTTTGGCGTCAAAATTGGTGATTACGTTCTCACGGGCGGAGGCTTCGGAGCTACCATGATAGAGGAGGACTTTTTCTTTGAGACTATCCTCAAGGTTTTTGCGTAGGTACTGAGCTGTCTCTTTGGACTCGGTAAAGATGATGAGCTTATTACCACTGAGGATGGGGTCTTTTTTGAGGACCTCGACAAATTTGAGTAGTTTAGGATCACGGCTGATTCCCATCCATAAACCATATATCTGCTGTAGTACGGCTAAATCATCTTGGAGATCGCTCAAGAAAGTAGGATCAAAATCTTTGGCGTCGAGTTTCTTGGCTTTTTCGCCTTCGATGAGATCTTGGATCTTGCCTAAATCATCTGATTCGATGTACTCAAAGATTTTGTTTTGATACTTTTCACTAATATAAACATGTCCATTTTCCAGTTCTTTAATAAACTCTATATATGAGGTGATAAACCGTTCAATCGAGTTTTTGAAAGCGTAAAAACTACTCTCTAACCTTTTAACGAGCAATATCTTCATAAACTTGCCAACGTTCTTTTGAGCCTGCTCTCCCACTGATACGTCTTTGCCATGATAGTAGTTTGGCAGGAGGGGGGTATATCTGGCATATTTGAAATCCTGAGTAATCAGGTTGATGGTGCTGGTGAAAATATCATCCTCTTCCTGGTTAAATTCGTAGAAGACTGGGATTGGATCTGCTACATCAGGAAAGGCGAGCCCTTGAGCTTTGAGGTCTTTGCCGAAGAAATCTTCGATCTCTTTGCGAGTACGCCGGACCATAATATGCTTGAGCACTTTCTCTCTAACCACCATGGCATTTGATTTGATAGTGCTGATGTATGCTTCATAGTCGTTCTGTCTGTCGAGTCCTTTAAGCCTTCTGGTAAGAGAAGAGAAGAACGCGTCAAGATTGGGAATATTGGGAATCGTACTCTGTTTGGAGTTTTGGAATAACTTGATCTGGCTGAGAATGTCTTTGAGATCGTTGTTGTATGGAGTCGCGGTAACTAAAATAACGCGTTTCCCCCGACATATTTGAGCTAGCTTCTCGTAGGTCATATTATCCTCGGTCCGGAAATGATGAGCTTCGTCGATAAATACATTCTTGTATCCACTCGTACCCCTCTTTATGAGGTTATCTAGTTTGCCCAACGACTCGAAGGTAGCGGGGACATTAAACTCTCTAAAAACATTTCGCCAAGAGCCTGGATTATCCTCTTCGAGTAGTACTGGTGAGGCAATGACGAGGGTCCTGCCATCTCTCAACTGGCTAGCAAGCATTGCAGACATGTACGTCTTACCTAAACCAACCACGTCGGAGATAAAAACTCCCCCATACTCTTCTAGAATACGTTTGGCGTTGATAACGGCTTGTTCTTGGTACTCAAGTTTTTTGAAGTGTTCTGGACGAAACATTAACTCTATCTCCTCTTGTTGCTTTAGCTCATCCTTGAAGTACTCGTAGAGAAATTTGAGATATAGTTCGTACGGAGTGATGGTGTTGTCAATCCAGGTGTTTTTTTCAATGGTCGCTATGTATTTATCGGAAACGTCTACACTTTTATCCCAGAGCTGATTGAATTTGTCGAGAGCAAATTTGTAGTCTGAGGGATTCTTTAGCTCAACGTTTAATTCAAGATTATCAATCAGACCTGCCTGGGTGAAATTGCTTGATCCAGTGATTACCCGTCCGATGTCACGATCATCCTCAGGAAATGTCATGACATAAAGCTTAGAGTGGATTCTGGAGCTAGGATAGGCTCTGATTTCCATTTTGCCTGATCTAAGCCACTCGATAAACTTAAAGATCCCCTTTTCAACTGATTGATTATCTTCGACAGTCTCCATTTCTTGGATGATCTGCTGGCTGAAAAGATCTTTGGTCTCTGTTCCTGAGTATTCTAATTCCAGTTGATTAGATTTGTTGATCGAGTCAACTATGGTCTTGTCGGTGCTAATCCCGATAAGTATTCGAATTTTTTCGGTAGACTCAAGCGACTTATACATTTGATGAAAACCGCTTGAGAAAAAATAACCTACTAATACGTCGAAGAATCTCGTGTCTTTGATTAGGACCTTAAAACGATCGAGAAGTGTTTGATTTGGCTCATTGGTAATGAATGTAAGATCTGTATTGTTTACCATTCGCATATTTTAGCACTTTTACTCTTAAAATTCGGGACCGGTAAGATCCCAATCGCTTGGGGGATCATCGATCTCTTTGATCATGCTACGTGAGAGAGTATAGACTCCATCTTCTGGCTTGGTAACCCAAACTCCCTCATAGAAGTGAGCATCTATTGAATCAGAGACCCAATTGCGGGTGAGGAACTTCACAAACACCTTGTCCGTTTCTCCTGCAACCAGTTCGGTTTTGATGATTTGAACGCTCAGGATGTCGCTAAAGCGTGAGGTCCACTCTTCGTAGGTGGCGTTTGCTCGATAGCTACTGGAGAGGAGATCGTAAGCTGGAGCCATCCGACGGAGCATGAGATATGAGTAGAACGCCTCAACCGCTTTGATTGGAGACTCCTCTGGACTCAGATCTAGCTTGGTTATCTTGGTGTCTGTAAAGCTGTAGATAGAGTAACTGGCGGTGAAGGCTGGAATAAACATGGACAAGCCTGCAACCCCTAGCGTGTTAATCCCTACAACTTGACCACAGTAGTCTGTGAGTGGACCACCGCTCATTCCCTCAACTAGGTCGATGTCTGTCTGTATTAGTGAAGCGTCACTATTCCTTCTGGCATCACGCGTGGCAATGTAGTGTCCCTTGGCTTCTGTGGCCTCCCCGCGAATATCGGTCCCCATGGGGTAGCCGTAGGCAAAGACTGGTAGATCTTTTTCTAGATATTTATCTGGTCCTTCTAAGGACATGACTAAATCAGGGTGATTAGATTCTACCTGGAGCAAGGCGAGATCTAGGTTGGGATCATGTGTCAGATTGGTTGGGCTGATTAACTCCCCGCTTGGCAAGATGATCTTGGGAGATGGCTCACCCTCTATGACGTGATAGTTGGTGATGACACTATTCTCATTGATAAAGAATCCGCTACCCTCGCTGTAGTCACCGATGATTCTGACCACTTTCTTGGCGGGGCTATCCTCATCTGAGTTGGTAAAGAAACAGATCGCATTGTTTAGACCATAGGTGTCATAAATGTAGGAGAGATTGAAAACCAGAGAGAATGAGATGATGGCAAATACTATCGAGGCAAAAATTGCTCGCCAGAAGTGACGGAAACTCTGGAAGGGATAGATCAAGATCTCAAAGAGGACGACGAAGAATCCGATGGTAAGGCCAAAAATAAATTTGAATGGGAAGAGAATGATTTTGACTATAGTCTTTAACATAGACATTATTTTAGTTGCAGATGAGCGAGATTGTAATCTTCTTCAAATGCTCTCATGATCGCTATCCCCTGCAAGTCGTCACTATGATAGAGGATAGTTTTGGGCCAAAACTTGCGGGTCTTGTGCTTGAGACAGAGATCTCCCAGGTATTTCATGACATCTATTCCTTTCTTTTTGTGGTTGAGGTGAAAGTCAAAACTCATTACCTCAATGCAGAAATCGTCCTTTGCGCTTTCGAGGTCCATGACCAGCTCGACCTCGTCGATATTGTGTAGATGTATCCAGCCTTCTGGAGATTTTCTTTGGTCATCTAGCCAGATATTCATACCTTGATCATAACCCATAAACTTTTGTTTGATAAGATATTTGACGCTATATCTAAATAGATCATTTTACTTGTTATGGGACTAACAATTTGATTTTGTAGGAGCCACCAGGGTGGACCATGTCACATAGGCGCGGTTGTGCGACATGGAGTTGTATTTGCGACATCACCTATCAGTGGGAGTTTATGTCCTATATCATTTTGGCATTCAAGTTAATATGCCATTACACCATCTAATACATTCTCACTGCATAACTTGTATAACCATGGCTTATCAACTTCACTATCGTCAAATTCATAATAATCTCTACTCCATCTAGCTTCACCATAATTATTCTCTTTTAATATCTCAGGCAAGGTTCTGTCTTGAAAGTCACTATAATCTTCTTTTGGGTTAAATATCAACATCCTACTTTCCAGGGTATATGAGGGATAAGAATATAGTAATGCTTTTTCAGGAATATATGCAATTTTTCCAGTTACCGCATCCAAGATTATATAAACCATGCACCCTGTTCCACATCCCCAGGAAACAAGCGTGTAGTGTCCTGCGAAATTGGGTCCTTCGGCTGCTTGAGTCGTGATCTCTGTGTGGTAAGTTTTGTACGAAAGATCTTTGGAGAAATCAACTTTAGCTGGCTTACCATTGTAAATGGTAACTGGATCAGGCTGTAATCTAACATCCTCATATTCGCGTTTGATCAATGCCTCACAAACCGACGTAGACACTACTCTTTCTCGCGGAGCTTCGATTGTCGTGGTTTTTGGAGGTATCAGTCTGGAAAATAGAAAAGCTAGTAGGACCACCATAATGACCGACAGCGCCGCTTTTACTATGGGAGATCTCATAACTAGATCATAGCATTTTGGGAAATCTTTCCAATAAAGAGTTGCTATAATACACACAAGTTAATATGTGCCTAAACCTGGGAGTAATCCGAGGCATGGCAATAAAGCTCTCACAAGTAAACAGCTCCTCGTCGGGGCTACTTGTGAGAGTCATATCTGGAAACGGGTATGGATAACGAAAGTTATCACAGGCGGGGAGCTTTTTGTATTTCCGCTAATAAGAGCAATCGTATGAAAGAAATGCTAGCGGGGGCTGGAATAATTTTACTAATGTGGATGATTATCAGTGCTGGAATGATTGAAATTTCTGGGAAAACAGGTATTTTATGGGGAGCAGTAATAACGGGGGTAATACTCTTGTCCATTTATGTTTATGGAAAAAATGGGAAATTTAGATGAAAGACACACAAAAACAGTTACAAATTTACAAATCCATTGATGATTTCTTCTTGCGTTCGATGAGCCTCAAGGAAGATGGATCGTTTGCTAGTTTTTTGAAGTTTTTGAGGAACGTACCAGATCATGCACCATTTAATAATATGCTCGTATTTATCCAAAGCCCAGATTGTCACTATTACGCTAGTGATAGTCAGTGGAAAAAGAGGTTCAATCGAACAATAAAACATGGAGCAAGACCGATGGTTGTTTTGTTTCCTTTTGGGCCGGTAGAGTTTGTCTACGATATTTCACGCACCGAGGGAGAGCCTATTTCTGACGAAAAGATACTGTATTGGTGGCGAGAAAATGGTGGAACGCTGGATAACAAGATCGTCGAGAACACTAGGTGTAACTTGGAAAAAATGGAGGTGGATTTCAAGCAAGTCACGATACGGGAGTATCTTGATAAGGTTAGATCTGGGACCGCAGGATATGCTCAACGTAACCTAGAAAATGACAAGATGGACATAGTCCTACATCCTCGCTATTCTGTGGCAGATATAGAGTCATACGGAGTCTTGTGCCATGAAGTAGCACACATTCTACTTGGTCACTTGGGGAGTAAACATATCAATAAAGTGATTAAAGGTGTAATCACCTCAAAAGAAATTGCCATAGACAGGGCTTATCTACAAAAGAATGTTATGGAACTAGAAGCTGAGTTGGTCGCCTGGATTATATTTAATAGTTTAGGTATTGAGAAAAACTCCGAACCGTACATCGCTTCGTGGATGACCGCTAAAAATGATATTAACGACATAGACATGAGTCTTGTCCTGAGGGTGGCGGGCAAAATACAAGAGATGGGTAGGAAAAAGAGTGTTTTTTAGTCTGACTTTGGTATTGGCTTGTAAATGACTTTCAAGTATTGCAGTAGTTCCAAGCCCTTGGTGTTCGCATCTTCATCACTCAACTGGATACCGAAGTAGGCGAAATACTTCTCTTGTAGTGTGGTAATCGCGTGTTGACTGAGTTGCCTAGTCATAATTTTAGTTGGGCATATCAGCTCACCATTCCCTTGTATCTGCTTGATCTGTACCTGTATCCTACACATATTCTACAGGTTAATCCATTTGGACCTTGGTATAAGACTCCGGACCTCCTCTGACAGTCTGGACACAGAAACCAATATCGAGATCCTCCATTTGCTATCCTTGAGGTTGTCAGATCAATTTTACGGTCGGATCCCAGATCAACTGACTCCAAGTATCTCTTTTTAACCTCTAATCGTGCCAAACGGACCAGGGAGTCGATCGTGATCTTACGTAGTGACTCAAGGGTTAGTATTTTTCCGTAATCATTGGCCTTTAACATTTACTTGTTCTCCTACCTGTTGTATTGCTTGCTGGCTCGCGATATTGGCTGTTTGAGTCCGAATACTTAGCTTAATTGCTGGTTGTAGCCCTATCTCTAAGGCCTGGATACTTGTTAAGTAGTGCCTCTGCGCTCTATCTAGCTCCTTTGACATGATTGAGAGATGTTTTATTCCTAGATCAGTTACACTCACCTTATCGAGGAACTTGTTTATTAGGCGTTGTATCGAAAAAACTCGACAATAATTTAGAGCCGCTAGCTCGGCAAGCGATTTCTTTGATGTTGTTGTACAGTTGTACTGATTTTGTAACTGGTGTGATAGATAGACACCAAAAGCTCCTGCGTGACGAGGTACTGCCTCATCTAGGAGGAAGCCGATATTAAACTCATCAAGACATATTGCCCTAAATATAGACTCAAGTTCTTTATCAGAATACTCTTTATCTTGTCTGGTTTTCAGCTTACGTTCAATATCAACGGCTACATCAATTACGTGATCAGGATATGCGCCACCAAACATTTTATTAAACTTTTTGAGTTTATCTAAATCTGGTAACTTCGGCAGATCTGAACCTGCCACTACATTTAGTTTATTCATAAAAACAAAAAAGCGACCCGAACAAGTTGCCCTGCACAGATCGCTTTGGTTTTTCCATTAGCGAGTTACTAGCTTAATAATACCACGGCGCTTGAAAGCCAGTTGGGATAGAATAGTTACAAATGAAAATGAATAGCCACGTCTTAACGAGTGAGGAATTATACGATTTACACTGGTGGTTTGTACTAGAAAAAATAAAGAAGGAGTTGCTTAAAAATGACACCTCTGTTACTAGAGTTATTTACTCACTCTTTCTTCATCCAACTATAAATGACCCAGCCACACCCAACTCCGCAGAAGAACAACTAATAATCTCAAAACTTGAAAAGGACGGTTTAATTAAGAAAACAGAGGAAACTACGGATTTTGCTGTAGGTGGTACTAATCCAACGGCCGTTGGTGTCACCCATTATTTAGAGGTAGATATAAAGAAATTTGATGATTATTACAATCGTTATAAGAAAACTCAAAACAAATATGACAGGTATTGTTATTTTGATGATAATATTTTTTTCTTAACACTAAGAGATAATTCAGTTAAAGCTATTTCTTTTGACACAGTACGGGGCACAAGGAAGGGATTAGCATTATTTCAAGCAATAATAGGGCATTGGAAGATTTATGGAGAAAAGCCCATTACGCGTGTCGAGATTATCAACGCCATGGCCAGATATGGATCAAGAGTTGAGTCTTTTCAGTTAAGAAGCATCATTTCAAATGTTCGGAAGAAGATAATAGCTGCTGGGTTAGAGAACTGTATTCAAATCAACTTTGAGGAAAAATCTAATGGCTGGAAAGTAACAATACAACGATAAAAGTGTCACTTACGCTCCGATTCATGTAGTATTTTAATACTTTACTCTGGAGTTTCTCCTATTGACAGTCGTTGAGCGTACCGCCTGTGTAATAGGCATGAGTAAACAAATAAACAGTAATGAGACCGGTTTAGTTCGAATTGATGCAAGCTGGCTATACTATGCAAAACTTGAAGCAGCAAAGCAACGAAGGAGCATCAAGAGTCTCGTAGAGGAAGGATTGGAGTTTGTATTGGGTATCGACAAGCACAGCGCCATGCATCGGGGAAAAAAGCGATGATCCCAGAATCTGAAATTATCGAGCTACAAAAAATCATAGCAGCTGATTATTCGGTAGCGCTGGAACTGGATGAGGTAAGGAAAATCGGAGAGAGCCTCTTTAATATCCGGCTGGCCGTATACGAAAGTCGTCAAAAAGCGAGGTCCAATGAAGAGTAATGGATATCGACCAAGCCATAGGAATAGGTGGTTATTGGTTAAAGAGCGAGTCATCAGTAAGGAGGGATTACTGTTCTGGGAATACTGTCTGGACCAAATGCTATTCGATAGGAGATTTGCCGGTTATGGAACTGCGGAAATAGATTTTGGTGAAGTAATGGCGTTGTTTCATGTTACAAGTCTGACATCAGTACGTACCTGGTATAACGAGCTTATTCAGTTGGGGTTAGTCAAAGAAGTTGGTAGACGAAATCATGTGTTAGAAATCACAAACTGCGATCGGTATATCAGCGGTGGAAATGGGAGTATAGCCAAATATGGGTCACGTGAGTTCAATCAGTCAATTGAGGTAATAAAACAGTCTATTGGTCTAATAAGTCAGTCAACTGATCGAAATCCGGATAATTTAGTCAAGAGTGAGGATAGTAAAGCTTTAAGTTCCTTTAAGGTTAGTTTAATTCCAAATACTAAGCAGTTGGAAAGGACAATGGAAGAGTATCAGTCAATATACCGTGAGGGTTCCTATACATATTTGCTTCCAGATGACATGGCGTGGGTAGACCGGCATCAAAACTTTAGTATGGTCACTAATTATTAAATAATGAGGGAGATTATATGAAATATATTATTTATTGCCGCAATGCTTCTGAGCATGAGGGAAACGAAATAGGATCACTCTTGGACCAAGAGCATCAATTACTACAATATGCTAAGAAGATGCACTTAGATGTCGTTGATAAGCTGCTAGAAAATAATAGCGGCACCGCAGCCAATAGACCTCTATATCGACTCATGATGTCGATGATAGAAAATAGGGAAGCCGATGGAATACTAGTTACCGACATAAGTAGAATTTACAGAAGCTTATTCGACGGAGCTAAAATTATAAGTCTAATAAACTCAGGTCAAATTAAGGAGATTAGGACACCAAGACAAGTAGTAAATATGTCTGGTATGGCAAACACTTACTAAGATTCACAAATAATATATTTAACTAATTATAAGTGTAGAATGAAACATATATGAAGTATTTTATCTACTGTCGCAAGAGTACAGAAAGTGAAGATCGCCAGATCTTGTCCTTACCTGCACAGCAAAGAGCACTCGATGAGTGTGCAGAGAAAGAAAAATTGCAGATCGTAGATCGGTTTGTAGAGTCAGCCAGTGCCTACAAGGTAGGGAGACCAGAGTTTAACAAGATGGTAGAACGACTGCAGAATGGGGAAGCGGACGGGATACTAGTTTGGCAATATAACCGCCTTGCTAGAAACTCGCTAGATGGAGGCATGATCGTCTATATGCTCGATTCTGGTGTCCTTAAAGGCATCAGGACGCCTACTGGGTACACGGACGGGTCAGGTAACAGTAAATTTATGCTTCAACTAGAATTTGCCATGAGTAAAAAAAGCTCAGACGACAATAGTGAGTCCGTGAAGAGGGGTAATACGGAAAAGATACTACGAGGCTGGTCCACAAAGAGGCATGCAGGGTATCTGTTCGTGGAAGACCCAAATAATGGTGAAAAGATTATCGACAATGACCCATTGAGGTATGATCTGGTGAAAAACGCCTTCCAGCTAGTTTTGCAATACAAGTCACCACCAAGGGTTCTTGAGATACTAAATAACGAATGGGGATTCAGGACCGTCAAAACAAGAAGAAGTGGTGGCCGTCCCATGAGTATGAATAACCTATACAAAATCCTCCACAACGAGTTCTATGCAGGTTGGAACACCACAAAGGAAGGCCAAAGAGTAAAAGGGCAGCACAACCCAATGATTACCGATAAGGAATATGCCAAAATACAGTCGATACTTGATCTCAAAGGTTCAACTAGACAAAGGACTCTATTTCTGCCGTACAAGGGCATCATGCGGTGCGGAGAATGTGGTGGTGCTATTTGCCTGGAAGAAAAATATCAAATAATTTGCTCTGAGTGTAAATATAAGTTTGCTAGTAGAGGGAAAGTCGCTTGTCCTCATTGTAAGTTGAATATAGAGAAAATGAATACTCCAAAGCGACTGCATTATGTTTACGCAGGTTGTAAAAAGAAAAAAGGGAATTGCTCCCAAAAAACAATTAGAAAAGAGTCGCTTGAATCACAAGTTAAAAACTACTTGATGTCCATAGAGTTATCTCCAAAAGTAAACGATTGGGTACTCAAGCAACTAAAGACTTACATAGAGGGAAAGGTAGTTGTAAACAATCAAGCTTTAGTCAGTTTACAAAAGGTGGTGCTAGATGCACAGAAAGAGCTTGATGCATTACTAATTCAGTTTACCAATTCAGAGAATCGGGACCGTACGATCATTAGTACAGACGAGTACATGAAAAGGAAAAATACTCTTGAGCAAGAAAAGAAGGTTGGCGAAGAAAAATTAGCTGACTTATCTCAAGGAGTAAAGACATTTATGACCGATGTAGAAGAGAAGTTTGAGTTTGCAGTCGACGCAGCTGGGGAATTTAACACGGGCGACTTTGAGACTAGGACCACAATCTTCCGCAATCTAGGCTCGAACCTAAAATTATTAGACAGGAAAGTATTGGTAAATCAACATATTTTGTATATGTTTATCAAGAAAGCGAACGATGATATTCGGGCTATTACTACAGATCCGCTCGAACCTGAGAAAAGCATTGATATGTACGAACAATATGGGGCACGATCGCAGGTATATTTTACCTTGCGAGGCTGAGGGGATTCGAACCCCTGGCCTTCCACGTGACAGGCGGACGCTCTAACCAGCTGAGCTACAGCCCCAGTAAGCAGGGTTATTATAGCGGATGATCGGTTGTGTGTCATTGACACGCCCCATAGGGATTTGCTATTGTATGCATATGGAAACTAAACTTAAGCAGTTACTCAAGACTATTAAACTGAATGAGTCGATGCTCTCGATGTTATTTGGCATAGTGACGGTGATTTTGATTGGAGTACTCGTGTTTCGGATGTATAAAGTTGGTAAACCAGAGATTACTCAAGATGCAGACAAAACTGAAATTGCGATGGAGAAAGTGGGAGAAGTTAAGGTCGAGGTCAAGGAAGACGGGAAGAAATATCCTGTTGATTTAGCGGAGAAAGTGACCGTGGCTGCAGGCGATCATCTCTGGAAGATTGCGGAGAAGTATTACGGGTCGGGGTATAACTGGGTAGATATCGCGAAGGAGAATGGACTTAAAAACCCGAGCAAAATAGAGGTCGGTCAAGAATTGAAATTACCTAAAGTAGCAATTATTCAATCAAAAGTGATTGAACAGATAACGGCTAAAGTTGAGATGCCCAAGATTGAGGGAGAAAACTATACCGTGGTGAAGGGAGACAATCTGTGGAATATCTGTGTCCGAGCTTACGCCGATGGTTACAAGTGGAGCGAGGTGGCGAGGTTTAATGAGCTGCAGAAACCTAGTTACATCGAAGTGGGACAGGTGCTAAAATTACCGAGGTGATACCTGCGGGTATAGTACATCGGTAGTATGCCACCTTCCCAAGGTGGAGAGGAGGGTTCAATTCCCTTTACCCGCTCCAAATGTGACAGAGGTCACTATAAATGGACAGAAAGTTACTAGTAAAATACATAAACAAACTATGAAATACATGCACACCAACATTATCGCTAAAGATTGGCGAAAATTGGCTGATTTTTATATCAAGGTTTTTGAATGTAAAGAAACTTCATCCGAAAGAAATCTTTTTGGTGATTGGCTGGAAAAAGGGACTGGTGTAAAAAATGCCAAATTAAGAGGTATGCATCTAGTTTTACCTGGATATGAGAAAGATGAACCAACTTTGGAGATTTTTCAGTATGAAGAGATGGAGGACAAATTGCCTCCAGTGGCAAATAGAATGGGGATAG
>Ga0209211_10010436_pt1 | contig 12108 bp, 15 predicted proteins | sample RifGroA2_FD_183992 | JGI IMG/M metagenome (GOLD analysis project Ga0209211, IMG submission 183992) | Groundwater microbial communities from Rifle, Colorado, USA - Groundwater A2 (SPAdes) (version 2) | ecosystem: Environmental > Aquatic > Deep subsurface > Groundwater | place: Rifle, Colorado... | reverse complement strand
ATATTATGGTTAACTTAGTTGAGCCATTGGAAGAGATGGAGGCAATAGCTGGAAAAAATCTGAATATTAGGGTTGCTGTCAGGACCGGAGATACGCCTTCTTCAGAAAGGGCAAAGATGCTGAAAACCCCGCCGCATATTTTAATAACAACTCCTGAGAATTTGGCCATAATGCTTTCTTCTTCAAAATTCATGGAGCATTTAAGGAATGTTGAATGGTGCATTATTGATGAAGTGCATGCTCTGGCTGAAAACAAAAGAGGCGTTCATTTATCCCTAAGCCTGGAAAGATTAGGCGCTTTATCTTCCCATATGACCAGGGTTGGATTAAGTGCAACAATTGCGCCTTTAGAGACTATTGCAGGGTATCTTGTTGGCTATGAAAATGAAAAACCAAGGCCATGCAGGATAGTTGATGTGCAGTTCATTAAAAAAATGGATTTAAAGGTTTTAAGCCCTGTGCCGGATTTAGTAGGTATGGAGCACAGCGTAATGCATCATGAGATGTATTCTTTGATGGACAGGCTGATACAAGAGCATAAAACTACTTTGATTTTTACAAACACAAGAAGCGCAACTGAAAGGGTTGTCCATCACCTAAAAGAAAAATTTCCCAAGAATTACACTGAAAATATAGGGGCGCATCACGGCAGCCTGAGCAAAATACTCAGGCATAACCTTGAGCAGAGGCTAAGAGAGGGCAAATTAAAGGTGGTTGTCTGCTCAACTTCTCTGGAGTTAGGCATTGATATCGGCTATATTGATTTGGTTATATGCTTAGGCTCGCCAAAATCTGTGGCAAGAACACTTCAAAGGATAGGCAGAAGCGGCCATAGGCTGCATGACACAACAAAAGGGAGGATTATTGTTCTGGACAGGGATGATTTAGTGGAATGCGCTGTTTTATTAAAATCTGCTGTTGACAGGAAAATAGACAAAATCCACATACCGACAAATGCTTTGGATGTTTTAGCGCAGCAGATAGACGGTATTGCAATTGCAGATAAAATTCATATAAATGATTTGTTTAAATTAATAAAACAAAGCTATTGCTATAATAATTTGCCAAAAGGGGATTTTATGGAAATAATTGATTATCTTTCAGGCAAATATATATCCTTAGAAGACAGGCACATATACGCAAAGATATGGCATGATGAGAAAACAGGAATGATAGGAAGAAGGGGCAAGATGGGCAGGGTTATTTACATGACAAATATAGGGACAATACCGGAAGAAACAGCTGTTGTAGTTAAGGTAGGAGAGCAGACAGTCGGAACAATCGATGAGGCTTTTTTGGAAAGACTAAGGCCGGGTGATATTTTTGTTTTAGGGGGCCAGGTTTATGAATTTAAATTTTCCAGAGGAATGGTTGCCCAGGTTTCAGCTTCTGCTAACAGGCCGCCTACTGTGCCTTCATGGTTTAGTGAGATGCTGCCGTTAAGCTTTGATTTAGCTTTGGAGATAGGAAGGTTCAGGAAATTAATGTCAGAAAGATTCTGCTTAAGCAAGGATAAAAAAGAGATTTTATTGTTCATTAATGATTTTTTATATGTTGACCAAAATGCTGCTAACAGCATATATGAATATTTTTTTGAGCAGTTTAATTACGCTACCATCCCTTCCCATTCAAGAATTATTGTGGAGCATACTAACACGGACAGGGGCAGGTATATCATCTTCCACACATTGTACGGCAGAAGGGTTAATGACTGCTTGTCAAGAGCAGTTGCCTTTGCAATAGCAAGAACACAGCACAGGGATGTTGAAATTGGAGTTAATGACAACGGGTTTTATGTGACATCGGAAAAGCCGGTTAATGTGATGAAAGCATTCAAGCTTTTAAAATCCGATGAATTAAAAAAAATAATGGATATGGCAATTGACAAGACAGAAATTCTTAAAAGAAGGTTCAGGCACTGCGCAATGAGGGCTTTGATGATTTTAAGGCAGTACAAAGGCCATACAAAAAGAGTGGGAAGGCAGCAGGTTGCTTCTATGATATTAATAAACGCTGTGAAAAGGATTTCTCCTGATTTTTCTATTTTGAAAGAAGCCAGGCGTGAGGTTTTGGAGGATTTGATGGACATTGAAAATACTAAATTAGTACTTGAGGGAATTGAGCAGAAGAAAATAAAGATAGAAGAAATAGATACACCTATGCCCTCCCCATTTGCCTTCAATCTGGTTATACAGGGCTATACAGATGTTATGAAGATTGAGGACAAGATAGAGTTTGTAAGAAGGATGCATAAGAATATACTGGCTAAGCTAAGCACTAAAAAAGGAATTGACAAGGAGGCATTAAGAGAATTTGATTATCATGAAGAATGGAATAAGATTGTAAAGAAAGCAGAAGTGCAGAAAGATGAGAAAAGGGAAAAGCTGAAACAGCAGGCATGGAACCTTAAAATGGTTCCGATATTCGCAAGGCAGGAGATTGTTGAGCTGATTGATGGAAAAGATGAAGCAAGCGAAAGGCTTGCTGATGCAGTGCATAAATACAAAAAAGAGATTGAGAAGGACTGGCCTAAGGAGATTAAGGAGTTTGTTTTTGGGAAGGTTGGAATAGAAAGGGATACATAAAAATGTTAATTGGAATCAATGCCTAGACAAATTAGGGGCATTTAATTCTATTTTTAATTCTTCTCTCTTATTTTTAAGCATGCCTGCCACTTCAAATTCTTTTTTTTCAACAGCTATTTCCAAAGCTTGTATTATGTATGCTAAAAAAAGCTCATTAAAACCATCATATTTTGGTTCTTTATCTGCAAAAGCCCTCAATCTGTTTTCAAAACCAGCTAATTTTTTTGGGCTTTTATTTTCATAAAAAGAGCTAATATAAATAGGCAGAAATTGATTAAAGTATCCTGCCTTGGATTGCAAGTCAAGCAATTCATACAGTGATTTTCCATTTGGAGAATTTCTGATACTAAGTGTATAATCTTTAAAGCCATTTATTATCTGAGTTTCAATCTCAAGATTGGAAAAACCAAGAACGTCAATTCCCCTTATAGATGCTTCCTCTATAAACTGATTCAGGGGCTTTTCTATGTGGTTTACCTTATCCTCAATATGGATGGTTCTAATTTTATGGGGAGCAATTATTATCTTATCTTTATTGCCAAGCACAAAAAAGGATGTGTCTAATTTGAGTACCCCATTAACATAACCCAGATGTTTTCCATTGTCATAGCTACCAATAAGATATGCACGACCAGTTGGTGAGTCAATATTTTTTGTTAAGTCAATTCCTATTCTCATTTTGTTACCACTAGAGAGTAAAATAACTTATATATAAACCTTTCTATTGCCGAATAATAAGAAAGTTTTATATAATTATTTATAAATCTTTTTAGCTATGATAATAGGCATAACCGGCTCTTTTGGCACTGGAAAGACATCAGTAGCTAACATGTTTAAGGAGTATGGCTTTTTTGTTGTCAATGTTGATGAATTGTATAGGGATATTTACAAAAAAAATGAATCATTAAAAAATAAAATTGAAAAGACATTCGGGACAACAGACAGGAATGAATTAAAAAAGATAGTTTTTTCCAATAAGAATAAACTAAAGAGGTTGAATAAGATAACGCATCCGGTAATAATCAATGAGATTAAATCAATAATCAAAAATATCAATAAAAAAAATATAATCATAGACGCTCCTTTGCTGATAGAGGCAAATGCTGTTAACCTGGTTGATAAGCTGATAGTGGTTATATGCCTCAAAGAGGAGCAAATCAAAAGGTTATTAAAGAAAGGAAAATACACAAAAAAGGAGATAGGCAATATCATTAAATCGCAAATGCCTTTGAAAGAAAAATTAAAATATGCGGATTATATAATAGACAATTCATATTCGTTGGATAACACAAAAAAGCAGGTTAAGGAATTAGTTGCGTCATTAAAAAGGAAATAAGACAGGGGAGAGTTGCCATAACAAAAGTGAAGTTCATAAACAATGAAAAAGCTAAAAACATCAAAAGACAACAGAAAGGCGCGCATGTATTTTGTTGAGTACTGGGCAGACTATGTAAGAACGCACCCTGACAAGGTATGGTCAAAGCAGCAGAATATCCTGATAAACTCGCTGTTTGAGAATGCCCAAAATTCCAGATTAACCAAAGAAGAGTATGTCAAAAACCACCCATCAAAAATCAAGAGATTTTTGAATGTGCTCAGAAATCGCTTTGCGATTTCCGACACATCACAGATGGGTGGCATATTTGGTTGAGCTAAACAATAGCGTGGTTTTTGACACTCAAAATTACACTTATTAATGGGTAGTTTTTGAGCACACAAAATTCCATGCTATGTATTTGCTTGCACTTAAACCACTTATGAAACATAAGTGGAATTTTGTTGTTTAAAGATTAAAGGTGAGCTAAGAAGATGAAAACAGCAATCTACCCCGGAAGCTTTGACCCTGTGACTAACGGGCATTTGGATGTTTTAAAGAGAGGGCTAAAATTATTTGACAAAATAATAATAGCAGTAGGAGAGCACCCAAGCAAGAAGACATTATTCTCTGTTGAAGAAAGGATAATAATGTTAAAGGCTGTGGCAAAGGGAATGAAGAACGTTGAAGTGGACCATTTCTCCGGCCTGTTAATAGAGTATGCAAGGAAAAGGGGAGCAGCTGCTATATTAAGGGGATTAAGGGCAGTTTCTGATTTTGACTATGAATTCCAGGCTGCCTTGATGAACAGAAAACTAAACAGCAATATAGAAACGGTTTTCATCATGACAAGGGGAATGTATTCTTACCTAAGCGCCACAGTTGTAAAAGAAGTTGCTTCTTTAGGCGGGAACCTTAACGGGATGGTGCCGAAGATGGTGGAGAAAAGGCTGAGGGAGAAGTTTAGGGGATAGTTTTTTCAGAGTTGGTGGGGTCTGGGTGTAGGGTCGAGTACCATCGTGAACGAAGCAATTTGAGGCAACCCACAAATTGCGGAGTGAACGAGGAACGGAGAAGTCGCCGAGAAAGAACAAAACTTTTATATATACTGCCGTAATTCTACAAATCATGGCACAAGAAGAAGTTAAAATTGATTTAGCAGCGATTGAGCATTTTAGACAGAGTGTGACTAAAACACCCTATCCAGAAATTTCTACTGTGACTCCCGATAAATGTAATAGGCTTTCACCTAATGCTATATTGGGTCGTTTAGAGCAAATAGCTAAAACAGGTATATTTAAGACTGAAGATGACAGACGTATGTATTTAACCTTGAAAGAAGCATACGATAAATATGTAGCTAAATAATCATCACAACAATGAAGTTCTTTCTCGGCGATTGTATATAACGATGTTAGTTTCCCCTGCCCTCGTGAGGCTCGAGGAACGAGCGAAAGCGAGTTCACTCTTGAGCCGAACAGAGATGGCAGGGTTCGAGTGAGCGTAGCGAACGAGAAAGTATGACGCAGGGGCACACAATAGTCCAATCAAAAGAGCGATAGCGATTTATTAAGGACGTTCGTTAAGGGGCACACTCACGAAAAAAAGCCTTTAAAAGGATAATTGTTGTCTAAATATTTTACTCCTACATACCAGCCAGCGACAAGCAATATTCCGACCACAATCCAAAAAGGAGTTAGATATAGTTGAGCTACAAAATATTCTTTAAATATTATTATTGAGGTGTATATGGGCATTAAGGTTTTTCCACAATAGAATGGATAAGTTAAATCATACATCCAGCCAGGAATTTTTTTCTGTTTGATTAACATTCCTAAAGCAACAATTCCAAATAAGAGGCCAATAAGAACATACCATTTAACATATAAGTTTATTTGGATCCATGTGGGCCACATTAGGAAAAAAATAACTGCCACGTTAGGTAATACGCTTGCCCTACTAACATAATATTTTTCAAACCAAAGAGCAACTAAATATCCAAGAACTATGCTAAACCAAACTTCTGGAGTTATCATGTTATTTTTCCTTTTATGTTGATATGATTTTTACAGATCCCATTGATATCAACTCTTTGATGAGGTCCAATGCCTTAGCTTCAATACCTTTATCATCAAATGATATGTATCCAATATTGCTAAAGTCGGAAGGAAAAGTTATGCCATCTTCTTTGAAGATAATGACTTTCTCTCCATATAATACACTTGCTGCACCGAGTTCAAAAACAACGTTAAGATTTGCTATTACTTGAGATCCTTCATCTTTAGTCTCACCGTCTTTTGAAAAGATGAATATTGCTGAACCACAGCTATTCATTAACTCCCTTACTTTTTGTGAAATTGGTCTGCCAGAATGCGGCTCTTCAATAGCAACTTTATAGGGAATTTTGAACTGGTCCAATATTTTTTTCAATTGTTCCAATGGTTTTTTATTCTTACCATGCGCTATGAATATGGGTCTCTGTTCTTCCTTTGGCTTCTGCTCTGGATTTGGCAGGGTGTCCGTTAACGTGGAGGGTGTTTGAGATATATCTCGTATTCCTTCTTCTGAAATATCATCTTGTGTTTTTGGTTCTTTCTGAGAATCCGTTATGGGGGTATAATCATCAAACATTACCATCAAAGAACCGCTAATATCTCGCAATATTCCAGAGAATCTTCCATTTTTTTCCAGTATGGTTTGGACTTCTTTTACATACTCTCTTGGTATCTTAAATTCAACTTCAAGTGTATTCTCAAAGAAAGTCCCTTTTGGCCATTTAGCGTTCTTATAATACGAAAATATTTTGTTGAATAATTCAGGTGTGAGTGATGCCCTCTGTTCAGCAGCAATCTTTTGTTGTGGGGAAATTGGTTTGGTAATTTGTTTGCCCAAATCAGTCAGTTCGATATAATCAGCTTTTTCAGTTCCATTGGTTAAGCCATACTTATAGGAAGAACTTAATAAATCCCGAAACTGAATCGTTGTAGGTTTTCTTCCGATTGCATCTGCAAGCAGCAATCTCTTCATTGGTTTGCCTGCATTTTTATCTTGGATAGTTCTTGCGATAACTAATGTCTCGTCTATAGAATACTGGGGAAATGGCCTGTTTGGGCTCCTTGAATAACTTTTTTCTTGTTCCATAATGGCTAGAAATCAATAGAAATATATAAATGTTTGCTTTTTTAACTAATTATCCCTTCATAGATAGGCAATACAAGCTTGTTCTGTATTCTCTTAGAGTCTATTTTGAATGTGCCCCATTCCGTTTTTAGTCGTGTGTGCCCCGCAGTCATATTGAAACTAACTGTTTCTATACGCAGAATGTAAAATCCTAAGGATAGAAACAGTTATATATTCCAAAATTCTGATTTTTAATCAGTGCTCTGGAACTCTTTCGCCTTTCTAACTAATCACCAACAGCTTATTTTTTCCTTCAGGTATTAGCGTAACTTCTTCTCCTTTTTTTAGGTTAAGAAATTCAGCAAGCCTTTTATTGACCCTTATGCTTAATGAATCCCCTATTTTTGCTACTTTTGTTTTTGATTCAAGGCCCCAAAGCCCTTTTTCTTTAGCAACTTTATCAATCTCGCCTGAAACTTCTTCTGTAAATAAGGTTTGCCCGCATTTTGAGCAGACTAGCGCGTCAAATTTTCCTAAGCTAATGCCAAATAGCTTAAAGTCTACTTTTTTATTTTCTATCTTGCCTCCACATTCATCGCATTTTTCCATAATTATCACCTTTTCACTCCTTAACCATCACTGTTTTTATTTTATAATATTCACCTAATTTTTTCCAAGCAACCATTATATAGGTGTATGAGCTTAAATACCCATCTGTTTGTTTAATAGTTGATCCTCTCTCTATTGCCAATTTAATTTGTTCTGGTGTTATTCCTCTAGCTGCCATTTGCTCTTTTGCGTGTTGAGTTAATAATAATTTCATTTATTAACCTCTATTATAATAAAGATATATAGATATATATAAATGTTTCTATTCAGTTTTATTTTTAATCAGTGCTCTGAAACTCTTTCGCTTTTTCCTTCTCGCTTTCCTTTGTTTTCTTTAAATAAACTATAATCCTGCACTCATTATTGCCCTGGGCAATGGTTTTCTTCAGGATAACCTTACTGTAGCCGAAGTTCTTGGCTGTGACAACTCCGATTACATTAGATGTTACAGCGCAAAGGGCTGAGTTGGGTTTAGTTCCAAAAGGACATTGGGAGCAGCTGATTATCAGCTTATCATCACCCTTGTAAACAATATTAAACTTGCCTCCAATCTTGCCCATGGAGTCTGTTATTGACTCGCAAACCTGCTCAACATTCATTCGGTCAACAGAGTAGAAATTTTTGTACATTGACTCTATCTCTTTTCCAATCTCTATGCTGGCTTTGCTTATTAAGGCCCTTGCCTGCTCATTATCCAGGTTAGCAAGCATATGCTCAACTATCTTCTTTAATACGTCTTCTTTGCTTATATTTACAGGAATGTACCACAGTTTAGCCATTCCAAGCTGTTTAAAGTCAATTAATGCCCTTTCTTTTATAACTGAGAGGTATTTAGCCAGGGTTATCCTGTTAACATTCAAATACCCAGCTATTTCAGAAGAAGTAACCCCAATAGGGCTCTTTTTAACGAATTCAATAATCTTTCTCTCTATATCTGAATCAAAAACCATATTAAACCACACTGCCTTAAAGTGGCTGTTAGAGGGTATTGCTTATATATAAAGTTTACTGTTATTGATAATCAATAACCGAAAGATTTATATAGTTGCTGTTATACTGTATTGATTATCAATGCCTTTATACAATAAAGGCAGAATGTTTATTAAAAAGACAACGAGGTGAAAAGAGATGGAAAAGCAAATAGGGAATTACGCATTCATCGGAGGCGTAGCATTGGCCATAATCTTAGGCCTATTATCAGCCTTTGATGTAAGCGGCGCATACACCCCTTGGCTAGGCGCTTTGCTGGTGCTTGCAGGTTTAATCGTAGGATTCCTGAATGTTACTGGTAAGGAAACCAAAGAGTTCCTACTTGTTGCTGCAGTATTAATAATCGCAGCAGGTATGGGCGGAGCAAGCGGTGTATTGGGAAATATAGGCGGCCCTGCACAGATTTCATTAATAGGAAAGCTTGTAACGGGTATATTCGGCCAGTTATTGGCATTCGTCATTCCAGCAACAGTTGTTGTTGCTTTGAAGGACATAAGGGATCTAGCAAAGCCATAAACACCCTTCTTTTTTCTTTTTTTTTATTTTTGAATTAAGTTTAAATAGTTCTTGCAATAACCTTTTTCTATGAACATTTTGCCTGGAATAAGGATAATTGACCTTGCATTACTGATAGATAAAACCCTAATTATAGCAGACACCCATATAGGCTATGAGGAATCCCTGAACAAGCAGGGCATTTTAGTGCCAAGATTCCAGTTCAAGGAGATAATCCAAAGGCTAGAAAGGATAATCGGCAATAAAAGATTTGACAAGATTATTATTAATGGTGACATAAAGCACGAGTTTGGAACTATTTCTGAGCAGGAATGGAGGCATACTTTGAGATTAATGGATTTTTTAAAGCAGTATTGCGGTGAGATAATCCTTATTAAAGGAAACCATGACACCATTTTAGGGCCAATAGCCAAGAAAAGGAATATTAAGGTTGTTGATTATTATATTATCAATAATAAAAAAGATCACTATCCAAAAAAATCAATAAAAAATAAAAATAATATATTCATTATTCATGGCGATAAGGTAGATGACAAAATATTAAAAATAATCAACAAAAATAAGATAAAAACAATAATAATAGGCCATGAGCATCCTGCTGTAACGCTGAAGGAAGGGCCTAGAGCTGAGCTATATAAGGCTTTTCTGAAAGGCAAATGGAAAAAATATGATTTGATTGTGCAGCCGTCATTTAATCTTGTAACAGAAGGAACTGATGTTGTGAAAGAGAGATTATTAAGCCCTTTTTTGAAACATGATTTGAGGAATTTTTCTGCTTATATTGTGGCAGACAAGGTTTATGGGTTTGGGAAACTGAGAAATCTTTAACCCTTATACACCTTCCCAAGCAAATCGCTTCTCGTTACCAAACCAACCAAATTGCCGCTTTCTGCCACCAAAACCATGGGATAAAACCTCAATAAAGATGAAACAGCTGTTATAGTTGTATTTTTATTAACAATTGGCGGAGGGTCCTGCATTATATCCTTTACTTTATGGCCTTTTTTGGTTAGCATTGCATCTAGAATAATAGTTTCTGACACCAGGCCAACAGCCCTTTGCTCTTCAATAACCGGCATTTGTGATATTGCATGCTTTTTGAGCTTGGCTATAGCCTCCTTTATATCATCATAAGGCGAGACATGTATAATCTTATTATTCATCACGTCATTTACTTTTAATTCGTGCTTCTTTCCCAGATCATCCAGCGCCTGAAATATCTTTTTTGCATTAGAAAAAGTAGGGTCTATTCTTCCTGCTTCTATCTTGGCGATTAAGCTTTGGCTTACTCCTGCCCTTTTAGCTAACTCGTTTTGCGTCAGGCCAAACTTTTTCCTTATTTCCTTTATTTCTTCAAGCTCGTATGGCATTTTGAGTCACTTTGTTTTTACGGGCTCGCCGCTGAATGTAAATGCATCTGACTTTGTTTCTATTTTCCCGCCGCTGAATGTATAGCTGGCCGGCGGTATGAAGTGTATGCTGTTAAACCACATTTTATATTGGAATAATCAGAGGTTATATTTATGCTTTTCGGAATAATAAGGCAGGCAAATGATAATATTCCAATAAGAATAATTTAGTCAAAAATCTTTATAAATGAAACCTATCGTTCAGCTTCTTATGGTGGTAGTAATATGAATGGTGAATTCTAATGGTATATTTAAAAAACTATAAGGAGGTAGTTTAATATGAAAAAAGGCAAATATTTGTTTACTTCAGAAAGCGTTACAGAAGGGCATCCTGACAAGGTTTGCGACCAGATTTCTGATGCGTTTCTGGACGAATGCTATAAGGTTGACCCGCAAAGCAGGGTTGCTATTGAAACATTAACCACTACCGGCTTGGTTGTTGTTGCAGGCGAAGTCACAACAAAAGCCTATGTGGATGAGCAGAAACTGATAAGAAGCGTATTAAAAGATATTGGATATGACCAGCCTGACATGGGCTTTTGCTATTCTGATGTCGGCCTTTTAAGCTCCATACATGAGCAAAGCCCGGATATATCGCAGGGCGTAAATGAAACAAAAGGGCATGAGCAAGGCGCCGGCGACCAGGGAATGATGTTTGGCTATGCAACCAATGAAACGCCGGAGTATATGCCATTGCCGATAATACTGGCGCATAAATTAACAAAAAAATTAGCTGAAGTTAGAAAAAATAAAACATTGGGGTACTTAAGGCCTGATGGAAAAAGCCAGGTGACAGTTGAATACGAAGACGGCATCCCAAAAAAGGTTACAACTGTTATTATTGCAGCACAGCACAGCCCGGATGCAGCAGAAGAGCAGATTAAAAAGGATGTAATAGAAAAAGTGATAAAGCCTGTTCTGGGAAAATGGCTTCATAATGATACAAAATTTATTGTAAACGGCACCGGAAGGTTTGTTATAGGAGGACCGCCAGGAGATACGGGCGTTACAGGAAGAAAGATTATTGTTGATACCTACGGCGGGCATGGAAGCCATGGCGGCGGCTGCTTCTCAGGAAAAGACCCGAGCAAAGTAGACAGGTCAGGGGCTTATATGGCAAGGTATGTTGCAAAGAATATTGTTGCAGCTGGCTTGGCTGACAAATGTGAGGTACAATTAGCTTATTGCATTGGTGTTGCAGAGCCTGTTTCAGTTTTAGTTCATTGCTTCAGGACAAACAAAATATCAGAAGATAAAATAGCAGAATTGGTAAGAAAACATTTCACATTAAAGCCGGCAGCTATAATTGAACATTTAAAATTAAGGAGGCCAATCTACAGGAAAACAGCTGCTTATGGGCATTTTGGAAGGGATGACCCGGATTTCACCTGGGAGAAGACAGATAAGGCTGAGGCATTAAGAAAAGACGCAGGCCCGTTGGGAAAGCCTGAAATGGCTGGCAAAGAAGTTTATCTGGACAGGGATGAGCTGGAAGAGCCTGACCCAAAATAAAAAGTTACTCTTTTAATTTTTCATCTATTTTCTTTCTTAATATATTAATGTG
>Ga0209211_10010435_pt1 | contig 12108 bp, 14 predicted proteins | sample RifGroA2_FD_183992 | JGI IMG/M metagenome (GOLD analysis project Ga0209211, IMG submission 183992) | Groundwater microbial communities from Rifle, Colorado, USA - Groundwater A2 (SPAdes) (version 2) | ecosystem: Environmental > Aquatic > Deep subsurface > Groundwater | place: Rifle, Colorado... | reverse complement strand
ATTCCGTTTATACTTGCGATAATCACAAACATTCCGTCTTCCGAAAGCATCTGCCTGTCGCGGAGCACTACCTCTTGCACTCCGCCAATCGCGAAGCCGTCTACCATAATCGGGTTTGATGGAGCTTTTTCTTTGTAGGTTTTTATACTCATTCCGTCCGCGCTGATGTCTATAAGCGAGCCGTTGTCGGCAATAATTACATTTTCTTTCGGCATACCAAGCGACTGTGCAAGCTCGGCGTGGAGACGTAAGCGGTAATGGTTGCCGTGCGTTGGCACAAAAAACTTCGGCTTAACTTTTTTATGGAGCCATTCCAGCTCGGCGCGGTTGCCGTGTCCTGTGGAGTGGATGTACATTTCGGATGTGCGGTAATGCACGATTTTCGCGCCATGCCGCGCGATATTGTCTTTTAGTTTTTCAACCGTCCGCTCGTTTCCGGGAATGATTGACGAAGAAAGTACAACGGTGTCTGTCGGAAGCAGGTGCACGGTTTTGTGCGTTTTAGTCGCCATACGCATCATCGCCGCAAACTCGTCGCCTTGCGCGCCTGTCGCGAGTATGACGATGCGGTCGGGCGGAAAGTTGCTCATATCTTCGGTGCGGATGATGACACCCTCTTTCGGCTTCAAGAGCCCTGCGGCAATGCAAATGTCCACATTGTTGCGCATACTTCGCCCTTCAATCGCGACTTTTTTGTTGTTTTGTTCGCATGCTTCTATAATCTTCGCGATGCGCGTTACATGAGATGCAAACATACTCACAATGAGCCGCCCTTTGGTTGTGCGCACAATCTCGGAAAGGTTCTCGCCAACGATTTTTTCTGGTGTAGAAAAACCAGGGTTCTCCACATTGGTGGATTCGCCCAAAAGAAGCAGTGTTTTTTCTTTGTCAAATAGCGCGTATGCTTCCTCTTCGGATTCGCTTACGACGCCATTCACATGGTCAAGCTTGAAGTCCCCCGGGTTCACGATATTTCCGTGCGGGGTTTCAATAATGATTCCCATCGCGTCGGGAATGGAATGAGTAACGCCAAAGAAACGCACCAAAAGTCCGCCAAGCCGAATGCGCTCGTCTTTATCAACTATTTTTATATCCAGTGCCGGCAGATGGGCAAACTCCTCCTGCCTTTTTTTAATCATCAGTGCGGTAAGATTCCGCGTGTAGAGCGGCGGGTTGCCGATGCGTGGCATCAGATAGGGAATGCCGCCAATGTGGTCCAAATGTCCGTGCGTAATTAACACAGCGCGGATTTTTTCTTTGCGTTCTTCAAGGTATGCGGTGTTTGGCAAGATGTAATCAATTCCGGGTGTGTTTTCGTTGTTGAATTGGAGCCCCATATCCATAATGATGATGTCGTTTTTGTGCTCAACCATTAGCATATTGCGCCCGATTTCCTCAACACCGCTTATGGGGATGACGCGCACCGCGCTGTCCGCAAGCGGCGGAAGAGCAATACGCGGTTCTGAAGAGAATCCGTGCCGCGGAAGCGGCTTGCGCTCGCGGAAGCGCGGCGGCGCCGCGCGCCGTTCGCCTCCCGCGCGCGCCGCGCCGCTTATCGGTTTTTTAATTGCAGAAAATATATCAACGCGCCGCGGCGCAAAAGGCGAGTGAGTTCTCCCAACTCCTTCATACGGACCACCAAACCGCCTGATTCGTTTTTGTCTGTCCATGATAGATTTTAATATTTATTAATTTTTAATAAAGAATGACCACACTTTCTCTGTATTAATATATGCGCGGTGGATGTTTAGGAATCGTTCATGTGGAACGGAGAGACGCCCGAGCGGCATGTCTTTTACTTTGTCGGGCAGAATGTAAATGAAATCGGGGGAATACAAAAACACCGCCGGAATGTCTTTCGCAACTTCTTCAGAAAACGCGCGGAGTGCCGCGTCGCGCTTCTCCTTATCTTGCGCGATACGCGCTTCTTCCAGTAGGCGGTCCGCTTTTATATTCGTATAGAGCGCGATGTTAAGCCCCGGGTCGTTGCGTTGTGACGAATGCCAAAATGCAAATAGATCAAGATCGCGCCCGACGATTTCGCCGAAAAGGAGCGCGTCGTACGCGCGCGGGCGGATGACGGTTTGGTTGAGATCGCTCACATCAAAAAACTTAAGTTCAACCTGTGCGCCGATCGCGCGCCACGCCGTTGCGGCGAACTCCGCGGATTTTTTAAGTTCGGGTGTTGCAGCCGTAACGAGCGAGAATGCGAGCGCGCGCATTTCCGTTCCGTACTTCTTTTCCATCACGCTCGTCTCATCGTTTTTTTTCCATTTATCCGCTTCAAGAATCTCTTTCGCTTTTTTCGCGAAGTCATTTTCTATATCATTTGTATTTATTGTGTCCGCACTAGTAGCGCGCGCATCGTGCTCGGGGATTGGGCCAGCAATCGGCGCGCCGTATCCGCCCAAAACATCCTCTACTAATTTATTTTTATCCAGCGCTACATCAAGCGCGCGCCGCACCGTTTTGTCGGCAAGGACCTTTGACTGATTTTGATTGAAGAATACGCCGAACACACGCGGCAACGGGGTACGCTCTGCTCCGATTCCTTTTTCTTCTAAAGCACGCGCTTCTTTCGGGGATATGCCACCCATACTTTCAATTTCTTTCCGCGCGAATGCGTCAATAAGCGAGGACTCGCTCCCATAAAAGCGGAGCGTGATGCGGCTTATGTACGGCGCGCCGAGCGCGTACTCCGCGAATGGCGCAAGTGTGTAAGCGGTCGGGACTCGCGACGCGTTTTCGTCTATGCGTACAATGCGGTACGGCCCAGCGCCGACTGGTTCGCTGTTTAACGGGTTAAATTGGAAGCTTTCCGTATCAATGTTTTTCCAAAGGTGTTTCGGTAGTATGCCTATTGTCGTATTTTCCAAAAATGGCGCGTACGGGCGCTTGAGCGTAAGGCGCACTTCGCGTTCGCTTACTTTTTCCGCCGTAACACCCTCCCAGTTCGCGCGTTTTATGCTTTTGACGAGCGGGTCTTGCGCCTTCTGTACTGTAAAGATTACATCGTCTGCGGTTACCGGCGCGCCGTCGTGGAACACCGCGCTTGGCTTGATAATAAACGAGTATGAGCGGTTATCTTCCGAAATTGAATAACTTTCGGCAAGGTCTGGAATGAGCGTTCCTTCAGGCGTCGCGCGCAGAAGTCCGCTATATACGAGCGCGGTCAAGTCGCGGTCAGCATCGCTGGCGGAGAGAAGCGGGTTCACGAAGCGCGGCGTTCCGATAATTCCTTCGGTAAGCACGCCGCCCGCGCGCGGCACTTCAACTAGGAAAAAGTTGTTCGCCTGCGCGGCGAGCGCGAGAGAGGATGCGGCGAGGAGTGCGGCGAACACGCCGAACAGTACACGTTCGGTTTTAGAAAAAGCCGCCCGCGCCGCGTCCAACCGCCAGAAAAAGGGAACCGTCACGTGGCGCGTGAGAAATTGGGAAATTCGTTTTAACACAAAAAATTAAATGAGGTGTCCTGCGATTGCCGAAAGGAAAAACAAAATGGCGATGACGACGGTGCCGTAAAAGAAGAACTTCTCCGCTCCTCGTCGTGTGTGAAAACCGGCGGCAAAATTGTCGCCGAACGCGCCTCCAAGCCCAGCGGCGGATTGCTGAAGCAATATCCCCGCAATAAGCGCGACCGAGAGGAAAACCTGTATGTACGGAAGAATCTCTGCAAGCATTGTCGTAATGCGTAACAGGATAGCACGGGTGTGGCTGGGGGGCAAACATAAACCCCCCTCCGCCCCGTCCGCCTAAGGCGGACGGGGCATCTCCCTTAGGTTAAGGGCAGGTGGAAAGTGAGTTTAAGATTTTGCGTGTGACCGCATGTATGTTTTCGTCAACATCGCTGTCCCAAAACCGAAGCACAGAAATTCCCCGAAGATTCAAAAAATCGGTACGCATTTTATCGTACCCCATACTTTCCATGTGTTGTGAGCCGTCAATTTCTACGGCAAGTTTTTTCTCGGGACAGTAAAAATCAACGATGTACCAGCCAATGCTTTGTTGTCGGCGAAACCTATAGCCGAGTTGGTTTTTTCGCAAACGCCCCCAGAGTTTTACTTCTTGCGGCGTTGCTTTGGTACGAAGTTTCTTTCTCCGCGCATACGATTCTTTTTTGTTGTGCACGCGCATCTTTCCAATTGTACTTCTTTTTCCATATTTTTACCCCCTGCCCTTATCCTAAGGGGAGGGGGAAAGGAGGAGGGGTGGTTCACTTTCATGCAAGACACCCCCTCTTTGTTCTCCCCCTTTGGAAAAGGGCGAGATGGGTACAAAAAAATCCCCCACAAACGCGCCGCGCGTTTGTGGGGGGCAATCATTTTTTTATCTGCTCCATCATGGCTTCTATACAGGCGAAAGCGCATATCACAAACAGAAAAATAAAAAATGCTTTTAAGATATTCATGTCAATCAGCGGTATCGTACTGGCAAGAAAAGCAGAAGCAATACCTAGACGGAAGATTTTGTTATGTTTCATATCGTCATCTTTCAATGGAGGTTTTCCATGTGAATAGTGGCATTGTGTGTGTTTATTGTCAAGTTGCGCGCGAACGCGCTACGGGTTATATTATGAGTAAGAAACAGCTTAATTTTTTAGAAATATATGGTGAAAAATAAAACGCAAAACGCAAGTCCAAAGATTTTTCCGCTCGGCGACCGCGCACTTATCAAGGTGCAAAAGACAGAAGGCGAGAGTGAGCGCGATTCTGGGATTATTATTCCGGCAACCGTGAAAGAAGACCGAGGCGCGAAGCGCGGCACAGTGGTTGCAATCGGAGACGGAAGATATGAAGACGGGAAACTTATTCCGATGAAAGTGAAGACGGGTGATGAGGTTCTTTTCCAATGGGGAGACGAAATTACCGTTGAAGGAGTTGAATACCATGTGGTCGGCGAGTCAAGTATTTTAGCGGTCATTAAATAAACGAATATGTCTAAAATAATTTTGTACAACGAAGATGCGCGACGCGCGCTTCAGCGCGGAGTGGACAAGGTGGCGCGCGCGGTGAAAATTACTATTGGTCCGCGCGGCAGAAATGTAGTGTTGGACAAAGGGTACGGCGCGCCGACAATCACTAACGATGGCGTGTCCATCGCGAAAGAGATTTCTCTAAAAGACAAATTTGAGGATATGGGCGCGGAGATTGTGAAAGAAGTCGCGGGCAAAACCAACGACGGCGCCGGAGACGGCACGACTACATCTGTGATTTTGACGCAGGCAATTTTCAACGAAGGAGTGCGAGAAACGGGAATGGGCGCAAACGCGATGGGGCTCCGGTTTGGAATTGAGGAAGCGGTTAAGCACGCGGTGAAGGCGCTCAAAGAAATTGCGAAGCCGATTAAGAGCGATGAAGAAATAAAACAAGTCGCAAACATTTCCGCAGAAAACGAGGAGATGGGCGCGATTATCGCCGACACGATTAAAAGAGTAGGAAAGGATGGCGTAGTTACCGTTGAGGAATCACAGTCGGTTGGTGTTGATTCGGAAGTGGTGGAGGGCTTGCAGTTTGACCGCGGCTATGTGTCGCCCTATATGATTACGAATGCGGAACGGATGGAAGCGTCGTACGAAGACCCGGCAATTTTGATTACGGACAAAAAGATTTCTGGACTCAAAGAGATTTTGCCGCTGTTGGAAAAACTCGCGCAGACGGGCAAGAAAGAACTTTTGATTATTGCCGAAGACGTGGATGGCGAGGCACTGACGACTTTTGTGTTGAACAAAATCCGCGGCTCGTTCAATGTGCTTGCTGTGAAGGCGCCCGGCTATGGCGACAATCGCAAAGAACAACTGACTGACATCGCGACCATTGTCGGCGCGAAAGTGATTTCCGAAGAACTCGGTATGAAACTGGAAACGGCGAGTGCGGACGCTCTCGGCCGCGCGCGGAAAGTGATTGCGACCAAAGACAATACGATTATTGTTGGCGGGAAGGGGAAGAAAGACGCGATTGAAGCGCGCGCGGCGCAACTCCGCAAACAGCGCGATGATACGGAATCCAAATACGACAAAGAAAAACTGGACGAGAGGATTGCAAAGCTCACGGGTGGCGTCGCGATTATTCGTGTCGGCGCGGCGACAGAAACGGAAATGAAATATTTGAAAATGAAGATTGAAGATGCGGTGAACGCGACCAAAGCGGCGATTGACGAAGGTATTGTCGCTGGCGGAGGCGTCGCGCTTATCCGCGCGGGCGAGAAATTGCGCGACTGGATTAAGCGCGAAGAAATGAAAGGGGAGTCGGCAAAGGAATTTTTTGCGGGAGCAAAAATCGTGCTTCGCGCGCTTGAAGCGCCGCTCCGCCAGATTGCTGAGAACGCAGGCAAAGACCCTGGCGTGATTGTTGAAAAAGTGCGCGAGGCGAAGAACCCGAACGCGGGCTACGACGCGCTTAAAGACATAATGGTTGCCGATATGATTAGCGCGGGAATTGTGGACCCGGTGAAGGTAACGCGCCTCGGGCTTGAAAACGCGGCATCTGCCGCGGCGATGCTCCTCACGACAGAAGCGGCGGTTGCCGAAGAGCCAAAAGAAGAAAAGCCGCCAATAGGAGGTGGAATGCCACAAGGAGGAATGGACTACTAGAAAAAACGGCTCACACGGATAATGTGAGCCGTTTTTTGTGATATACTATAGTTTATTAAAACTAATTTTATTTTGCTATGAAAAAAACTTGGTTAATTATTTTGGCGGTCGTGGTGCTTGCGGGGCTGTATGTATGGAGTTCGTACAACGGGTTGGTGTCAGGCGGTGTAGCGATTGACGGGCAGTGGGCGCAGGTGGAGACACAATACCAAAGGCGGCTTGATTTGATTCCGAACCTCGTCGCGTCCGTGAAGGGCATCTTGAAACAGGAGCAGATAATTTTTACGGAGCTTGCGGATGCGCGCTCGCGGTACGCGGGTTCGGTAACTGTAGATGAGAAGGCGCGCGCGGCGTCGGGCGTTGAGAGCGCGTTTGGGCGGCTCCTCGCGATTATGGAGAATTACCCACAACTGCGCTCGGCAGAAAATGTGAATGCGCTGATGAGTCAATTGGAGGGGACGGAGAATCGCGTGTCGGTGGAGCGCAAGCGCTTCAACGATGCGATTGCGGCGTACAACTTAAAAACGAAGCGGTTTCCAAGCATGCTTGTTGCGCGGCTTTTCGGTTTCGGCGAGCGCGCATACTTTGAGGCGGCGGCTGGAGCGGAGAATGCGCCTGCGGTGAATTTGTAAATAACACTTCGCGAAACACATTTTACAAAAGTCCTCGGTAACGCTCGGGTCGCTGCAATGCGACCACTCGCTCCAGACATTTTGAAAATGTGTTTCGCTTCGTTATGTATTTTCGTTCAAAGTTTCTCTATCTCTTCCTATTTCTGCCGCTTGTGGTTTTTGCGTATGCGAGCCCGGGGAAGCCGAGCGGGTTTGTGAATGATTTTGCTGGGCTTCTTGCGGAGGATGCGCGCGTGGGTTTGGAGGAGAAATTGTCTGGATTTGCGCAGACAAGTGGGAATGAGATTGTCGTCGCGACCGTCGCAACGCTGGGTGATGATACGATTGAGAATTTTGCGGAAGAGTTGTTTAAGGAATGGGGGATTGGGAAAAAGGGCGAGGATAATGGCGCACTGATTTTAGTTGCGCGAGACGAGCGGGAAGTGCGAATTGAAGTTGGGTACGGGCTTGAACCGCTTCTGACGGATTTGGCATCTGGCGCGATTATTCGCAACGATTTTGCACCGCATTTCGCGCAAGGGGATTTCGCGAGCGGACTCAACGCTGGTGTTGATACGGTAATTAAAATTGTTTCGGGTGGCAGCGCAGATGCGAGCGCGCCGTCTGCGGCGCGCGGAAACGGTTTTGATTTTTCCAACATTTTATTTATTTTATTTTTCGCACCGCTTTGGCTTGCGAGCGTTCTCGGTCGTTCAAAATCGTGGTGGGCTGGGGGAGTGGTGGGTGGTATTGCAGGCGTTGCACTTAGTTTTATATTCGGATTTTTGTATATCGGCTTTGCCGCTATCGTCGTGCTTATTCCGGTCGGGCTCCTCTTTGACTTCATCGTTTCGCGCGCGTATGCAAAAAGTGTCGGGCGTGGAATGCGCCCTCCGTGGTGGATTGGCGGCGGACGAGGCGGCGGATTTGGCGGGTTCGGGGGCTTCGGCGGCGGTTCATCTGGCGGCGGCGGCGCAAGCGGTGGATATTAAAAACCAGAATCACCTCTACTGCTTCATTTCATATTAAACAACATATGTTTTCTTTTGATTTTTATCAAACTGCATATCTCTCAGCCGGTATTTTTTATATGTTGATATGGCTCGTGTTTTATCTTTTACGAAAAGATTTGCATAGACAAATGCTCATCGTCGGTCTCTTTTTGATTGGTACGGCGCCAATAAATGTTATTTGGCACGGAGATTATTGGAGCCCTCCTTATATATTTGGCGAACTGTTTCGCTTTGAAGATTTTTTCTGGGGATTTGCGTTTGCCGGAGTGGCCGCAGTTGCCTATAAAGTAATATTTGCTTCGGAACTGAAGTTAACTCAACCAAAAAGTTTTCAGAGCATCGCAGCGAACCTATTTAGAGTTCTTTTCTTAATTATTTTTCCTTTGGTAGTATTAACAAACATTTTTCATATAAATTCAATTTACTCTATTTCTATCGGTCTGATTTTTGCTCTATTGTATATGTATCGCGTTCGTCCAGATTTAATTTATGATATGTTGTGGAGCGGATTATTTAGTTTTATTTTTATTTTAGTTTTTTATATTATCTGGCAATATCCATACCCAGAGGTTTTTTATAGATTTTGGAAGTTAGACGCAATAAGTGGGATAATGTTGTTGGGTATTCCAGTTGAGGAGTTGGTATGGTTCTTTTTGGCTGGTGCTTTTATAGGGCCGCTTTATGAATTTATAACAGGCGCAACGGTTGTTAGGTGCACAAAATAGATTTGTTAATAAATTTCGTTAATACATGTCCATATCCGAACTCAACCCAGCCATTGAGCAAAGCAAACGGTTGCGGCGCCTGCGCTTTAGCGACCGCAAGTTTAAATACTTGATGGAGCCGACGCGCGCGGACAGATTTTTAGAGAAAACAATTCTACCATACATTCCGCGCGCAATACTCCCAAACTCTTTTACTGTATTTCGTTTTGTTTCCATTCCGTTCATCATCACGTTTCTTCTTACCGGTAAAGATGTCGCAGCCGTCGTTTTGTTTGCCGTGTCCGCCTTTTCGGACGCGCTTGATGGCGCGCTCGCGCGCACGCGATATCAAATTACCGCGTGGGGAATTATGGCGGACCCAATTGCCGACAAACTTCTCGTCGGAGCCGTCGCGTTTGTCGTGGTGTGGGAGCATTTCGGCTGGCCGCTCGCCGCGACGATTATCGGCATTGAAATAACGCTTGTTCTCTCATCATTCTTACGCTACCGAGGAAAGCTTGTTCCGGCAAAAATGGTGGGGAAAATAAAAATGGTTCTTCAATGCGTTGGCGTCGGGCTCACTCTTTTATATTCCGCGCTTCCGTTTGCGCCGCTTATTCTCGCCGCCGAGTACACATTATACACAGCTGTCGTTTTTGGCCTCCTCTCGCTTTTTGTGTATCGGTCTATATAATATTAGGTCTTTGTAAAAACGGAGGGTGAGAGATTCGAACTCTCGGTGCCTTTCGGCACATACGCTTTCCAAGCGTACGCACTAGACCACTATGCGAACCCTCCAACTTACTCTACTGTACGGGGTAATGCGCCTTTTTTCAACCAGTATGCTATACTATGCTGGTTATTTATTAGTTAATAATTAATTATGGCAAAAGAAAACTCTGCATTTATGAAGCCGCTCACCGTGAGCGCGGACCTTGCGGCAGTTGTGGGCGCAGGCCCAATGCCTCGCTCGGAGGTAGTTAAGAAGTTGTGGGTGTATATTAAGGGCAAGAACTTGCAAGACCCGTCTAACAAGCGCAACATCAACGCGGACGCGGCGCTCAAAAAGGTTTTTGGCGGCAAGGATGTGGTCAATATGTTTGAGATGACGAAGCTTGTGTCAGTGCACCTTTCATAATATCCTCGTCGGTGCCGTCTAGCGGTTTTTGTTTTAATTATTAGTTAGCATTTTTCGCTATGCTTAGTTCACTATGCAAGGGTTCGTGGTGCAAATGGTGTAATGTAGATTCCGGACTTCTCGTACTACGCATCGGTGTCGGTGCCATTTTTATTTACAACGGCTGGCTCAAGGTGTCCGATCTCGCAGGCACGGTGGGCTTTTTTGGAACAATCGGCTTCGCGCCGTTCTGGGCGTATCTCGTGTCGTTTGTTGAGCTTATTGGGGGCGTTGCTGTACTGCTCGGCATCTATACGCGCGTTGCCGCGGGGCTTCTCGCGATTATAATGCTCGTCGCAAGCTACAAGCTTCTCGCCACTCCGCAGATGCTTATCGCGCCCGTATCTCTACTCTTTTCAACCATCGCGCTCAAGCTCGCAGGTGGCGGCAAGTACTCGCTCTTACGAGGTAAATGTGAGTGCGGTTGCACATTGCCCTGCAGTTGCGGCAAATGCGACGAATGCAAGAGTTGTTGCAACTCGGATACCAAATGATAGAAGTTGAGAAAAACTTTGCGGTAACGGAGAAAGACAAAGCGCACCTCATTGAAGGGGCGGTGCTTTTGTACAAAAAGGTTTTTACGGATGTGTATTACGATTCGCCGGACTACGCTCTTACTGGAAAGGACTTTTGGCTCCGTACGCGGGAAGGTAAGTTTGAGTTAAAGGTGCCGCAAAATGCGGGGCATATTTCGGAACGCGCGACCGACCAATACGAAGAACTTGAAACCGATGCAGAAATCGCGCGCGAGCTTGGGCTTTCTGCCGCAAAGCCGCTTGCGGAAGCAATTAAAGAAAAAGGTTTTGCGGCGTTTGCGACTATTACGACCACGCGCGAGCGGTATCAAAAAGGCGATTTCCATTTGGACTTTGACGAGATGGACTTCGGTTTTATTGCGTTTGAGGTAGAACTGATGGTGGAAAAACAGCAAGATATTCCACAAGCGGAAAAGCGTATTTTGGAATTCGGAGCGGCGCATCGTATCAATCCGGAATCCGCAGGAAAGGTAATAGAGTATCTCCGCAGATACCACCCCGAACATTTTGCGTTCCTCAAATCTCGCGGTGTTGTGTAGAATCTATTGTCTAATTCGCGCGAATTAGCACATAAGAAAAAACGGCTCAGCGCGCGCTGAGCCGTTTTTTATGTTGCAAAATATAGTGGTTTCAATTTTACAAGTTATCCACATGGTCCAGCTTGCTTTTATAGCAATAGCACGCTACTATTGCGTATACACTTTGGTATTCACCAAGAATACATAATAATTTAACCCTGCTTGGCTATTATATTATGTACTCGTGATGGTTACTAAATAGCAATATATTATTAGTTTGATCTTATGATCATTATGGAAAAAGAAACAGAACAAAAAAGCGCAAGATTTAAAAGGTTGGCAACAAAAAGGACCAATATAATCCTTGATAGAATAAGGATTTTGGGGAACTGCGCTTACAGAGGAGCGTACGAATATAGTGAGGCGGAAATTAATAAAATCTTTTCGGAAATTGACCGGTTGCTTAAAGAAACAAAAGCAAAATTTCATTTTCCGAAAAATAAAGAATTTAAACTATGAAAACTTTTCAAGAAGAAGACATTATCCTTCAAGAAACCCTTGAACCAGGTTTAAAGCACTCATTGATTTCGAATTTTAAGAAATGGACTGAGGCTTTTTTAGAGTTAGCCGATAATGCTGTAAGTAATAGAGTATTAGAGAAAAAATTGATAGTCGAAATAAACAACTCAAATAAACATTTGAGAATCACTAACAAAGGTGGCTCTGGAATGAATTTGGCAAAACTCCAAGAATTTTTAGAGTGGGGAAAGATAAAGATTAGGAGTCCTTATGATATTGGAGCGTACTCACAAGGCGGTAAATCAGCGATGGGATATTTAGGTCGGGAAATGAAGGTTACAGCTTCTCCATCTGGGGAATACATTTCATATACGCTTGAAGATTCTGATTTACATGATTTTGGAAAACTGAAGAAGTACAATGTACTAAAGTTAAAAACTG
>Ga0209211_10010434_pt1 | contig 12108 bp, 9 predicted proteins | sample RifGroA2_FD_183992 | JGI IMG/M metagenome (GOLD analysis project Ga0209211, IMG submission 183992) | Groundwater microbial communities from Rifle, Colorado, USA - Groundwater A2 (SPAdes) (version 2) | ecosystem: Environmental > Aquatic > Deep subsurface > Groundwater | place: Rifle, Colorado... | reverse complement strand
GGTTGTGTATACCTCGTTTTCGAGATAATCGTATCCTTGCCACTTCGAAACGGATGATAATCGGTCAACGAATTTAAACGTAGAGAGGATTTGAGTGTAATCCTTATCTTGAGTGAAGTAATCGTCTTTCTCTCCATCAAGCTGATAAGGAAAGCTGAACAGAACAATATATTTGCCATTGGATACGGCGATCATTTTTCCTCTCCCACCCATGCCCGGTTCGATAAATGAGACAGCGGGTATGCCATTGACCGTGAGCATTTTTTGATCCATAAACTCACGTATGTCTTTTTGGACTTTTGGGGAAAAACCAAGGACAATACTGTCGAGAAACTCCTGCAAAGTTTTTGAAGAGGCAAGAGTAGATATTCCTACATAATGGGAAGGGTAGGTACTATCCGGTCCCACGTCAGGATCCGGGCGAAGTTGGCCATCGTGTATGAGAATTACGGGTTGTTCATCGATGAACTGTGCCCCTTCAGGTTTAACATCAGCCGTTACTTTCCAAGCAGGTGGGTATTGAATAGAAAAATCAAAGGTAGAGTTTGTATATGTTTGCCAATTAGGGGTTGGACCAGAAATTAATGAAGTAGATTTGGGAGTATAAATATATTTACCCATCAAAAGTCCAATTGCCGCTCCGACTATTAAGTTAACAACTCCAATTAATGACAATAGTAACCAATTAGTTTTGGAAGATGTGGCCGTCGGAGAGATAGGTTGATCCATTATTTTTCCTTTATACATTTAAATTTGGTTTGGGGACAATCTTGCATTTCGGGTTTTGGACAAGGTCCCGAAGTTATTTCAACCACATTTTTTTCGTATCCCGGTGGGCACTGGCAGGCGACTGGATTGACAGCCGTATTTTCATAAGTATAGTTTATTTCACAATTTTGTTCTGGATTAGTTTGATCTGAAAACGTAAATGTGGACAAAATTTGGTCTAAAGTCTTTTCGTCTTCCGGCTTCCCTTTACGCCAAAAAAGTTGAATAACAAACGTATAGTTTTCTTTTTCAAAAATAAACAACTTCTCAATGGCACTGAACCTTTCTTCATTTACTATTAATAATCCCTTTATCTGGTTTATTGTTTGTTCGGTCTTTTTGGAGTTTTTCTCAAGAGCTAAGCTTTCTAAATCTCTGATAGTAACCTGCAATTTATCATAAGCACTTACCGAAAAAGAGGTGCTTTGACCTTCAACAACTCCAACAATCTCACCTTTAACCGTACCCGTTTTGCTATCAGGTGAATAAGCAAGTATTAGCCAAGCCTCTGACTCCCATTTACCTGGAAAAGGAATAATATTCCAGTCATCAGGATATTTAACTGAAAAGTTAAATCGGTTGTCTAGATACGTTTTCCAACTAGCGGTGAGGTCGGTAAATGGCGGAGTGGGGGTAACTTTAACAGCAATTGAAATCGCTCGTGAGACAGTGTTTCTTGATAGTAGTTGTCTGATGAAGAGAAGGGGCTGTTCCCATAATGAATATGGGGGTTTGGCTTTCTTGGCGTCTTCGAGGGAACAGGTTAGTTCTTGACAGTTTCTTGTGTCGATGGTTTTGAGTAGTTTTTCGCATTCGCTCTTAGGCATGCCGGGGGGCGCCCCCCATCCTCCGCATCGAACCACAATCTGATTCTTTCCATTCCAGACATCCGCACCTTGATCACAGCAGGGTTTGTTGGCGATAAAATACCCTCCGCAAGACCTAACGTCTTGATATCCCCCCTTCTGACAAATTGCTTCCGGGAAAAGAGGTTTAAAGACGGGTAGGTATTTACTGGCAAGAACCCCGGCGATGATGCCAACAAGAAAAAGCAAGATTGAAAACAATAGCGGGCGAATGTTTGGTTTCATTGGATATGTAAATTACTTAGAAACTACAGCTAATCATGGTGTAAAAGTACTTCAGGAAAGATGCTTGCGAGGCGTTGATTATATTCCAATAACTGTTATTTTACTTCTTCACTCCCAAATACTCCACTACCGTCCGGGCGTAGATTTTAGTAACATCTCTCAGGCTGTCCAGATTAACATATTCGTTTGCTCCATGAGCGTTTTCGCCGTCAGGTCCGAATCCAGCCACGGTCGGAATTCCCCGGGTTACTAACATCCAGGCATCGTTCCACGGGCCAGCGCCGGCAATTTTAGGTTTCCGGCCGGTAACTTCAATCATATTTTTTAACAACACGTCCACAATTTCCTCATGCTTGGCGATTTCCACGCTGGGAACATAAACTAAATCTTCTATTTCGTAAATCACGTCGGGGCAATGAAGCTTAATCGCTTCTTCCATCCACATTCTGACCTGCTTATCGGAATTCCCCGGCATTAATCTAACATCACCTTCAGCGACGCACTTATCGGGTACTATATTTATACTGGTTCCGCCGTGAATATTGGTTGGAAATGTAAAAACCGGGATCCGGCCCGGAAATGCCCTCGCCGGACGGTAAGGCATTTCGATTGTCTGTAAAGCAACAATCACCCGCGCCATATCCAAAACAGCATTGCGGCCTTGCTCTTTCTTCTCCCATGCCGAAAAACCAGTATGAACAGCTTCACCAGAAGTGGTTAACCGAAAACGGTAACCTCCACGATGGCCGATGGAAATTTTTCCCGTCCCCGGTTCACCAATAATCGCTGCTTTGGCCGAAATTCCTTTTTTAACCAGAAATCCCGTCCCAAACTGGCTGGAAGCTCCCGGCTCTTCGTCAACCACGAATTCTAAAATTAACCTACCATCAAGTTTAATTTTTTCTGCTACCAGTGCTTTCAAAACAAAAATATAGGTCGATAATGTTCCCTTCATATCCAAAGCTCCAACACCATAAAGCCGACCATTTTCTACTTCGCCGGAAAACGGTTTTCTGGTCCAAGTAGAAACTTGTTCCACCGTATCCATATGGCCGTTCAATATTAGAGATTTCCTGAACCTATCCGGTCCAAAATTGCACACCACATTGGCCCTTTCTCTAGTTTCCCCAATCCGCTTAGGAGATAACCCCATAGTTTTTATTTCGCTATAAATCAATTTAGCCACTTTACCTTCAACCGGAATATCTTTAGGCGATAAATCTGGAGTATATTGATTGGTAGATCGTGATTTAACTAATTTTCTTAAAAACTCCACCTGATCGGAGAAATTTTTTTCTATCCGCTTTTCCAACCGTTTAATTAAAGAAGAACTAGGAACCGTCTCTGACATTGGAATTCATTGTAACACACACAAATAAATACCGAAGCTAATTTATCTAAATAAGAACACTGCCAGACCCCAACCGAAGTGAGAAATTACTGGGGCAATTAAGTTTTTAAATTTTTCCTTCAAAATCACATTCCCCGTACCTAAAATAAATAGCATCATTAACTGAAAAATCACCGTTTGGAGAGAGAATTTATACCAAAAAATTAAAATCGGAGAATGAACTAAAGCAAACATTGCCGCTGTTGATAATCTGGCTGACCAAATATTTTTAATATCAGCCTTAATATGGTTAAAGATATATCCGGGAAACAACCATTCTTCCCAAATAGAAGTTAATATCCCAATCAGAGTAAAAGCTAAAATCGAGCTGGCAGTTAATTCTCCCAATTGAAGATTCCCAAAAGACAGAAAACTAGAAAAGCCATAAACCACGATATACCCAAATCCAAACAACAAGCCCCATCCTGCGGACCTTATCCAATCTCCGCTACCCCAAATCTCAATAAAATATTTCAGCCAATTTTTTGGCTTTTCAATTAACATTACTATACCTACGAATACTATTGGTTTAAGGAAAGTTTCTTCGACCTCTTCCGGCAAACGGAAAACCAATCTATATATCCCCCATAAAACAAATACCGCCGCGTAAACCTGAAACGCAGAATGGAGTTTATTAAACCGTCTGAAGAAAAACATCTTAAAAATAGACTAGCACAAATTTTGAGTCAACTTCAAGTGACGTAAAACCAGATCAATTTCCTCTTCTACATTTAACCTACCTGAATCAATTATCAAATGGAAAATTTTAGGATCAAAAAAATCTTGTCTGCCATATAACCTCTCCCATTTTTCCTGGTCCATCTTTTCCCGATTTTCAAGCAATTGTTTTGCCAGATCCAAAGAATAGCTCCGATCTTTTGAATAGCGGCTGATTCTTTCCTCTGTCTGGCAAGACACTAAAATCCGAAACACGCCGTCAATATCCCGGCTTAAAAATCCGGCCAGTTTAGAAGTAACTACAATTCTATTATTACCGCTTAATGATTCGATGGTTTTTTTATCTACTTCTCTATCAATTTGATCGTTGCGATTCCCGATTGCATTATCAATATCTGTTTCAAGATTAAATCCCATCTGAGCGGTAACATCACGGAAAATCTGGCTGGCATCCCGTAATTTCCATTTCAAACGCAACGATAATGATTTAGCTAAACTGGAACTGCCGACCGCGATCCGTCCGGAAACGGCTATATTTTTGAAGACCATAGAGTATTTTAACACGAAAACTAATCTATTTTTCCTGATTCTGATCTATCTCTGTACTAAATTGTTTTTAGTTTATATATCTTCACTTACTAATTGAGGAGAAATCCCGGATGAAGAAGCAATCCCGAGGGTTAGCCAGAAGATAACTTCGGTGGCGATGGAGATAATATTGGTTTGGGAATAGAAAAGATAGACAATCAGCGGCAAATATCATTATAATTCCCAACGAAGAAACGACGGCCAGTTGAATCGACCGGGAAAATTTTTTGGCGATGAGATAGATAAAAAATATAATGATGCCAAGGATTCCGCCCCAAGATTTGGTGATGACAATGGCCGCAATCGGAAATATGACGGCAATTTTGGACCATCTGTTCCGAAGCGTTTCCCAGATAAACGGTAGGGTTACCGTCAGGTAACCGGCGAGAAAATTTGGCTGGCCGAAAGTGGTAGTCCAGCCAACAATTGCCAACATGCTAACTGTCAACGATCCGGCAGCAATCATTTGGGAGAAAAGTTTTTGCCATGATGGCTGCCAAAACAGAGCCGTAAAAAGAAACAATCCCACCAAGTGCGACAAGGTAAATAGACCGTCTCCGCGATAGTAATTACCCCAGAGACTTTTTGGGAGATCAGCTCCAAAAACCGATGATATAGACGCCCAAATAAAAAAGCGATCACCAACCGTAGAAGTTTTCCGTCGATTTTAGAGTTGATAACGGCTGGTTTTTTCCGAAACAGATCAATTAGCACTACCAGCCCCAGGATTTCTACCCAACGATTGATAAACCAGACGCGAGGAATCTCATAAGGAATTTTTGCCAATGGCCAAAAGATATTAATAATGGCTTTGACAAGTTTAGCTATGCCCGGATGGTTTAAAAGATTGCGTTCCCAGCTTCCCCATTGGAACGCTATGAATAATTCCCAAAAAGTGGCATTGATATCATTTGTTTCGCTATCACTGCTGTTGCCGATTATTACTTTGGCGACATTGGAAGGCACACGGCTGGCATCCCGAGCCGATATGCCAATAACTCCTCCTATTCCTACTCCAACCCCGACCCCCCACCAAACGCGATTCCGATGATCACGACCATCAGTTTGCCGCCGGGAATTCTTAATCGCCAATACACCGCCACGATTGCTGGTTACGACTTGGACGAAGTAGACATTTTGTCGCTTACCGTTTCTGGCCTGCCGTCTGGATTGCGGCAAGATAAATGTGCCTTATCAGTTGTCCGGAACAAGGCCGTTATTACTTGTAAGTTGGCTGGACGGCCGCTTCAAGCCGGAACTTATCCTGTAACATTAAAACTAACGGATAACCGCGGAGGCGGAACGAGTAAAACCCTGCCACTAAAAATAATCCGAACAGCAAAAGAAAATAAATAATTAAATAACCAGATACTTCTCTGTTAAACTTCTTCGTCATATAATAGATTACATGCCATCCAGAAAGAAATCTTGGAAAAAACCGCTTACCCTGTGGTCCAGATTTAAAAAATTTGCCTTTACTTTTGAATTGACTCCAAAGAATATCCTGAAGACGTTGATAAGAAAAAGGACGAAGGCCGAAGGACGAAGGACGAAGGTTAAAACCAGGCGGCAGAAGAAGGCGATTATTTATTCATTATCATTTATTGGTTTATTGGTGTTTATTGGTATTTATTTGCTCAAAGATATCCCCTTCCCAACTAAATTGTCCGGCAACAGTTTTCCTGTTTCGACTCAAATTTTTGACCGTAACGGTAATTTATTGTATGAAATTTATGCTGAACAAAATAGAACTCCCATAGCCATTGATGTTTTGCCGGATTATGTTTTACAGGCTACTATTTCTATTGAGGATAAAAATTTCTACCGGCATTTAGGAGTCGATCTTAGCGGCATTGCCAGAGCAGCTTATAAAAATTTTTCCGGACAAAGACTAGAAGGGGGATCAACCATCACTCAACAACTGGTAAAGATTACTTTATTGACTCCCAAAAGAACACTTACCCGTAAAATCCGCGAGGCCTTTTTGGCAGTAGCCATAGAACTAATCTATTCTAAAAAACAAATTCTGGAAATGTATTTGAATCACGCTCCTTACGGCGGAACAGCATACGGAATCGAACAAGCCACTAGGTTATATTTCGATAAATCTGCCAAAGAGTTAAATTTATCAGAAGCGGCATTGTTGGCCGGTTTGCCGCAGGCCCCTACCGCTTATTCCCCTTTCGGCCTCCGTCCGGAAAATGCTAAGGACCGGCAAATTTCAGTATTGCGGAGAATGAGGGAAGATGGATATATCACCAAACAACAAGAAGAAGATGCTATTGCGGAAGAATTAGCATTCTCCCATCCCAATATTTCCATCAAGGCTCCTCATTTTGTCCTGTGGATAAAGGACCAATTAGAAGAAAAGTTCGGGCAAGAAATGGTTGAGTTAGGGGGCTTAAGAGTAACTACAACTCTGGATTTAAGCACTCAAAATATGGCCCAATTAGCCGTCACTACTGAAGTAAATAAGTTATCCAAACTTAAGGTGGGTAACGGCGCCGCCTTAGTTACCAATCCTCAAACTGGGGAAATTCTAAGTATGATAGGCTCACGGGATTATTTCGATAATGATGGAGACGGAAATGTTAATGTTACTTTACGGCCACGGCAACCGGGATCCTCCATCAAGCCAATTATGTACGCCAGCGGGTTTTCGACTGGAAAACTTTCTCCCTCCACTATGTTAATTGATGCGCCGACTTGTTTTAAAGTTCCCAACCAACCTGATTATTGTCCCCAAAATTATGACGGCCAATTCCATGGCCCGGTTCAAATCAGATTCGCGCTGGGAAATTCTTATAATATTCCGGCTGTTAAATCCCTGGCATATATCGGCTTAGAGGATATGATCGCTACCGCTTCCGCAATGGGAATTTCGACTTTTACCGATCCTTCCCGATATGGTTTGTCATTAACCTTGGGCGGCGGTGAAGTAACGATGACAGATATGGCGACAGCGTTTGGGACGCTGGCAAATAATGGGGTAAAAGTAACGTTAAATCCTTTCTTAAAAATCGGAGATTACCGGGGAAAAATTCTCTATCAATATTCTGAAGAAGAAAGAAAACAAGATCTATCGTATTCCCAACAGGCCATACCGGCCCAAATCGCTTACCTTATCTCACATATTCTTTTGGATAATAACGCCAGAACGTCGGCTTTCGGACCAACTTCACAACTCATCATTCCCGGCCAGGTGGTCTCCGTCAAAACCGGAACCACTAATGACCTGCGGGATAACTGGACCATTGGATATACTCCGGAACGGCTAACGGCCGTTTGGGTTGGCAATAATGATAATAAACCAATGAATCAAACCCTAGTTTCCGGCATCACCGGCGCTGCCCCGATCTGGCATGAAATTATGTCGCAAATACTTAAAAACAGAAAGCCTGTCTGGCCGGAAAAACCGGAAGGAGTGGTGGGGAAAGATGTTTGCGTTTTAACCGGCCTGTTGGCTCCCAACCAATCACCAGTCACCAACAACCAAACACCGCCCTGCGACACCCGGCATGAATTTTTCTGGGAGAAATTTTTACCTGAAAACAATCGCCCGAGCCAACGGGAGATTTGGATTAGAAAAGATACCGGCACACTGATGGATCCTGCAATTCCCCAAGATCAACAGGGAGAATTGGAATTGCAAACGCACACGGTGATTTCCGATCCGCTAATTCCTGAATTCTGTTTAGATTGCGCGTATCCCATGATTCAGGAACTAAACCCTGACGGAACGATTAAAGAAGAACACCCCAATTATCCTGGAGCAATTATTGATATAACCAAAATTAGACCTGTGATTCCTTCAAATTCCCTCTTCCCTAGATAAGACTATGCTCTTATAATCGGTCTCATGGACAGAAAGCGCCGCCGCGTTGGTTTTAACGTCGATATTTTTTCCGGATTAAGATTATTGGGCAAGCCTATTTATTATTTTCTATTTTTAGCGCTGCCGTATGCCCTGCTATTAATTGTTAATTTTACCGCCAAACTAAAAATCATTGCCCGAAAAACCTCCAAAAAAATATCCCGGAAAATTACCCTGGCGGTTAAACGGTTCCAATTCCCTAAAGTCTATTTTCCTCAAATTATTTTCCCTAAAATATCTTTTCCGCCAATATTATTTTTTTATTCCGCATTTTTACTAGTTATTTCCAGTTTATTATTATTTTTTTATTTTTATTTTCTCAAAGACCTGCCGACACCTTATGATCTAAAAAAACATCAGCCAAAACTCACCACTCATATTTTGGATCGCAACGGACAAGAATTATATAAAATCTATAAAGATGAAAATCGGTCGTTGGTAAAAATAAATGAGCTTCCTTCATATCTGATAGATGCGACTGTTTCTATTGAAGATAAAAACTTTTGGAATCATGTTGGTTTTTCACCTACAGGCATTATTCGGGCTATTTACCACAATAGGCTGGCAACGAGTAACAAGTTTCAAGGGGGTTCAACAATTACCCAACAACTAATAAAAAATACATTATTAACTCCGGAAAAAACTATTAGACGTAAGATACGGGAATTAATTTTGTCAGTCTGGGTAGAACGGGTATTTTCTAAAAAAGAAATCTTGGAAATGTATCTTAACGAGGTTAGCTATGGAGGTACGGCTTATGGAGTCCAGGAAGCTTCACAACAGTATTTTGGGAAAGACGCTACTTCTTTATCGCTGGCAGAAGCCGCACTTTTAGCCGGTTTACCGGCCGCGCCAACCGCCTATTCTCCTTTCGGTATCAACCAGGAAAAAGCTAAAGAACGGCAGGCTGATGTTTTAAGGAGAATGTCTGAAGATAAAAATATTTCCACAGAAACCCTTGACAAAACGCTGAAAGAAAAAATTAAATTTTCCCAAAATTCAACAAATATTAAAGCTCCGCATTTTGTGATGTACGTCCGTGACTGGTTGGCTTCAAAATTCGGAGAAGAAATGGTAAATAACGGTGGTCTTAAGGTGACTACCACTCTTGATTTGGATTTACAAGAATTTGTTCAAAAAACTGTTACCGATGAAATATCTAATTTAAAAAAATTAAAAGTTACTAACGGAGCAGCATTAGTAACCGACCCCAAAACCGGAGAAATTTTAAGCCTGGTAGGTTCACAAAATTATTTTGACTTTCAACATGACGGTCAAGTCGATATAGTTTTCCGGCCACGCCAACCAGGATCATCTATCAAACCAATTATGTACGCCGCCGCTTTTCAGAAAGGTTTTACACCTGCTTCGGTAATTCTAGATGCTCCGATATCTTTCTCATCCCCCGGATCAAAACCATATAGTCCGGTAAATTATGATGGAAAATTTCATGGCCTTGTCCCTATTAGGACTGCCTTAGCTAGCTCTTATAATGTTCCTGCTGTTAAAGTCTTATCAACTATCGGAGTTAACACTATGATAGATCAAGGCGAAATTATGGGGATAAAAACCTGGGGAGACAGAAGAAGATTTGGTCTATCATTAACTTTAGGCGGAGGAGAAATTACCATGGCGGATATGGCTGAAGCTTATGGGACTATCGCCAATTATGGAGTATATATCCCCATAAACCCGATTATTGAAGTAAAAGATGCCAAAGAAAACATTATCTATCAAAAAGAAAATTCCCAAAATCAAGTTCAAAAAAGAGCTTTTCCCGCCGGGGTGGCCTTTCAGTTAATTGACATCCTGTCCGATCCCATCGCCCGGGCTCCGGCATTCGGGACCAGATCGGTCTTAAATATTCCGAAACATCAGGTGGCGGTTAAAACCGGCACCACCAATAATCTCCGTGACAACTGGACATTCGGATTTACCACCGATTTTGTGGTATCTGCCTGGGTAGGCAATAATGATAATTCGCCGATGAGCTATATCGCTTCCGGAATTACCGGGGCATCGCCGATTTGGGCAAAAATTACCCAGGGTATTTTAAACCAAAGGCAAACTTCGTTCGTCTTTCCTCTCCCCCAAGACTTAGTAACTGCTAAAATCTGTACTTTAACCGGCCAACTGGCCTGCGAAGGTTGTCCAAGCAGGGATGAATTTTTTGTCCCCGGGACAGAACCTAAAACCGCCTGCCGGCCGGAAACAATTGAAGAGATAAAGGCTAAGCAGGAAGAGGCAAAAAATCAAGACCTTATTCTCGATGGGGCTGCTTCCAGCCACTAAATTATTTACTGCCCTTAAGGTAAAAAAGTAAAGAAATTAAAAGCGTAATTATAAATAAAAACAGCCCTGTCCATCTCGATCCGGAAAATTTTTCAGGTCTTTTTCTTCTACTGCTTATCCTGTCCGACGGTTTTAGTTCTAGTTGTTGGCCTTTGGCCGATTTTAAATTTTTAATATTTTTTTTATCATTCATATCTAGTCCTTTTTATTAGCCAATTTTACAATTTTATCAACCACCTCTTCAATTGTCATTTTGCTGGTATCAATTTCTATCGCCCCAACCGCCTTTTTCAATGGCCGAAGAGGTCTTTCCATATCTTGTTTATCACGCGTTTCGATATCGGATATTATATCCTCTATTAAAAGATTCTCTCCACGCGACTGTAATTCCAACTGCCGCCGTTTAGCCCTGACTTCTGTTCTCCCGGTTAAAAATATTTTGATCTCCGCATCCGGTAAAACAAACGTCCCGATATCTCTTCCTTCCATTATCACATCATATTTTGTTGCCAATTCACGCTGAAAATCCAAAAGATAATCTCTAACGATTAAATATCTGCTGATTAATGCGGATCCCCGGCTTGATTCCGGGGTCCTAATTTCCCAAGAAATGTCTTTGCCGTCTAACAATACCGTACATAATCTCCCGTCTTCTTCCGCAACAGTTGGGTTACACAACTCTATTGCCGGATGATGCTTTTTTATTAAACCACCAACTGCCTTCTCGTCATCTTTTTCCACTCCGTTCCGGTCGCAAAACACGGAAATAGCCCTATACAAAGCCCCCGTATCAACATATAAAAATCCAAGTTTTTTGGCAACTAATTTAGAAACAGTCCCCTTGCCAGCAGCCACCGGCCCGTCAATTGCTATTTTCATAAAGGAAATTCTACCACGGATCTATTAACCAAATGCCATTAATCCTTGTTTTGCCCCAATAAATTTGACCACATTGGCTGCCTGTTTTTTACCAAATTCTACTGATTCCTCGATAGATTTTCCCTTCATTAATCCAATCACAAATCCTGATCCAAAAGCGTCTCCGGCGCCGGTTGAGTCAATCATTTTGGTTTTTATGCCTTGGTACCAGCTACAAATTCCACGGCTGCAAATTCTGCCGCCGTGGGAACCATCGGTAATAATCAAAATTGTTTCTGGTGAAGTCGGGCAGTGTTCGGCTTTCCAAATTTCTTCATCAACGAAATTAACTCCAAAAAAATCAGACGCCTCTTTTCTGTTGAGCTGTAAAATGTTTGGAAAATTTTGAGTTTTGAGTTGTGGCTTTGAGTTTTGAGATTTGAGTTTTGAGATTTCTTGTCCGCCAGGATTCCAAAACACTTTTCTCCCTTTCTCTTTCCCCCACGACAAAATTTTTTCTACCAACTCCATATCCCCGCCGACGCCGGTTAAATAAATCCAGCCTCCGG
>Ga0209211_10010433_pt1 | contig 12110 bp, 9 predicted proteins | sample RifGroA2_FD_183992 | JGI IMG/M metagenome (GOLD analysis project Ga0209211, IMG submission 183992) | Groundwater microbial communities from Rifle, Colorado, USA - Groundwater A2 (SPAdes) (version 2) | ecosystem: Environmental > Aquatic > Deep subsurface > Groundwater | place: Rifle, Colorado... | reverse complement strand
TCTTCTCCAAATGGCATAACTGAAAACATTTACGAAGATCAAGGAATGGAAAAAGCAGAGCTTGCCATTGAAAAAGAAAAGGTTAATTTTTATGTTTTCCCTAATCCTTACAAAGAAAACACTACAATTAACTACGAATTAAAAGAAGAATCCAATATCAACCTTGAGGTTTATACTATGTCTGGACAGAAAATACATACAATTTTTAATGGACAGCAATACTCTGGTAAATATAGATACGACTTTAGTGCAAAACGCCTTGGATATGCGTCTGGTACATACCTTCTTAAAATTGTTATTAATAACGATGTTAATACTTATTGGTTGGTGGAGATGAAGTAAAAATTCCAAGATCAAAGTTTCAAATCCCAAATTTCAAGTGATGAAGGAATTAAAGAATGAAGAAATGAAAGAAGAACTAAAAGATAATATCAATGCAGAAAACAATAACGTAGGAGATGTTATTGTTGTCGGTGGTGGAATTAGTGGTATTCAAGCAGCTCTTGACCTTGCAACTACTGGTTACAAAGTTTACTTAGTTGACAAAGCACCAACTATTGGTGGCAAAATGGCTCAACTTGATAAAACCTTTCCTACAAATGACTGCTCAATGTGCATTGAATCTCCTAAATTTATTGAATGCGACAGAAATCCAAATATTGAAATACTTACATACACCGAAGTTGTAAATGTTGAAGGAGAGGCTGGTGACTTTACTGTAACATTAAATAAGAAACCGAGATATATCATTGAAGAAAAATGTACTGGCTGTACAGTTTGTGCGGAGTATTGCCCTATTAAAATTCCAGATCCTTTTAATCAAAATTTAGGCGATAATAAAGCCGTACATATCTATTTTTCTCAAGCAGTTCCTCTTGTTCCATATATTGATGATGCATGTTCTTATCTTAAAGACGGTAAATGTCAAATTTGTGTTGGTGTATGTAAAACTAATGCTATTGACTTGCACCAGAAAGCAGAAAAACGTGTTATAAAAGTTGGTGCTATTGTATTATCTCCGGGCTACGATGTTTTTCATCCCGAAGTTCGTGGCGATTATGGTTATGGAAAATTCAAAAACGTAGTTACAAGTCTTGATTTTGAACGTTTACTTTGTGCAACCGGACCTCATATTGGCGAAATTCTACGACCATCAGACCATAAACATCCTCATAAAATAGCATGGATACATTGCGTTGGTTCAAGACAAACTAACGAAGGTGGAAATAGCTATTGTTCATCGGTCTGCTGTACTTATATTCAGAAACAGGTAATTCTTGCAAAAGACCACGATAACGATTTGGAAGCTATGATTTTTCATAACGATATTCGTTCTTATGGAAAAGATTTTGAACGTTTTTATCAACGAGCCGAAAATCTTCCGGGAGTTAAATTTATAAGAAGTTATGTATCAGTAGGGCGAGAAATTCCTGAAACAAATAATGTAACAATCCGATATTCAACACCAGATGATGGAGTTAAAGAAGAAGAATTTGATATGGTAGTATTAGGAGTTGGATTAATTCCACCTGCAAATGTTGACAGCCTTTCAAAAATTTTCGGGATAGAACTTAATAATCATCATTTTTGCAAAACCGAACAAACATCGCCAATAAAAACATCTAAAGAAGGAATATTTATTAGCGGAGCATTTGCCGGACCACTTGATATACCTGAATCTGTTTTAGGAGCAAGTGGAGCAAGTGCACTTGTTGGTGAGCTTTTATACAAAAGAAAAGGAAAACTATCAAAAGAAAGAATTTATCCCGAAGAAAGAGATGTTTCTGAAGAAGAACTAAGAGTTGGGGTTTTTGCTTGCCATTGCGGTGCAAATATTGGTAGAGTAGTTGATATTCCAGGGTTGGTTGATTATTCAAAAGGTTTAGAAAATGTTGTTCATGCCGAAGAAGGTCTTTTTATTTGTTCTACCGACGCTGCTCAGCAAATTTCAAATACCATTAGAGATAAAAAACTCAATCGTGTTATTGTGGCGGCTTGTACACCAAAAACTCACGAGCCTCTTTTTAGAGATACACTCCGAGAAGCTGGACTTAACCAGTACTTTTTCGATTTTGCAAATATCAGAGAACATTGTTCGTGGGTTCATTCTAAACAAAAAGAAGAAGCTTCACAAAAGGCAAAAGATATAGTTCGTATGTCGGTTGCTAGAGTGGAACATTTAGAGCCTTTGCAGGAATTTGATTTACCTGTAAATAAAACTTGCCTTATAGTTGGTGGCGGACTTGCCGGAATGACTAGCGCATTAAGTATTGCCAATCAAGGATTTGCAGTACATTTAATCGAAAAAGAAACAAGTTTAGGCGGAATGGCATTAAGAATTCCTACTACATTAGAAGGACTTGATGTTCGAGAATATTTGAAAGATTTGATAAGTAAAGTTTATAAAAATCCATTAATATATGTTTCACATAGTGCAACCATAACTGATGTTTCGGGTTATGTTGGGAATTTTGTAACTACTGTTAAATCCGAAGGAAGAACAAAAGTAATTAAACATGGTGCAGCAATTCTTGCAACAGGAGCAGTTGAGTATAAACCTACAGAATATCATTATGGAACAACCAACAAAATTATGACTTCAGTTGAGTTGGGAGAAAAATTAGCAGTTGGAGATGAAAATTTCAAAAATGCCAAAACTCTTGTAATGATTCAATGTGTTGGATGTCGTAATGAAGACAGAAACTATTGTAGCCGTGTTTGTTGCACACATTCAATTAAGAATGCTTTAAAACTGCGAAAAGTAAATCCATTGCTTGATATTTTTATTCTTTTCAGAGATATTAGAACTTACGGATACAGCGAAGATTATTACCGCGAAGCATCTAATCAGGATGTAAAATTTATTCGATACGAGCCATCTAAAAAGCCAATAGTTGAATCAATAAATAATGGTGAATCTGTACGGGTTTCGGTTTATGATCCAATTTTGGGAAGAGATTTACAAATTGATGCCGATATACTTTCATTGGCTGCCGCAGTTGTTTCATCAGAAGGAAGTTACGAAGCGTCTCGATTATTCAAAGTAGCACTGAATCAGGATGGATTTTTTCAGGAAGCACACATGAAATTAAGACCGGTTGATTTTTCAGCAGAAGGCGTTTATTTATGTGGAACAGCACATTATCCTAAACATATTTCAGAAGCAATAAGTCAGGCTTATGGAGCAGCCGGAAGAGTAGTTGCATTACTTTCTCAGGAAACTGTTACAGCCTCGGGTTCGGTTTGCGAAGTTGACAATAATTCATGTGTCTCCTGTGGTGCTTGTATTGCAGTTTGTACTTATGGTGCAATAGCATTCAGCGAAACAAACAAAGCTACTGTAAATTCAGTTCTTTGCAAAGGCGATGGACTATGCAATGTAGTATGTCCAACATCTGCAATTTCATTAAAACATTATACCGATGAAGAGTTATTGAGCCAGATTGATGCGGCGATAGACAAGAGATAAGCAATAAATTCCATGCCTCAAGCCTCAAATTCCAAGAAAGGTAAAAGAAAAAAGAAATGACAAAAAATAAATCAATAATTATTCAAGGAAGTGAAATTGCTATCATCTCTCAAAAAGATGAGGATTATATCTCACTAACTGATATGGCAAAAAGCCAGATGCAGGAAGCGATTATTATTAAGTGGCTAAGTTTGAAAAGCACTATTGAATATCTTGGCGAATGGGAAAGTCTGTATAATCCAAATTTTAATTATACCGAATTCGGTACAATTAAAAATTCTTCTGGCAGTAACAATTTTGTTTTATCTGTAAAACAATGGATTGAACACACCAGTGCAATTGGTATTTCTGCAAAAGCAGGTAGATATGGTGGTACTTATGCACATAAGGATTTGGCATTTCATTTTGGTATGTGGATAAGCCCAAAATTTCAACTCCTCTTAGTTAAAGAATATCAACGACTTAAAACAGATGAAAATTTACGATTAAAACTTGAATGGAGTTTGCAACGTACTTTGGCAAAAGTTAATTATCATATTCACACTGACGCTATTAAAGAAAAACTTATTCCTAAAGAACTCACAAAAACACAAATTAACTTTGTATATGCTAATGAAGCTGACTTATTAAATGTTGCATTATTCGGAATTACTGCTAAACAATGGCGTGATACTAATCCACGTTCAGATGGCAATATACGTGACGATGCAAGCATTGAGCAATTAGTTGTTTTGTCAAACTTGGAAAGTATAAATGCTGTTTTGATTCATAACGGATTGAAGCAAAATGAACGATTGAAACAGTTGAATAATATAGCGATTACTCAAATGAAATCGTTAATTGCTAATAAAAATATACAATCATTGAAATAATTTTTTTTAATTTAGAAAAGAAAAATGAGTATCGAACACAACTTTCAACCAAAAATAATAGGCATAATCTGCAACTGGTGTTGTTACGGAGGAGCCGACCTGTGTGGTGTTTCACGTTTTCAATACCCTCCACATATTAGACTGATAAGAGTTATGTGTTCAGCACGTGTCGATATGTTTCACATTCACAGAGCATTATCAAACGGACAAGATGGTGTATTTATTGGAGGTTGCCATCTTTGCGATTGCCACTACGTTACAAATGGTAATTTTAATGCTTACAGCATGGTTCAAGTTTTTAAAAAATTACTGAAACATGTTGGAATTTATCCCGAACGATTAAGAATTGAGTGGGTATCGGCAGGAGAAGGTATTCGTTTTGCAAATTTTATGAACGAATATAGTGCTGAACTTATAAAATTAGGACCAATTGGAAAAGCCGAAGGTATTGATGAAAAAACATTAGCGTTTAAATTAGAAGCTATTAAACAAATTATTCCTTACATTAAGCTTGTTTTAACTCAAAGATTAAGTGTTTCCGAAAGAACCGAAGAAGCCTATCATAAATTTTTCCATAGTGAGGAATTTGAAAGATTATTTCAGGAATCAATTGTCGAAAGATTAGCAATCAGCCAAATTATGCTATTATTGAAAGAAAAGCCACATTCTAGTAGGGAGATTTCTGATGTTTTAGAAATCAATTCTTCTGAAGTTTCTAAGTACATGAATAGTTCTTCAAAACAAGGATTAGTTAGATACAATGTAAGCAGTAAAAGTTATGCACTTTCAGGAAGTTAGAAGAAATTAATTGAAATAAATGGAATAAGATAAAAAAAAACTTTGTGTCTTTGTGTCTTTGTGGCAAAGGAAAAGTTATGGAATTTTAAAAAAATATGGATAACGAAAGAATAGATCAAATAATTGATAAACACAATGGAGAAGCGAGCTCGCTCATTCAGGTAATGCTTGAAATACAGAGTGAAAATCATTGGCTTCCAAAAGAAATTTTAGAAAGAATTTCAGAAAAATTAAACGTACCAATTACTAGGATAATGCACATTGCAAGTTTCTACAAGGCATTTAGCTTAGTTCCAAAAGGACGTAACGAAGTTCATATTTGCATGGGTACTGCTTGCCACGTAAGAGGTGCGAAACGAGTACTTGAAAGCGTTGAGGAACTTACAGGAATAAAACCTGGCGAATCAGATGCAGATTTGAAATTCAGCCTTGAAACAGTAAATTGTTTAGGTTGTTGTGCATTAGGACCTGTGGTAGAAATAAATGGAAAAACTCACGGTAAAGTAACACCTGCAGAGACTGCCAATGTTTTAAAAAATTACGATTAATTGTTAAATTGATAAATTGTTTGAGGTTTGAAGTTTCATGTTTGAAGTTGCTACGCAGTTTACCCCGTTTTATAATCTATCATGGTTAAATTGTTTTTTTCTATGTGATTCATTCTATGTGCCTATGTGTCTATGTGGTAAAATTGTTAAATGGTTAAATTGCGATGCTCTGTGCGAAAATACTAAAATATAAAATCTTAAATCTTACTTATTACATACTTGAGAATGATTATGACGAAAATAAATTCACCAATAGAATTAGATAAATTCAGAAAGGAAATCTTATCGAAAAGAGATTCCAAAAAACAATGTATTACTCTCTGTACTGGTTCGGCATGTAATGCATCAGGAAGCGAAGAAGTTGGCAAAAGCATTGAAGACGAAATCAAAAAACAGGGTTTAAGTGATAAAGTAGAAATCAGAAAAACCGGATGTCATGGATTTTGCGAAAGAGGTCCAATAATAGTTAATCATCCTGATGAAACTACTTATTTGCAAATTGAATCAAAAGATGTTCCTGAAATAATTTCTCAAACAATAAAAGAGAAAAAAATTATTGACCGTTTACTTTACATCAATCCTGAAACTAATAATAAAATTGTTCATGAATCTGAAATCCCATTTTACAAATATCAAGAAAGACTTGTTTTTGGTTCAAATGGAAGTATCGACCCAAAAAGTATTGACGATTATTTGGCAATTGGTGGTTATTCTGCCATTTCTAAAATGTTCTCAGGAATGACTCCTATTGAGGTTTTGGAAGAAGTAAAAAAATCTAAACTTCGAGGCAGAGGAGGCGGAGGTTTCCCTACAGGAATTAAATGGGAAGGTTCACGCAATGCTCCTGAAAAAACAAAATATGTTATTGTAAATGCCGATGAAGGCGACCCTGGTGCATACATGGATAGAGCATTGCTTGAAGGCAACCCACATTCTGTACTTGAAGGATTAATTATTGGAGCTTATGCAATTGGTGCAAATGAAGGCTATATATATGTCCGTCAAGAATATCCACTTGCAGTTGAAAACATAAATATTGCTATAAAAATGGCAGAAGAATATGGATTTCTTGGGGAAAACATTTTAGGTTCAGGATTTAATTTTAAGGTTTTTGTTCATCAGGGTGCAGGTGCTTTTGTTTGCGGAGAGTCAAGTGCACTTATGACAGCTCTTGAAGGACGAGTTGGAGAACCTCGACCAAAATATATTCGTTCAAATGTAAAAGGACTTTGGGAAAGACCTAGCGTTTTAAATAATGTTGAAACATGGGCAAACGTTCCATTAATTATAAATAAAGGAGCCGATTGGTTTTCGCAGATTGGAACCGAAACTAGCAAAGGCACAAAGATATTTTCGCTTGTTGGAAAAATTACTAATACAGGCTTAGTTGAAGTTCCAATGGGAATGACACTCAGAGATATAATATTTAAAATTGGCGGAGGAATTCCAAAAGGCAAGAAATTCAAAGCTGTTCAAACCGGAGGTCCATCGGGCGGATGTATTCCAGAAAACATGTTGGATTTAAAAGTTGGTTTCGACGAACTTAGCAAAGCCGGCTCAATGATGGGTTCAGGCGGTATGATTGTAATGGACGAAGACAATTGCATGGTTGATGTTGCCAGATACTTCATTAATTTTTTAACTGACGAATCATGTGGAAAATGCGTTCCATGCCGTGAAGGACAACGACAAATGCTTAAAATTCTGACAGATATTACTGAAGGTAAAGGTAAAGTTGGAGATATTGAACTTTTAGAGGAATTATCTGAAGTTCTTGCCGATGCTTCACTTTGTGCTTTGGGACAAACTGCACCAAATCCATTTTTAAGTACATTAAAGTATTTTAGAGACGAATACGAAGCTCACATTGTAGAAAAGCGATGCCCTTCACTATCTTGCAAAGAATTGATATCGTATTACATTGACCCTGAAAAATGTACTGCATGCAGACTTTGTTTTAAAAAGTGCCCATCGGAAGCAATAAATGGAGATAAAAACATTATCCATATTATTAATCAAGATAAATGTACAAAATGCGATACATGTTTTGAAGTTTGCCCTCAAAAATTTGGAGCTGTTAAAAAACTTTCTGGAGTAGCTGTTCCCTCTCCTATTGATGAAGACAAAAGATTAATAGTAAGAAATAATTAAAAGACCAAAATAAAAGACCCAAATGCCAAATTCCAAGCCCCAAATTCCAAGAAAGGGACATGCAAGTTTTTGGGGCTTGAAACTTGGAACTTGAAACTTGAAATTTTTAAAGAAATGAGCGAAATAAAATTACAAATAGACGGAAAAGAAGTAACAGCCACCGAAGGAATGACCATTTTGGAAGTTGCACAAAAATCAGGAATATCAATTCCAACACTTTGCCATCACGAAAAACTTGAACCATTTGGAGGCTGTAGATTATGTACAGTTGAAGCTGAAACAAACGGAAAAACTAAACTTGTTGTTTCGTGTGTTTATCCTGCTGAAAATAATTTGGTTGTTCGTACAAGAACAGAGAAAATTGATAGAATTCGTAAAATGATTCTCGAATTACAACTTGCTCATGCACCAGATTCAAGAATTTTAAAGGAATATGCAAAAGAATATGGAGCAAACCCTAATCGTTTTGAAAAAGAAGCTTCATTTTGCATTCATTGCGGACTATGTGTTAGATACTGTAATGAAGTTAAAAAACTTGATGCTGTTGGATTTGTCGATAGAGGTATAAAAAAGGAAATTTGTTTTATACCAGAAATAGCTGCAAAAGAGTGCCGTGCTTGTATGGAATGTTTTCCGCTTTGCCCAACTTCATATTTACAAGCTACTTTTGTATATACTGAGGCATTGGCTTTTCCACAGGATTCTTTGTAAAATAAAACTTTCCCCATAGCAACAAAGCTACAAGGTAATTTAAGACATTTATTGAAACATGCTATTTCCTGTACTTTTCGTCATCTTGATGCAAAATAGTCAAGTAGTTATAATATCTTTCTTCGCTTATTATACCATTTTCAACTGCATTTTTAACAGCACATTTTGGCTCATTTACGTGAATGCAATTATTGTATTGACAACTTGCAGCAACTCTAAATATTTCAGGAAAATAATGATATAAATCGTATTTGTCGAAATCAATTAATCCAAAACCTTTAATGCCCGGTGTGTCAATTATATAGCCACCCGATGTCAGCTCAAACATTTCAGCAAATGTGGTTGTATGTTTTCCTTTGTTATGAGATTTTGAAACGATACCAGTTTTTTGCGTAATAATTGGGTCAATTTTGTTTATTAAAGATGATTTTCCAACACCCGAATTACCTGAAATTAAAGTGGTTTTATTGATAAGTTCTGATTTTAAACTTTCAATATTTATATTTTCAAGTACCGATATTTCTATACATTTATATCCAATCGAAGAATACATTTTATTAAGGTCATTTAATCGCTCTTTAATAACATCATTATAAATATCAATCTTGTTAAAAATAATTGTTGTTGGAATTCTGTAAGCTTCGGCAGTAATCAGAAATCTATCAATAAACATTGTTGTTGTTTCTGGCATTTTAAGAGTTACAATCAGAAAAACCTGATCGATATTGGCAGCAATAACCTGACTTTCTTTTGAAAGATTTGAAGCTTTTCGAATAATATAATTTCTACGTTCCGATATTTCGGTAATTACTCCAGTATTATTGTCTTCATAATCAAATGATACATTATCGCCTACTGCTACAGGGCTTGTTGTTCTTATATTTGCAGTTCTGAACTTACCCTTTATCTTACAGTTAGTTATATGACCAGATTCGTCCCTGACATCAAACCAGCTTCCTGTTGATTTTACTACAATTCCTGTTTTCAAAATATTTGAATAATTTAAATGCTAATAAAAGAAATTAAAGTTAATAATTAATACATCTAAACGAAACATTCACGACCAAAAATTTTGACATATAAAATAAGTAAGTTCTCAATAATTGGTGAAAAAATCTGTAGCTTTTCAAATAGAGATTGCTTGTGCCTTACAATGACGTAAATAGCGGTCGTCATTGTAAGGTCAGAACTCCTTACCCATACAAGCAAAATCAATAAAGACAGAACATTAGTTCGCAAAAAAAAAAAACGGATATTTTTGTTTTTTTCATCAGACCTCTAAAAAGGTGTTTTAATTTGATTTTTAATCGCAAACACAATTGAAACAAGCCATTTTAGAACGTGAAAAATTAGCAGACATTTTTTTTAAGAACTGCGAAGCATGATGCCAATTCCTTATTGTGAGCTGTTTGAGCGAATTCGTTTACGAATCAGCGAAGCTAACCCGTAGGCGGAGTGAGTTCTCACAAACAAAGAGTTTTTGTTACTTTTTTCGATAAAAAAGTAAAAGAATTCGCTTTTCAAAAAAAGTTTCTTTAATAATGGATATTTGTCGTACACCCATCTAACAGCAACTATTGAGAACTTACCAAAATAATGATTATAGAAGAATTACACAACTTGTTACGAATTTACTTCGAGAAATTAACACAGCCTATTCCAATTTTATCGAAAAGCATTAAATAATCAAAGATTATTTTTTGGAAAAAATCTGCATAACACAAAAAATGTTTTCTAACAGATAAATAAAATAATATATTCTTGTATTATAATATTTTATTATATAGTTTTGTTGCAACCTTTGTGTAATATACATGTTGCAAATAAATAACTACAGAAACGCTGAAACCCTTGCTAGAGTATATATATATATATTGTAGTAATTTATTTCAAACATGTTTTTTTTCCAAAATCTTCCTAAATAAATCTTTTAAATCACTTAATATTATATTGTTATGAAGCAAATTAAATTTTTTATTGCATTAGTTGCAATATCATTGTCTTGTACAATAATGAAAGCACAAGTTAAAATCATAGATTTGTCGGTAATACCAGCGGTTTATGTAACTCCACAGTCGGCAGATAGCACCGACATAGTTATTAGTTTCAAGGCACAACATCCCGAAAATATCACAACTGTAAAGCTACTACTAGGCTCACAAAGTAATAATAGCAGTATTGCAAATTACGACTTAGTAGTACAACATACATCAGGTACACATAGCATAGAGATTGAAGGAAAAAGTTTTACAATTAATGGCTATCAGGCAAACTTCACACTGCCTCTTACTACAGCACAATACAACAGTTTTTCGCTACTTACACTCTACGTAGTTTCGAGCGATGGAACTGAAAGCGAACACTTACTATTTAACAAATAATGAAGAAATGAAGAAATGAAAGAATGAAGGAATGAAAGAATGAAGAAGTGATTAACGATTAAAATGTTAGCAACCTCAAACTTCAAACCTCAAACTTTTAACAATTAACATCAAACCTCAAACTTAAAACTTAAAACCTCTTTTTATATGAAAACATTATCAATTTTAGTATTTTTGCTTATTACAGCAATTAGTATTAACTCACAAACAGTGATTACAGTTACAAAAACCACAGATTACGACCCATTTCTATATTTTGCAAATCCCGACGATCCTACAATTGTGGGAACTTTGCAATGGGCAATTCGTAAAGCAAACGAATCTGTTACACCATCTGTAATTGAATTTGCCATAGCTGGAAGCGGACAGCAGGTTATTTATTTGAATTATGAACTACCCACAATTATAAAATCAAATATAACTATTGATGCCACTACACAGCCTGGCTATATATGGGGTGAACCATCAATTTTAATTGATGGTAACAATAATTTTTTACACGGAATACGGTTAGAAAGCGTTAATCAAATAAAAATTACCGGAATAAAATTTAGTAATTTTAAATTTTCAGCAATAAATTGTTACAATTCTTCATATTGCAGTATTATTAATAATGTAATAAACAATATTGGAGGATACAATTTGAAATTCACCTCTGCGGGGTTATTATTTACATCTGCATCGCACAATACCGTAAAAGGCAACATTATAGGTACAGACATTAATAATAATTCAAACTTAACAATTCTTGGTTATGGAATTGTTGTATCGTCGAGTGGAACAATACCTAGCGAATACAATACTATTGGAGGAGTAGCATCGAACGAAAATAATATAATAGCCTATTGTGGATTTGGCGGTATAAATATTTATAATGCAATAACTAAATACATTACAATTTCGGGTAATCGCATTTTTAACAATCCAGTCGCAATTCTTTTATCAAACGGAGCAAACAACGATAAACAAGCCCCTGTAATCACTTCCTACTCAGACAATACAATTACAGGCACATCGCAACCAAACGACATTATCGAAATTTTCGGAAGCACTGGGAATGAAAACGCAAATGAGTTTTTGGGAAGTGCAACTGCTGATGCTAGTGGAAATTGGACTACAACAGTTGCAAGTAATAGTTGGGCGTATGCGGTGGCTACTGCAACTGATGGGAGTGAAAATA
>Ga0209211_10010432_pt1 | contig 12110 bp, 15 predicted proteins | sample RifGroA2_FD_183992 | JGI IMG/M metagenome (GOLD analysis project Ga0209211, IMG submission 183992) | Groundwater microbial communities from Rifle, Colorado, USA - Groundwater A2 (SPAdes) (version 2) | ecosystem: Environmental > Aquatic > Deep subsurface > Groundwater | place: Rifle, Colorado... | reverse complement strand
GACGTGGCCCTCGGCGTCGACCGCCAGCGAGTCGAACATCTGGTAGCCGCCGAGCCCGGCGACGAGCGTGCCCTTTTCGCCCCGGTACGGCCCGCTCGCCGACGCGATCCGGCCGGGCGCCGAGAGCCGGAAGGACCAGCAGCGCGCCGTCAGCGACTCGACGACGTAGAGCGTGCTCCCGTCCGGCGAGAGCCCGATCCCGTTCGGGCGGTCCAGCGGGAAGATCGCCTCCCGGATCATCGACCCGTCGGCCTGCGCGTAGTAGACCGCCCCGCGGTCCGTGTCGCGCTCGCGCGTCTGGCCGAGGTCGGTGAACCAGAACCCGCCGGCCCGGTCGAACACAAGGTCGTTCGGCCCGCGGAGCCGCCGGCCGTCGCAGCGATCGTAGAGTGTGTCGAACCTGCCGGTCTCGGGATCGACGACCTGGATGCTGCCGCCAGCGTAGTCGTCGGCCTGGAGGACCGGGAACAGCTTGCCCGGCCGCTCGACGAACCTGAGGCCGCCGTTGTTGGTCACGTAGATCCTGCCACCCGGGCCCGGCGCCGCGCCGTTCGGGCCGCCGCCGAGCCGCGCCACCACGTGGACCGTCCCGTCGGGCCTGACGCGCGAGAGCGTGCGGCGCTCCATCTCGACCAGGATGACGGAGCCGTCAGGCATCGCCATGGGCCCCTCGGGAAAGCGCAGCCCCGCCGCGATCTGCGTGTACGCGGGCGTGACCGTCGTCATCGCGGGCCGAGCCGTCACGTGGTGCGTCGCATCTCCTGGTGGGCGTCCCTCATACCAGCAGCGCCAGCGGCTCCTCGATCAGCTCGGCGAGCGCGCCGAGGAACCGGGCGCCGCGGGCGCCGTCGAGGACCCGGTGGTCACAGGAAAGGGTCAGCACCATCGTGGGCCGGACGGCGGGCTGGCCGTTGACGGCGACGACGCGGTCGGCGATGCGGCCGACGGCGAGGATGGCGGCCTGCGGCGGATTCACGATCGCGTTGAAGGCGTCCACGCCGTACATGCCGAGGTTGCTGAGCGTGAAGCCACCGCCCTGGATGTCGGCGGGCCGGAGCTTGCCGGCCTGGGCGCGGCTCACGAGGTCCTCGCGGCGCGCCGCCAGCTCGGCGAGGCCCAGCGTGTCGGCGCGGTGGAGGACGGGGACGACGAGGCCGTCGTCGATCGCGACGGCCAGGCCGATGCTGACCTCGGCGTTCCCGACGATCGCGCCGTCCTTCCACGAGGCGTTCGCGCCCGGGTGCTGGGCGAGGGTCGCCGCGACGAGCTTGACCAGCAGATCGGTGTAGGTGATCCGGGCGCCGGTCTGCGTGCGCGCCCGCTCGAGCCAGGAGACCAGGCGGCTCACGTTGACCTCGCGGACGAGATAGAAGTGGGGCGCGGTGGTCCAGCTCGCCGTCATGCGCTCGACCATGATGCGCCAGACCGTGCCGACGCTCGGTGCCGCGGGCGAGGCTGCGCCCGGCACGGTGGCGCGCGCCGCCGCGGGGAGATCGGCCGCGAGGACGGCGCCGCCAGGGCCCGAGCCGCGGAGCGTCGCGACCTCCACGCCGCGCTCGGCGGCCAGGCGCCGCGCCTTCGGCGACGCGGCGGCGACGCGCGGGGCGTCGGCGGCGGCGCGCGGCGCCGGCGCGGCCGGGGCCGCGTCCGCCTCCCCGGCGGCGAAGATCAGCGCGATCGTCCGGCCGACCGGCACCGTGTCGCCCGCCCGCGCCGTCACGTCGCGCAGGACGCCGGAGGCCGGAGCCTCGATCTCGACGGTGGCCTTGTCGGTCTCGATCTCGACGATCGGCTCGCCCTTCGTCACCGCGTCGCCGGGGGCCTTGAGCCAGTGCAGGACCTTGCCGTTCTCCTGCGCCAGCTCGAGCGCGGGCATGATGACGTTGGTGGGCATCAGGGACACCCGCGGTACAATGACGCCGTGGCTGACGATTCTCCGGACTCGCCGGCGATACGGTTGCGGACGGCCTTCGACCTCTGCGAGCTGGGTGAGTCGATGCGTCGCGCGCAACTCCGGCGTGAACATCCCGGAGCCACCGACGAGGAGGTCGAAGCCCTGCTGGTCACCTGGCTCGAGACGCGCCCGGGCGCCGAGCAGGGCGACGGCTGGGGCCGCGCCATCTCCTGGCCGCCGTCACGCCCCTGAGCCGCGCCGAAGCCGCGCTTCGTCGCATCGTCACCGACCTCCAGGACCTCGGCCGTCGCTTCGCGCTGGTCGGGGGCCTCGCGGTGTCGGCCCGTACCGAGCCTCGGCTCACGCGCGACGCCGATCTCGCCGTGCTCGTCGCCGACGATCGCGACGCCGAGGCGCTCGTTCACGCGCTCCATGGGCACGACTGGCGAGTCGTCACGGCGATCGAACAGGACGTCGCCGGGCGCCTGGCGACCGTCCGGCTCGCGTCCGCCGGTGCGGATGTCCGCGGGGCGGTTGTCGACCTGCTTTTCGCCTCGTCCGGGATCGAACCCGAGATCGTGGCCGCGGCGGAGCCGATCGAGGCCGTCCCGGGCTTCGGGGTGCCGGTCGCTCGGCTCGGCCATCTGATTGCCCTGAAGGTGCTCGCGCGAGATGACCGCACGCGCCCCCAGGACCGGGTGGACCTCGCCGCCCTCCTGGCCCGGGCCGATGCCGCGACATTGGCCGAGGTCCGGGACTCGCTGGCGCTCGTCACGCGGCGCGGGTTCCACCGTGGGCGCGACCTGCTCGGCGCGCTGGACGCGGCCGTGAACGAGTTCCGCGGCTGACGACGACCACTCTCAGACCTTCCCGCAGAGCGCGCGCGCGGCCTCGAAGACCGCGCTCGAAGACGGCACGGTGAGGTCCTCGAGCACCGGCGAGAAGGGCACGGGCACGTCCATGGCGCCGATGCGCTTGACGGGCGCGTCCAGGTGATAGAAGGCGCCCTCGGCGATCACCGAGGCGATCTCGGCGGTGACGCCGTAGCGCTCGTAGCCCTCGTCGACGACGATGGCGCGCGAGGTCTTCTTCGCCGAGTCGATCAGCGCCTGCTTGTCGAGGGGCCAGGTGGTGCGCGGGTCGATCACCTCGGCGCTGATGCCGATCTCCTCGAGCAGCTTCGCGGCGCCGAGGGCGACGGCGACCATGCTGCTGGTGGCGACGAGCGTGATGTCCCGGCCCGCGCGCTTCACCTCCGCCACGCCGAAGGGGATCGTGTAGTCGCCCTCGGGCACCGGGCCCTTGACCCGGTACATCATCTTGTCCTCGAAGATCACGACCGGGCTGTCGTCGCGGATCGCGGTCTTCATGAGCCCCTTGGCCTCGTACGGGCCGGAGGGCAGGGCGACCTTGAGGCCCGGGATGTGGCTCACCCACGCGTGGAGCGACTGCGAGTGCTGGGCGGCCGAGCGACGCGTCGCGCCGAGCGTGGTGCGGAAGACGATCGGCACCTTGATCTTGCCGCCCGACATGTAGTGGACCTTCGCGGCCTGGTTGACCATCTGGTCCATCGTGAGCGTGATGAAGTCGCCGAACATCACGTCCACGACCGGCCGCATGCCGGTCATCGCCGCGCCGACGCCGATGCCGGCATAGCCGGGCTCGGAGATCGGCGTGTCGATGACGCGCTCCGTCCCGAACTCCTGGACGAGCCCGGTCAGCGTCTTGAACGGGTGGCCGGCCTCCGCGACGTCCTCGCCGATCAGGAACACGCGCGGGTCGCGCCGCATCTCCTCCGCGAGCGCCTCGCGGACCGCCTCGCCGTACGTCAGCTCGCGCACGCTCATGCCCTTCTCCCCCCGGGGGCCCCGGCCTCACGCGAGAGTGCGGCAGCCCGCGCGCAGAGTCAAGCGGGGGGGGGCGGTGACGCCTACGCGAAGATCTCGGTGAGGCTCAGCGTGACGTCGGGGAACGCCTGCGGGGCGACCGTCGCGGCGCCGGTGACGCGGCTGACGTCGCGATAGCCGCCGGCCTCCGGCGCGCGGTGGACTTCGACGCTCTCCGCGGCACAGTCGACCACCCAGTACTCCGGGATCCCGCCTTCGGCGTAGAGCCGGAGCTTGGTCGAGCGGTCGTAGGCGAGCGAGCTCTCCGCCACCTCGATCAGAAGGAGCACGTCTTCCGCGTGGGCCTCGCGCTCCTTGTAGGGCACCGGACGGCGACGGATGACCGCGAGATCAGGCTCGGGCTCGGTGTCGTCGGCGAGGACGACGGGACCTTGGACCGCCACGATGGCGCGACCGGCCAGGCGCACGACCAGGAGCTGGGTGAAGTTGTTGACGAATGCGGAATGCCGTCGGCCGATGGGCGACATTTCGACGATCTCGCCCCGGATCAGCTCGACCCGATCGGTCGACTTGAGGATCCCCACCTCGCCCATCCGGTGGTACTCCTCGCGGGTGAAGAGCCTTCGCGCCGGCGCCACCTCGACTGCCATCCCTGTTCTCCTCGCCCGTCCTCGGCTCGCCTCATTGACGAGCGTATAACCGATCCCGACCCTCGGCGGGAAGTCTTTAAGAGGATACACCGGGACAGCGGCTCGCTCGTCTCCGAGGAGCTTCTTGCGCTGCGTCCGCGCCGGTTCCTACCGGCCGCCGAGCGCCGCGTACGCCTGGGCGGCGGCGTCGCGGATCGAGGGCTGCTCGCCGGGCGACTGCATCACGAGCTGGAGCGCGGCGAGAGCCTGACGGTCGCCCCGTGCCGTCAAGAACCGGATCGCCTGGAGCCGGTACGCCGGCTCGACGGGCGCGGTCACGACCTGGCGCATGAAGGGCAGCGCGCGCGCGTCGTCCAGGGACGCGAGCGCGCGGAAGGCGACGTCGCGCCCGCGCCCGTCGGCGGTGGACTCCTCGAAGATCTGCGCGAGCCCGCTGACTCCCAGCGGCCGGCCCGACTGGGCCAGGCCATACGCGGCGCTCAGGCGCACGAAGCGGTCCTCCTCGGGGTTCAGCACCATCCGCTCCATGACCGGCAGCGACTCGGGCGTCTGCAGGCGCCGGAGCCCGTAGGCCGCGGCGCGCCGCAGCAGCACGTCGTCGTCCTTCTCGATGATGTCCCGGAGCAGCGGCAGGGACTGGGGGACCTGGAGGCTCCCGAGCAGGCGCGCGGCCGTGCGCCGCTCGTCGCTGTCGTTGCCGGCCGCCAGGACCTGCATCAGCGCCTGCCCGGCGACGTCGCCCATGCCCCGCAGCTCCTCCACCAGCTCGCGCGCCTGGCGCCAGCGCCCGCGCCCGTCCTGCGCGTTGATCGCCTCGAGGTAGCGGTAGAAGCGGTCGAGCGCCTGCGCGACGGTCGGCGCCGGCGCGTCGGCGGCGCGCGACCCGGGTCGCGATGCCGCGCCCTCGGCCTCGGTTCCGGCCCGCGGCCGAGCCGCGGCCCTCTCCTGCGCGAGGCGGTCGAGCACCGCGCGCTCGGTCAGGGCCGTCGCCGCCGCGATGCCGTCCGACGGCCGCGTGGCCGTCGGGGACGGGGCGCCGTGCGGCACCTCCGCGGCCGCGGTCGCTCCTGGCTCGCGCGGACCCGCGACGCTCTCCCGAGCGCGCAGCCGGGCCTGGAGCGTCGCGACCTGCTGCTGGAGGCGGCTCACGATCTCGCGGAGCCGGTCGAGCTCCCGCACCGCGGACGAGGGCTTGCCGACGAGCACGCCCGCCGTCAGGCCGAGGGCGAACGCGACGACGAGGGCCAGGGGCCAGCGAAGGCGTCGCATGTCAGTCCTCCTCACGCATAGACGTCCTCGTCCACCTCGCCCGGCTCGGGGTAGGGGGCGGCCAGCGCGTACTGCACGCCCGTGTCGATCTCCGCCTTCACGTCGGCCTGGATGCGCTCGAAGACGGCGGCGTCGGCGAGCCCCTGCGTCGTCAACCGCGAGGCCAGGGTCAAGAGCGGGTCGTGCTTCGTCATCCACTCGCGCTCTTCCTCGCGCGTCCGGTACTCGCGGTTGACGTCGCCGACGTGGTGACCGTAGTAGCGGTAGGTCTTGCACTCGACGAACGCCGGCCCCTCGCCGCGGCGCGCGCGCTCGACCAGCCGCTTCGTCGTCGCGTGGACGAGCTGGACGTCCTGGCCGTCCACGCTCTCAGCGTGGATGCCGAAGGCGCGGGCGCGCGCGAGGATCTCGCCCGCGACGGTGTCGCCGCAGGGCGTGTACTCGCCGTACAGGTTGTTCTCGCACACGTAGATCACGGGCAGCGTCCAGAGCGCCGCCATGTTCATCGCCTCGTAGAGGAGGCCCTGGCCGAGCGCGCCGTCGCCGAAGAAGCAGACGGCCACCTGGCCGCTGCGCCGCATCTTGGCCGAGAGCGCGGCGCCCGTGGCGATGCCGGTCGAGCCGCCGACGATCGCGTTGGCGCCGAGGTTACCCGTCTCGGGGTCGGCGATGTGCATCGAGCCGCCCTTGCCGCGGCAGTAGCCCGGCGCCTTGCCGAGCAGCTCGGCGAACATCCGGTTGACCGAGGCCCCCTTGGCCAGGCAGTGGCCGTGGCCCCGGTGCGTGCTCGTGATCAGGTCGTCGCGCTTCAGGGCCTCGCAGACGCCGACGGCCACGGCCTCCTCGCCCGCGTAGAGGTGGGCCAAGCCCGGCATCTTCGCGCTCTTGTACAGCTCGTTCACCTGCTCCTCGAAGGCGCGGATCTTCGCCATCTGGCGGTACATGTGCAGGTGCTGCTCCAGCTCCAGCCGCGGCTCGCTCGCCTGCCTGGTCATCGCCGCTCCCTCGCTTTCGCCACTCGCCAGAAGGTACATCGTGGAGGCTCCCCGGGCAACGGCTCGCCGTTCCGCCTCCTTCTCTCCGCGACCGGCATTGACGGTCGCGGAGACAGTGCCCAAATGCGGCGCAAGTGAACCAAGAACTTGCACCAATCGCCTGATTTCGTGGGACATGCGTGTGATGAGACCCTCGGCGGGTAGGGCGCATGCCGTGGAAGAACGGACCCGCCAAGAGGAGGACCAACCGTATGCGCAAGCCTGGCGTTCGATCTCTTGTTGTGGCCGGTATTGTGGTGGTGCTGTTCACGGGAAGCGCTGCCGGGGACGACCGGAACAACCTGCTGCGTGGGGACTATGCCTTCAGCGGCGAGGCCACGTGCCTGGGGTCGAGGAACCTATCGGAATCGGCACCCGGAGGTTTCGACGAGGATCTCACGCCCGTCACCCCGCCATTCCCGTTCGTGCTCTCCTACAGCATCCAGGGGGTTCGGACCTTCAATGGTGACGGGACCGGAAAGGTCGTCGGGCGCACCGTCAGCTTCAGTCACCCCTACGCGCTCCCGAGCGATCCGCCCTACTTCAACCCGGGCGGAGCCAGCTCGTCCGACATCGAAGCGGACTTCACCTACCAGGTCGCGCCTGACCGGACGCTCACGATCGAGCAACCACTGTCCCTCGGGACGGTCCTCACCGGAACCCGTGCGGGCCAAACCTTTAGGCTCGAGAACGTTCGGTTCATCGGACTGATGCGGAGAGACGGCAAGACTCTCACGATCGCGTCCGGCGAGCCGACAGTCGAGACACACACCTTCTTCGCTGCAGACAACCCGGTTTTCGTCCGGGCCCAGATCTGCCATCGAGCGCGGATGCTCTTCAAGCTGCGCTGATCACAGACGCCATCGAGGATCGGCGCGGCGAGGGGGCCGTGCCCGTGACGCGAATCACCCTGGGCCCTGAGGGGGGGATCCGGTCAGGGAGCTGCGCCGGGATCTTCCACGGAGGCGTCCCCGTCAGGATCTTATGGGCCAGCTTATGGGTCAGCCGCGCAGCCTGGGCGGGGTACATGGTGGGGATGTTGTTGGACGTGGCCACCTCGAGACTCCGCCCTGGGATGTTGAGATCCGTCCCGGACCGGACAATGAGGATTCCGTCGTGGCCGCCGCCGACCTGGAGCGGTTCCGTCATCGAGCGCTCGAGCACTGTCACCCCGAGGCGGGTTGCGGTGCTCCTACAGTAGGTCACCAGCACGCGACGGAGAGAGGGCACGACTCCGCTCGCAGACATCCGAAACGCACACGCGGAGATCCGGTTTCTGCTGGACGAGCTCCGTCGATGTAGCCCAGCTCGGCGAGGCCGTCACGCGCCGGTCACCCGGCGATCCCTCGAGGCCAAGCACACGGAGGCTGGGGCCGTTCGCGGTCTAGGGGGGGCAGCCCGCGGGCGGCGTGCCGCGCGGCTTCGCCGGCACGAGCGTGCACGCGAACGTCGCGGGCTGCTTCCGGTACTCGTCGAGGAGCGCCTGAAGCCGGGCCAGCGTCCGCTCGCGCTTCGCCAGGCCGATCCCGTAGATGGCGAGGTCGTTGACCAGCCGCGTGTAGAACGCGTGCGGGGCGTCGCCGCCGTCGCGCATGCAGGGGGCGGGCTTCAGGGCGTGGCGCAGCTGGGGGCCGAACGCGGCGACGAACTCCGCGAGCACGGGCTCGCCGGCGAGATCGCGGGGCACTTCGGGGAAGTGCGCGATGAGCTCGGCCACGCTCATCGGCCCCTGGGCCGACCGCCTGCCGGCATCGAGATCGTGGCCGAGCCGGATCTGCACGGCGCCATTATAGCCGACGCACCGGACCCCGGCCTCCTTCGCGTCCGGCTCCTACGGGAGCAGATCCGCCACGGCGATCCGGCTCGACGTGAAGGCCAGGGGAGTGACGAGCGCCGGTGGGGCCAGCGCGGTGACGGACCGGTACCGCCAGCCGTAGGGCGCCGACGGGTCCGGCTCCGGGTCGCGGTGGACTTCGAGGAGGCGATCGACGAGGTTCACGATCCAGTAGTCCCGGATCCCTGCCCGCGCGTAGAGGCTGCTCTTCTGCTGGCGGTCGAAGACCAGGCTCGATTCCGCCACCTCGACGGCGAGCGCGGGCCGCGCCGGGTGCGCCTCGCGATAGTCGGTCGGACGACCGGGCACCACGGCCAGGTCGGGCTCGGGCTCGGACTCGTCGTCGAGCGACACGGGCGCCTGAACTCTCACGATCCAGCCTGGCGGCAGGACCGCTCTCAGCGCGTAGTCGGCGGCGCTGATGGCGGAGGCGTGATACGGGTATTGCGGCTCGGCGACGACGAGCTGGCCGCCGATGAGCTCGATCGGCTCGCCGTGGAACACTCCCAGCGCGACGAGTCGCTCGTACTCGGTCCGCTTCCAGCGCCTGAGCGTGAGCGGGGCCTGTGCCATGGGCCCTACGCTAGCGGGACGGGGCAGGTCCGTCAACGTCGTCGGAGCGATACACGCGGGATCCCTACTCGCGCCGGATGCCTCTCGCGTAGGAGACGATGCCGTCCACGCGCGCCTTCATCATCTCCTCTCCGATGCAGAAGAGGAGCTCGGCCTGCCTCGCGCTCAGTTCGTGCAGGCTGCTGAGCGTCGGCGCTTCCCGCACCTCTTGCGCGGAGCCGCAGGCAGCGTATCGGTCCGGGGGAGCGCTGGCGGCGTCGTTGAGGTTGATGTGGAAGGCCTTCGCCTCTCCGAGCAGCTTGACGGTCTCTCGGCTCTTCGGCGTGGCCTGAGGGTCGCGCGTCTCCGTGGCCGCCCTGTACTGTCCCGCGAGCACGTAACTGAGGAGGCGGGTCCGCGCCTCGTCGAGGAGGGTCGTGTAGCCCCGGAGGAAGCCCTCGCCGAGCCAGATCTTCTGCGGGCCCGTCTTCTCCGCGAGCGGCAGTGTCGCGTTCGAGATCACGACGATCCGGGGGACGGTCCAGCGTATGGGTGTCCCGGCGAAGTAGGTCTCCAGGCCCACGTACCCGAGGTTGTCGCGCGCGGCGCCGTCCAGGTTGTGTCGGCCCCCGATCAGGACGGAGCCGGCGATGATCGGCAGCGCCCCGCTGGCGGCGACCGCCCGCGCCACCGGGATCTTCGCGTCGGGCAAGGGGTCGAGGACCGAGCAATATTGACTCCTGCATAAATAATGCAATAATGAGGGGTGCGGTAAAAGTGGAGGGCACCCATCATGCGTCCTCTTGGATCGGCGAAGGTGCTCGAAGCGCGACGGCGCCGCGGCCTCAGCCTGGTGGCCCGGGGACTGTCGCTGAACGAAGCGGCGCGGCAGCTGGGCTGCGCGCCGAGCTCCGTCATGCGCTGGCGGGATGCGGTGGAGCGCCACGGATCCGCCGGGCTGGTCGTGCGTGCGTCGCCGGGGCGCCCGGCGAAATTGCGGGCGGGTGACCGTCGACGACTCGTGAAGATTCTCCTGAAGGGGGCGCTCGCTCAGGGGTATACCACCGACTTGTGGACGACGAGCCGGATCGCGACGGTCATCCGCAAGACGTTTCGGGTGACCTATCATCCGGACCACGTCGGCCGTCTGCTGCATCAACTCAAGTGGACCCATCAAAAACCCGAGACGCGCGCGGTGGAGCGCGACGAGGTCGCCATCGAGCACTGGACGCGGGTGGAGTGGCCCCGGGTAAAAAAAACGCCCGGCGGCTGGGCGCCCATCTCGTCTTCGTCGACGAGTCGGGATTCTTGCTGATCCCGAGCGTCCATAAGACGTGGGCGCCCCGCGGCCAGACGCCGATCATCCGCCACCGGTATCAGCGGGACAAGATCTCGGTGATCTCGGGCATTTCGGTGAGTCCGGTGCGCCAGCGGCTCGGCCTCTACTGGCGCTTCCTCCTCAAGAAGAACTTCACCCACCCTCACGCGCTCGAGTTCCTCCGCCATCTCCTCCGCCACCTGCGTGGCCACGTCATCCTGCTCTGGGATCAGGGCCGGATTCACAAGGGCGATCCGATCCGCGACTTCTGTCGCCGGTTCCCACGCCTGCACCTCGAACACTTTCCGGCCTATGCGCCCGAGCTCAACCCGGACGAGGGCGTGTGGCGCCTGGCCAAGGCGCGCCTCGCGAACGGACGGCCTGATGATGTCGATGAGCTGCTGGCTCGTCTCACGGCGTCGCTCGTACGGATCGCTCGATGCCCCGCGCTACTCCGCGCCTGCATCCTGAAATCCGATCTCCCCTTTGTTTGACCGCGTCATTGCATTAGTTATGCAGGAGTCAATAATAGACCTTCTGGCGCCCGGACTCGTAGTCCGTCACGTTGACGAGGAGCGTGGGCCAGCAACCCTCGCCGAGACGGCGCCCGGCGAAGAGGATCCGATCGAAGTGCTCGGTGTAGGCGTCGCCCCGTGTGTATCCGGGCCACACGAGGTCACGAAGCACCACGTCGATGCTGAAGAAGTCGTTGGGGAGCCGGGGCCGGTCCTTGAGTCGATCGAGGAACTGTTGCGGCGTGTGCCCGACGGCATAGTACGAGCCGACGATCGATCCGCCGGAGTTGGTCGAGAGGTAGTCGACCCGGATCTTCGCCCGGTCCAGGGCGTTGAGCACCCCCGCGTGAAAAGCGGCCGCCCGGTAGGCCCCGCCCGAGAGCGTCACTGCGACCGTCAGGCCTGGGAGGCGGCGAAACAGCCGCTCCTCGATCACCCGCTACCGCTGATCATGGGACCCCGGTTCGATGCGCGGGCGCGTCGACCACCACTCCACGGAGGTCACGCCCCAGGCCACGAGGAACGACACCACGATGAGCACCGTCCCGACCTGGGGGGCGCTCGGAATCCGTCCACGGGCCCGTTCCGCGAGCCCGGTGTCGGCGAGGAACGACACGACGAGCGCCGCGAGGATCGCGAGGACGACCAGCCAGAAGATCGCCAGAGTCGGGCCGTCCATCTCGACCCGCTGGTCGATCGCCACGGCCACCACGAAGACGAGGACGAGCGCCCCCCCGTCCCAGGCGCCGGCCATCCACCGCTCCGCCCTGGCCGGCGAGGTGTTCGCGTACTCGAAGTAGACAACGAAGATCCTGAAGAAGGCGAGGAGCTGGACTCCGAGGAACAGGGCCAGCTCCGGCCACGCGACACCGAGCACGTAGCAGACGTAGCCGAGGACCCCCATCAGCAGGATCTCGGCGCCGACGATCGCCTTCTCCTTCCAGGGGGAGAGGCCCTTGGCCCCGCGCCCCATGGCGAGGCGCCGAACCCCTCCCACGATTCTTCGCTGCATCTCCGATGCTCTTGAACGGCCGTCCGGTCGGTCTCCCGTCGAGTCGGTCATTGACTTTCCCTCCTCGCTCACGGGACGATGCCGAGCTGGCGCGCGAGCGCGTCGGCGCGCTCGACGAAGCGCGGGACCCCGATCTCGCCGAAGAGCCGGCGCGCCTCGGCGAGGAGCCCGGCGGCCTCGGCGGG
>Ga0209211_10010428_pt1 | contig 12114 bp, 8 predicted proteins | sample RifGroA2_FD_183992 | JGI IMG/M metagenome (GOLD analysis project Ga0209211, IMG submission 183992) | Groundwater microbial communities from Rifle, Colorado, USA - Groundwater A2 (SPAdes) (version 2) | ecosystem: Environmental > Aquatic > Deep subsurface > Groundwater | place: Rifle, Colorado... | reverse complement strand
GAATATGCTGAAGCGATTTTTGTCTTCGTTTGCAAAGATCGTGCCCCGCAAGCGCAGCTTTGTCTGCGACTCGCACCAGCGCCGGCTTTCGAACGCAATCAAATTGGCTCGAATCATGGCTCTCGTGCCATTCGTTCAAAAGTAAGAGCGGAAAGGCGGGGCAACCCGCCTTTTGCGTTTGCCGATATCAGCCGGGAAGCGACGGGTCTTCTTTTCGGAGACGGAGTCCGGCATTCCAGCGATGCCGGCTCCTTATGTCTCGGTCTGTTGCCCCGCCCTCCGCGATTCCTCCCCTTTTCAAGGGGAGGCGAGGTGGGGTTGCCGAAGCGGGGACCAAGCCAACAGCCCTCCGACATACTCCTCAAAACACATCTCCCGCCGCGCCATGTTCAGGTTTATTTCAGCTTATTCGCAACATACGCTTCCAGCTCGGCCAAAGGCACGCGGACCTGCTTCATTGTATCGCGGTCGCGCACGGTTACAGCCTGATCATTCAGCGAATCGAAATCTACGGTCACGCAAAATGGCGTGCCGATTTCGTCCTGCCGCCGGTAGCGCTTGCCAATGGATTGCGTCTCGTCATAATCCACGCGCCACTGCTTTGCGAGCCGCTCGGCAAGCGGGCGCGCCACCGAGCTTAATGCATCTTTTTTCGACAATGGCAGAACAGCGATCTTGATCGGCGCAAGCGCTGCCGGAAACCGCAGCACGACGCGCACATCTTCGCCGCCCTCGGCATCTTTCACTTTTTCTTCGTCGTAAGCAGAAACCAGCGCGGCCAAAAGCGTACGATCCACGCCGAACGAAGGTTCGACCACGTGCGGAACATATTTCTCGTTCGTTATCGGATCCGTATACACGATATCCTTTCCCGATGCCTTTGCGTGATTTGAAAGGTCAAAATCCGTGCGGTACGCAAGCCCGTACAGCTCCTTGCGGCCAAAGGGATATTCAAACTCCACATCCACCGTGCGCTTTGAATAATGGGCGCGCTCCAGATCCGGCACCTCCAAATTCGACGTGCGGGAAAGATCAATGCCGCAGGAGGCGATAAAGCGGTACATCTCTTTAAGCCACATTTCGAACGCCTCCTGCCATATCGAAGGATGGATGAAGTATTCGATTTCCATCTGCTCAAACTCGCGCTGGCGAAAGATAAAGTTGCCAGGCGTGATTTCGTTGCGAAAAGCCTTGCCGATTTGCGCGACGCCGAATGGCACGCGCTTGCGGCTCGTGTTCAAAATCTGCGGAAAATCCACGAACATGGCCTGCGCGGTTTCCGGACGCAGATAGGCAATGCTCGCCGCATCTTCTGCCGGACCGACGTATGTCTTAAACATCAAATTAAACTGCCGAGGCATGGCAAACGTACCCTTCTGCCCGCAATGCGGGCAGCCGCCGAACAACGCCTGCACGAACGCATCCTTTTCTGCTTCAGGCACAGCCTTCAAATTGGCTTCTTCCTCTTTCCAGCTTTTTCCTTTTGATTCCAAAAAATGATCCACGCGAATGCGCTCATGGCAGGATTTGCATTCGATGAGCGGGTCGGCAAACCCGGCAGAAAGGTGCCCGCTCGCTTCCCACACTTTCGGGCTCATGATGAGCGCTGCATCAAGCCCGACCATGTCGAGCCGCTCCTCGACAAACATCTTCCACCACAGGCGCTTAATATTATTTTTAAGTTCAACGCCGAGCGGGCCGTAATCCCACGAGTTTGCCATGCCTCCATACATTTCTGATCCGGGAAACACAAATCCGCGATTTTTTGCCAGCGCGACGATTGTCTCCATGCTTACCGTGTGGTTGGACATAAAAATGCTATACAGTCATGATCTCCGCTTCTTTCCTTGCCTCCACATCATCCATCTTCTGCACGATCTCCTTTACCATCTTGTCGAGCTCATCGAGCAGCTTGAATTTTTCATCCTCGCTCATCGCCTTTTCGTTTTCAAGGGCGATCACCCCTTCGCGCACCTCCTCGCGCGACCGGCGAATGCCGACTTTCGCCTCCTCGACTTTTTCTTTCATGGTCTTTACCAGCTGTTTGCGATTCTCCTCTGTCATCTGCGGCAAGGTAATCCGGATCGCCCCGCCGTCCACAGCCGGATTCAATCCGATGCCGGCGTCGCGAATCGCCTTCTCGATCGCCTGCAAGACGCCCTTATCCCATGGCTGGATAAGGAGCGTGCGCGCGTCCTGCACCCCGATCGAGGCAAGGGCATTCAGCTCCATCACGCTGTCGTAGGCAGTCACCTTCACCTGCTCCACCAATGCCGGAGACGCGCGGCCAGTCCGCAATGCGGACAATTCTTTCAAAAGATGGTCGAGATGACTCTCAAAAAGCGGCTTTTTTTGCGTAAGATGCGGATGCATAATCAATTACTTTTTCTTTTCCGGAGCAACGACTCCGGCAAAAATCACGGATGGATTTTTCGGATCAACAGCCAAAGATTCGATCGGGCGGGCGGATGGAGCCGTTTTCGTCGTCCAATTCTTTCCGCCGTCAACCGTTGAATAAAAGGTGGAGGCCGCGGCATACGCCACCCGGGTTCCGTCGTCTGGATTGACTGCGACGGCCCGAATCGCCACTTGGCCTGGAGCTGTCAAAATCGGCAGAGATTCCCATGTCGCCCCCATGTCAAACGACCGCAAAAGGCCGTATTTCGTGGCCGCGACCGCAACCTGGCTCCGCTTGTCCTGGGACAGCTCGGATACACTATCGCCTCCTTTGAATTTTTTCAATTCCTTCTCGATGTTTGTCCACGTCTTTCCCCCGTCGATCGAGCGGAAAAAACCATTGCTTGCCGTGCCGATCAGGATGATCCGGCTGTCTGTCTGGCTCACGAGAATGGCATTGGCCGATGTTTTGACGTTTGTCGCGCGCTGCCATGTTTTTGCCGCATCCACGCTCTTCAGCACATCGCCGTTCGACAGCCCGAGCCAGAGCACTTGCGAATTATACCAATCCGCGACAATTGTTTTCAGTGCAACGCCTGCCCGCGTTTCGACGTATGCCTCGTCGCTGTATGAGCGGCTGCAGTCCGTGCTCTTAAAAAGCCGCTGGCCTTTTATGACATACACGATGCACTTATTTTTCGGATCCACGGCCACATCTTCCACGCGGCCCTCTTTAAGAGAGGCGACGCGCGATTGCTGCCATGTGGCGCCGTTATCATAGCTGAAAAACATCCCATTCTCGCGGGTCCCCAGATACATCGCCTCCGGATCCGCTGCGTCGCGGCGGACGACGAGTACATTCGTCGGAGCAATAGAGCCGACGCTCTTTGCTCCGGGAAACACAACCGTCTGCGCCCACGTTGCTCCGGCATCCGCGGTTTTAAACACGCCGCCATCGGCTTTTGGCGCAGCCTTCGGACCGATTCCGGCGCATCCTGCTCCAAAAAAGATAATGGCGAGAAAAAGAAGAAAAAACGGCTTTGACATAGGAATAAAAAAGATGATTGATTTTATGAGGGAAAAGCAATGGCTGCATGCTCGAGCCCGAGCTGCGGATTTCCATTTTGAGCTGCGGCCTCGCGGGCCTCTTGAATGGCGCGCATCACGGAAATCCAACGGAACGGAGCCGGCGGGACAACCGGCGCCTGTGCGACAGTCATCAGATCCCTGCATCCAATCGAGGCGAGCATCTGGTCGCGGACCGCCTGCTCCCATACAGAAACTGCTTCAAAAAAGATCGCCGCCTTGTTCGCCTCTTCTTTTGGAAGCATCCGGCTGATGAGTTTCAGCCGCGCAGGCAATGTTGATTGAATCATCTTACCTCCTTCCTCAAGCGCGGCTAAAAAGCCTTCGCGATACTCCGCATCCTGCGCAAGAAGCAATGCAAGTCCGGGCCGGCCAAACGACAGGCGCGCGAAATATTCTGCCTCTGCCGCAGATCCGACGTATTTTTTTAGGGCTTCTGCAATCGTGCGTGTCGGAACCGGATGAAACCGCACGACTTGGCAGCGGGATGCAATGGTCGCGAGAAGCGATGCTTCATGGCCGCCAAGCAAAATAATGAGGACATCGCCGCGCGGCTCCTCGAGCGTTTTAAGGAGCGCGTTGGCCGCCGAGGGAGGCATTCGATCAGCGTCCCGAATCAGCACGGCCTTTTTGCCAGAAAACGACGAAAGCGCGAGCTTATCCTTTACCTCGCGGATCTGATCAACCGAAATCTGCGTCTTGAGCTTTTTGGTCTTTTCATCGGTCAGGCGCTCGATAAACAAAAAATCCGGATGCGCCTCAATTGATCCTCCTAAAAAAGCATGGATCAGCCGGCGCGCGACAGCCTCTTTCCCAACCCCTTCTGGCCCAATGAACAAAAAGGCGTGAGGAAGCTGGCCTTTTTCAAGGGTTCGTAAAAACAGCCCGCAAGCAGCCTCGTGCCCGATGATGCCTAAAAAAGGATCCGGAGACATATGTCAGTAGTATAACCCAAGAATCCTGTCATTGCGAGGGAGCGAAGCGACCGAAGCAATCCCACGATAAGATTGGTTCGTCGTCCTTCGGACTCCTCGCAATGACGTATTTTTCCAGCCTACAAGCCACGAGCTACAAGCTAAAATATCCGCTTAAATAAGCCTCTTTTCAGTGCCCGCCTCTTGACAACATCCTCAATTTATGGTAGAGTATCTCGCGTAAGATGATCTTGGGAACGGAGTTCGAAGACCGGTCCCGGACAATCTACGATTTGGGGAGAGTGCAAGAAAGCCATTTTTTGGCTGTATTCTCTTCCTGAATATAGTTAAAAAGTGGCTTTTTTCATTCCATTCCTCTTCAGCAACCTGGAGGAGAGAGTCTAGCCGTTCCCCTTGATTGGGGACGGTCGGCCATCAAATAAGGGAACTCGGTCTCGCACTGACTTCCTTTATATGCCCGATGGTCATGATGCATACCAGCGCTTCGCGCAGGTCACTGCATCCCTGACCTCCAGATTGCTGGGGAGGAATGATCCAACCCGGTGTTCTTTTCACGGCTGATGCTGCCATGGGGCGGCTAGGCCATTTTGCCTGCAAACCGCCTTTGAGCGGCCAGCAGGTGTTGTAAAGGAGCACGACATGGCGAGCATCGACGGCAAGACCGCCACCGAGCAGCAGGCAGAGACCACGGTGGCGGCGACGCAGGGCAACGAGACGGCGACCGAGAAGAAGCTGGTCGTGCTCTACGTCCAGCGCGGCACGAACGCCCACGGCTTCGAGGAGGCCTTCGTGGGCCTCACGAGCGAGGCCGCGGTCGGCGCCAAGTTCGCCGCGGATCTGGTCAACCTCGTCGGCGGCGACGCCGAGATGCTCTCCGAGGTGGACCACGTGGACGTGAAGGCGGACTTCTCGTTCGCCCACGTCTCGCCCGCGTTCGCCGAGAAGCTGCTCGCGGTCGAGAACAAGACGAAGCTCGAGCAGGGCTTCGTGAACAACAACGGAAAGGTCGCCCCGGTGCGGCCCAAGACCGAGCCGGCCAGCAAGCCGGCCACCGAGGAGAAGCCCATGACCGCGAAGATGATCGACGGCGCCAAGGGCGCCGAGAAGCTGCAGAACGCGCGCGCCACGGCCCCGGACAAGCCCGCCGAGACGGCGGTCGAGATCGGCGGCAAGAAGCAGGCGCGGCCGCAGCAGAACGCGCGCCAGGGCCGGCCGATCGCGAAGACGGTCGAGAGCGGCGAGACGAAGCAGGCGATCGACTTCGAGCACCTGACGGTGATCGAGAAGATCAAGTGCGTCGTCGCGCTGTGCGGCATCGGGGCTGCGCTCGTGTGGCTGAAGGAGTCGCTCGAGCGCACGGCGCAGGGCACGAGCGAGTGGGCGGCGGCCAACAAGCTGCTGCTCACGTGGGGCAAGGCGCTGGGCATCGAGCCCCAGCTGATCACGGTCGCGGAGGACGGAACGGTTCGGTTCGAACTGCTCACGCAGGGAATCGATCGGTTCTTCCGCGCCATCGTCGCGAGCAACCAGCCCCGCCGCGTGGAGCAGCTGATCGCCGACGCCAAGGCGTGCAACCGCCTGCGGCCGGATCAGATCGCGGCCTTCTCGGAGATGGTGCGGAAGGAAATCGCGCGCATCGACGAGGAGGAGAAGGCCGAGGCGCGCGAGGCCCAGGCGCAGGCCGAGGCCGAGACCAAGGCAGCGCTCGAGGCGAAGGCCCGGGCCGAGGCGCAGGCGAAGGCCGAGGCCGCCAAGGCCCAGGCCGAGCTCGAGGAGCTGCGCAAGCAGCTCGCCGAGGCCAAGGCCGCGCAGGCCAAGGCCACGCTCGAGGCCGAGGCCGCCAAGGCCGAGGTGACGCAGGCGCAGGCGCTCCTCGAGAGCGCCACGGCGCCGGCGCCCGAGCCCACGGCCGAGCAGGTCAGCGAGACGGCGGCCGCGGAGATCGCGCCCGCCGACACGGCCCAGTAGCAGAGCACTACAACAAAACCCGCTGGTCAGCTCTCACGAGACCTGACCTGCCGCTCATAAGAAGCCGCGAGAAACTTCGCGATGAGCGAAATGCTCTTTCAACCCCGGCAACATACGCACGCCGGAGCTCTACGGGAATGGTCACTTCTTCCATTCCCGGGTTTTCACGGAACATCAGGCAACTGGTGCGCCGTGAATCCTTTCACTGAATCATCCTAGTTTTCCCCCTGTCATTCTGAGCGTAGCGAAGAATCTCTAGATCCTTCACTTCGTTCAGGATGACAAGAAAAAGAGAAAGGAGGAGCGTCAGCGATGATGCCCTTTACCTGAGTGATCGGTCAGTTGTGTCTCGCTCCTTGACGACCCGAAATCACCGCAGGTTGCGACCTTGCGAGTGGAGAATAGGGACAAGGAGAGAACCCGGACATTCCGGGGTTGAGGATCTGCGCTTCGACCACGGTCGATTGACGCGGAAAGGATCACCACACACAGAAGCGGCAACTCGGGCGAGACCATCGCCCACCGCCTTCGCGTGAAAGATTCGCGCGACGCGGAACCCGATCTTCGGCCTCTGCGACTTCGATGAAGCGCACGCCGAAAAAGGAGACGGCTTCCATGCCCCCGAAGTTAGCCTGAAAGGAGCCCGCACCTAACAATGCGGGACAACAAAAGAGGAGTCACCGAGCCTCGGCGAATACGGTGAGACTGGGGCGGTAGAGCCCTGGCGCAGCAATCTCTCGCTGCGCCGTTCGACTGAACTCCGAACCATTGCATGTCATTGCGATCCGCCGAAGGCGGAGAAGCAATCTCTCCAACGCGAGACTGGTTCGAGGTTTTGAGAATCCTGTCATTCTGAGCGTAGCGAAGAATCTCTAGATCCTTCACTTCGTTCAGGATGACAAAAGAGGCTCTTACCAGCGACCTGCTGCTTCCTCGGCAGGTGTCTGGTGGGCAACCACCCTCTTTCCCTAAGAGAAAAGTCCGTACCGGGCAACCGGTGCGGACTTTTATATTTGTCCAAGAATCATCCGCATCGCGTCTGCCAAATCCTTGCTCGCGAACAAAAGAGATAATTGCGTTTCGTCCTCTAAACAAATCGCAACAAAATAGTCGCGGATGAGAATCGTCTTGAGGCCAAGGCCCGGGACGAGAATCTTTCTTATTGGTGAGATTGCTTCGTCGCTTCGCTCCTCGCAATGACAAAAAGAGGAATCTGATGAGGACCCTCGCGCAATAAGCCAAGGGCCCTTGGCATCGTGAAGCATTCCGCACATCGTACGCCTCCCCTCCTCCCCTTCGATCAGCTTTACGCTCGGACGGGCGCCGCACGGATGCGCGTGCATCAGCACGTGCGGCAGCAGGCGCAAAAACTCCTTTTCTTTTTCCTCAAGCTCCTTGCGCTGCAAACAAAAAAGCGCCCGAAACCGTTCCGGGGACTCCGAAACATACAAGCGCTTCCCTTCCTCTAATTTTGATTTGATGAGCCCGTGCTTCTCAAGCGCCTCCACGGCCGTATACGTCGTGGCGCGGTTTACGCCGGCCCGTTCGGCAATATCCTGCATGGACGCAAAGCCGAGCGCAAGCGACGCGAGATACACGGCCGCCTCTTTTTCGGAGAGTCCAAGATGCTCAAGCTCCTGCGATAAATCCTCCATACGGGCGCATTATACCATCCCCCGCAGCGCCTCCCATGTTGCATTCGCTGTCTTCTCCCAGGTGAACATTGCGGCGCGCGCGAATCCTTTTTGTTTCATGGCCTCCCGATCTGCGGCTTGAAACGCCGTCTTCTCTAACATAGAGACCCACGCCTCCACATCGCCTGGCGGCACAAACTGCGCCGCATCCGCCGCGACTTCGCGGTGAGCGGGGATATCTGAGGCAATGACCGGCGTGCCGCAGGCCATGGCTTCCAGGAGCGGGATGCCGAACCCTTCGTACCATGACGGAAACAAAAACGCCCGCGCCGCGCGCATCAAGGCCGCGACTTCATCTGTGGGGATGTACCCGAGATTGCGGATCTGATTTTTGAAAGGCGAGGCGTCGTAAAGCGCCTTGATCTCCTCAAACCCATATCCGTGCGGCCCTGCAAGCACAAGCTCGAATGGGTCCCCGACCCCGCGCCGCTGCTTGAACTCATCAAACGCGCGGATCAAAATCGCCGAATTCTTTTTTTGCTCGAGCCGGCCGACATACAGAAAAAACTGCTTGCCAAGCCGATGTTTTTCCAAGATACCCGCATCCGCCGCCTCAAGCCCCGGATGGTAAAACGCCGGGTCTGCCGCGAGCGGAGTCACGACAATGCGATCTTCGGGAAGACGGTAGGCATCCATCAATTCCTGTTTTGAGAATGCGGACACAGTCAAAATTTTCGTTGCGCGCTTTACGGCGCGCCTCGTGAGGCTTTCGAGCTCGCGGCGCATCGAAGCGCTGTATGCCCCGGGAATCCGGCGGAAGCCAATGTCATGCAGCGTGGTCGCGGTCGCGTGATGCGTCTTTGCGTCATGGGGAAACACGATCGGCAAGCCTTGCGACGGCACAAAAAATACGTTCGGCGGACGGCGGAACAGCTCCCATGCCACGCGGCCCTGCATCCATCCGGCCGGCAGCCTCCAATCTAAGACGCGCGACTGCCACTGCGGGGGAAGGTCCGAGAGCGGCGCCGAAAGCGGCGTTGGGGAATACAGGATGACCTGCTCATCCGCGGCAAGCGCATGCTTTTTGAGCTGCTGAATCAGATGGAACGCGTACCACTCCACTCCGGTGCGCTCGGGCTTGTTTGCCGAGGAGGCATCAATCGCGAAGAAAAACATAGTTGATAGGTCCGATAGGTCCGATAGGTCCTATCTCGTAAAAATGCTCCGCTTGTACGCCTCGAGATTTTCGAGCGCGACGCCGGTCCCTTTTGCCACGCAGAGCTGCGGATCCTCAGCCACGAACACAGGCACGCCAGTGGCCTCGGCAATCAGCCGATCTAAATTCCGCAGCATGGCCGATCCGCCGGAAAGGACGATCCCCTTGTCCATTACGTCTGCTGCCAGCTCTGGCGGCGTTTTGTGCAGCACCTCTTTCACGGTCGCAATAATCCCCTCTAATTCATTTTGAATCGCATTCGTTACGTCGTCAGAGGTCACTTCGATAATCTTCGGCAAGCCGGTGATCATGTCGCGGCCTTTCACTTCCATGGTCAATTTCTCCGGCATGTACATCGCGGACCCGATCTGGATCTTGATGTCCTCGGACGTGCGCTCGCCAATGGCCAACCCGTACTTTCGGCGCACATACTCGGAAACGGCCGTATCAAATTTGACGCCGCCGATGCGCACGGATTCTGATGCCACGATGCCGCCAAGCGAAATCACAGCCATTTCAGAGGTGCCTCCCCCGATGTCGATGATCATATGGCCCGACGGCGAACCGATCGGAATGTTCGCGCCAATGGCCGCGACAATCGGCTCTTTGATGATGTAGGCTGCTTTGGCCCCGGCCGCGAGTGTCGCATCAATCACAGCGCGCCGCTCGGTCGAGGTGATGCCCCCAGGCACGGCGACCATGACCTCTGGCCGAAACAATCGGATCCCTCCAAGCGCCTTGTTGATGAAATACCGCAGCATGGCCTCGGTCGTACGGTAATCCGCAATCACCCCGTCTTTGAGCGGGCGCCGTGCGACAATCGTATCCGGCGTGCGGCCAAGCATGTCTTTTGCCTCTTTTCCGACGGCCAGCACTTTTTTATCCGCATACGAAATGGCGACCACGGACGGTTCGTGGATGATGATGCCGCGCTTCGGCACATACACAAGCACGGTGGTGGTTCCTAGATCGATGCCGATTTTGCGCTGGAACATAAACGGGTTAGGCGTTAGGGATTTAGGCGTTAGGGATTTAAGAATTTTTCCTAAAGCCTAACTCCCTAATTCCCTAACATCCTTTTTTACAGTTCTACCGCAAACACGCGATCCTCCCCCCCGCTTGTTTCAAGATGATAAACATCATCCCCCCACGCGTCTGCCGCTTCTGAAGGCGCGGCGAACGTGACATTCTTATCAAAATCAAGCGTCAGCGTCAACGCAGGCGCAAGCGCCCCGATCTGCTTGATCCACGAAAGGCGATAGTGCCCGTCCGCAATGCTCTGTACGACATCCGGAGCCAAGAGATATTCAAACACAAGCTCCTGCGCCTCCCCGGGCTCAACCGATGTAAACGCCCCGAATGAGGTGAGATTCAGATCATCAACCACATCTGCGGATCCGGCTGTACGCGACGGATTCCGCAACGGATCATCAGCAAACGCTCCGGCCGTCCGGACCAGCTTGCTCCCCTTTGGGACAAATAGCCTTGCGTACGTCCGATACCGCGTTGTCTTCCAATCAAATTGCCCATGATGTTCGTAGCGAATCGTCGTCCGCCCCACGAATTGCTTATCTGTATTCCGAAAGACCTCGTACCGGACAAAACGCGATATGGCCGGGTCGGATTTTAAGCTGGCCAGATTTGCGTCTGCAACCATCTGCACATCTTGAGTCTTTGGCAACACGCGCCCTCCCCAGCCGACAGCTGTCAATGTCTCTTCAACCAGCTGATCCTCGCTATAAAGCGCGAATTGTTTTGTGCGGAACGCCTCTTTTGTCGCTTCCAAAACTTCTTTCCAGCGCGCAAGCGGAAGCGCATATAACTTTTCCTTCAATTGGCGCACAAGCTCTGCAAGAATCTCCTTGCGCTGCGCTTCGGGAATGCCCTGGCCTGCGTATCCCTGCTCCACCTGATACTCTAACCGGTCTGCCATATTCAAGTCCGTAAACGTCTGCCCGGCCACACGCAACGGACCCGTAATCTTGAGCAGAGAAGAGATATACGTCGGGGTAAGCCCCGCAACATTCGCAAAAATCCGCGGCTGCTCGACTGCCGGGACCAGGCGCGCTTCGCTGTTCCAAAGCTCCGCGGCCTGCTTCGCGCTTACGGCAAAATCCGGAGACCAGTTTGCGTCGCGGAAAAACCAGCGTGAAGCCTGAAGATATTTTTGAAGCGGAACCGGCGGGATGGCCTTAACCAACGACCCTGCTGGACGATCGAGATGATACGCGTCCTCGGTCCGAATCGTCACAATCTCTCCATCTTTCATCGCAAGCACGCCATAGCTCCCGATAAATCCGCCTCCCGGGCGCATCTCGGCATTATTCAAAAAAAGCAGCAGGGTCTCTTTTTCCTGATCCAATCCTAAAAATTGCGGAAGCAGGCGCGCGGCGATAGCCGCGGTAGAAACCAGCGGGCGCAGCTCGGCAAGTTTCGTGCGCCACGATTCCAAAGCTGAAACATACGGGGCAAAAAACGATTCGTTTATCATTTCGTCCAATTCTGCCTCTGCAAGCACGAGAGACGTGTGCATGAAAGCAAAATCATCCGCCGAGGCGCTTAGGCGGCGAAGAATAGCGCGCTTGGTTTCAAGCGGGAGCGTATCAAAAGTGATTGAGGAAGAAGCCCCGTCAAAGGCCTCCTGAATTTCTGATTCTGACAGGCCGGAAAGCCGGACAAGCTCTGCTCCGACATTCACCAGGCGCGAAAGCGCGCGCACAACCTCTCTCCCTGACTTAAGCAATCCTTCTGAAACCCGAATGCGATCCCCTACCCAGGGAATCCATCCCGCAGAGCGGAGAACGGCTCCTCCCGAAGCAGCCCGGTCAAACAAAACAGAGGCTTGATTCATTTCCTGCGCCGCCTTGTCAAAATCCAT
>Ga0209211_10010427_pt1 | contig 12114 bp, 7 predicted proteins | sample RifGroA2_FD_183992 | JGI IMG/M metagenome (GOLD analysis project Ga0209211, IMG submission 183992) | Groundwater microbial communities from Rifle, Colorado, USA - Groundwater A2 (SPAdes) (version 2) | ecosystem: Environmental > Aquatic > Deep subsurface > Groundwater | place: Rifle, Colorado... | reverse complement strand
CCGTCACATCATCGATCTGCTTGGCGACAGTCACGCCTTCTTCAACATTCTGGAAGCTTACCTTGCCGGCGTATTCAGTGACGATCGGACGGGTGTGCGGATCCCAGGTCGCCAAGACCACCCCGGCGCGCACGGTATCGCCCTGCTTGATAGTCAGGGCCGCACCGTAAGGCACCTTGTGGCGTTCACGTTCACGGCCATGATCATCGGCAATAATCACCTCGGCGCTGCGCGCCACGACAATCAATTCGCCGCGCACGGTGGCCACCACGCGCATATTCTGGCTGTACTTTAACACACCGTTGGATTTGCTTTCCACCTGGCTGGCTACGACAGTACGCGAGGCCGCGCCGCCGATGTGGAAGGTGCGCATGGTCAACTGGGTACCCGGTTCGCCGATAGACTGAGCGGCAATCACGCCCACCGCTTCGCCTACATTGATCATGCCGCCACGGCCCAGATCGCGGCCATAACACTTGGCGCACAAACCAAAGCGCGTTTCGCAATTCAGCGGGGTGCGCACGCGCACCTCGTCGATACCCAATACCTCGATACGTTCCACTGCCGCTTCGTCGAGCAGGACGCCCGCTTCATAAAGCGTTTCGGCGGTCTCTGGATTGACCACGTCGGCGCTGACCACACGACCAAGAATACGCTCACGCAACGCCTCGATGACTTCACCACCTTCAACAATCGCCTTCATCGCGGTGCCGTTGTCGGTGCCGCAATCGTCCTCGATCACCACCAAGTCTTGCGTGACATCCACCAGGCGCCGGGTCAGATAACCGGAGTTCGCGGTCTTCAACGCGGTATCGGCCAAGCCCTTACGCGCGCCGTGCGTGGAGATGAAGTACTGCAGCATGTTCAGCCCCTCGCGGAAATTCGCGGTAATCGGGGTCTCGATGATCGAGCCGTCCGGCTTGGCCATCAGGCCGCGCATCCCGGCCAACTGGCGGATCTGTGCCGCCGAACCGCGCGCACCGGAGTCGGCCATCATGTAGATGGAGTTGAACGACTCCTGCATCACCGGTTTGCCCTTTTCCATGCGCGGCTGGCCGGTGACACGATCGACAACCGGCTCACTGCCCAACTGCTCCATCATCGCCTTGGCAACCTGGTCGCCGGTGCGGCCCCAGATATCCACCACCTTGTTGTAGCGTTCGCCGTCAGTCACCAGGCCGGAAGTGTACTGGGTGTGAATTTCATGCACTTCCTTTTCCGCCGCACTGATCAGCTCATTCTTTTTCGGCGGCATCAGCATATCGTCCACGGAAATCGAGATGCCCGCGCGAGTCGCATAGGTGAAACCGGTATACATCAGCCGATCCGCCATGATCACTGTGTCGCGCAGACCGCATTGGCGGAAACTGGCGTTGATCAGGCGCGAAATTTCTTTCTTCTTGAGCGTCTTGTTGATCAGCGCAAACGGCAAGCCGGCAGGTAACACCTCGGACAACAAGGCACGGCCCACCGTGGTTTCGTAGCGAACCAGTTTTTCCTGAGCCTGCCCGGAGTCATCCTTGTAAATTTCCTTGAGGCGCACCACCACCTTGGCTTGCAGCTCGACTTCGCGCGTCTCGTAAGCACGTGACACTTCCGCGATATTGGCAAACAGCGAACCTTCGCCCAGCGCGCCGATCTTTTCGCGGGTCATGTAGTACAACCCCAGCACGATGTCTTGCGACGGAACGATGATCGGTTCACCGTTCGCAGGTGACAGCACGTTATTGGATGCCAGCATCAAAGTGCGGCACTCCATCTGCGCCTCTAGCGACAACGGCACGTGTACCGCCATTTGGTCGCCGTCGAAGTCGGCATTGAATGCCGAACAGACCAGCGGATGCAACTGAATCGCCTTGCCTTCAATCAGCATCGGCTCGAATGCCTGGATACCCAGGCGGTGCAAGGTCGGCGCGCGGTTAAGCAGCACCGGATGTTCGCGGATCACTTCTTCTAGAATATCCCACACGATCGGTTCTTCGGCTTCCACCATACGCTTGCTGGCCTTGATGGTCGTCGCCAGCCCCATCGCTTCGAGCCTGCTGAAAATGAACGGCTTGAACAACTCCAGCGCCATTTTCTTCGGCAGGCCGCATTGATGCAGCTTGAGTTGCGGTCCGACCACGATCACGGAACGTCCGGAGTAATCGACGCGCTTGCCCAACAGATTTTGGCGGAAACGACCGCTCTTGCCCTTGATCATGTCGGCCAGCGATTTCAACTGGCGCTTGTTCGCGCCGGTCATCGCCTTGCCGCGACGGCCATTGTCCAGCAAAGAGTCCACCGCTTCCTGCAACATGCGCTTTTCGTTGCGCACGATGATGTCCGGTGCCTTCAATTCGAGCAGGCGGCGCAGACGGTTGTTGCGGTTGATCACGCGACGGTACAAATCGTTCAGATCGGAAGTCGCGAAACGTCCGCCGTCCAACGGCACCAATGGACGTAGTTCCGGCGGCAGTACCGGCAGCACTTCCAGCACCATCCATTGCGGCTTGATACCGGACGCATTGAATGCTTCCAGCACTTTCAGGCGCTTGGCGTATTTTTTGATCTTGGTTTCCGAACCGGTTGCCGCCAGATCGGCACGAATGATTTCGATTTCACTGGTCACATCCAGACCGCTCAACAGCGCACGCACACCTTCCGCACCCATCATCGCGGTGAACTCGTCGCCGTATTCTTCGGTCTTGGCGAGATAGTCGTCTTCCGACAGCAATTGGCCGCGGTTCAGCGGGGTCATGCCGGGCTCCGTAACCACATAGGCTTCGAAATACAGCACGCGTTCGATATCGCGCAGAGTCATGTCCAGTACCATGCCGAGACGCGAAGGCAGCGACTTCAGGAACCAGATATGCGCAACCGGGCTGGCCAGCTCGATATGTCCCATGCGTTCACGGCGCACCTTGGACAAGGTAACTTCCACGCCGCACTTTTCACAGATCACGCCGCGGTGTTTCAAACGCTTGTACTTGCCGCACAGGCATTCATAATCCTTAACCGGCCCAAAAATTTTGGCGCAGAACAATCCATCGCGCTCCGGCTTGAAGGTGCGGTAATTGATGGTTTCCGGCTTCTTGACTTCCCCGTAAGACCACGAACGGATCTTTTCCGGCGATGCAAGGCCAATCTTGATCGCATCGAATTCTTCTTTTTGTGTGACCTGTTTGAACAAATCCAGCAATGATTTCATGTGTAACTCCTAAATCTGGTGAGTGAAGAGTGGGAAGTTGAAAGTGGGAAGTGGTGAGTGGGCTTTCCCACTCCCTACTCCCCACTCCCTACTCCCTAGTGTCTAACCAAATCCATATCAATACCCAAGGAACGGATTTCCTTCATGACCACATTGAAGGATTCCGGCATGCCGGCATCGATCTTGTGCTCACCCTTGACAATATTTTCATAAACCTTGGTACGCCCCGCCACATCGTCCGACTTGACGGTTAACATTTCTTGCAAGGTGTAGGCCGCGCCGTAGGCTTCCAATGCCCACACTTCCATTTCACCGAAGCGCTGGCCACCAAACTGCGCCTTGCCGCCCAACGGTTGTTGCGTCACCAAGCTGTATGGGCCAGTGGAACGGGCGTGCATCTTGTCATCGACCAAGTGATGCAGCTTCAGCACATGCTTGTAGCCGACCGTTACCGGGCGATCGAAAGCCTCGCCAGTGCGGCCGTCATGCAGCGTGGTCTGGCCGGACAGCGGCAAATCAGCCAGTTCCAGCATGTACTTAATTTCCTCTTCGCTGGCACCGTCGAATACCGGTGTCGCAAATGGCACGCCATGTTTCAGGTTGCGGCACAACTCGATGATTTCATCGTCGTTGAGCGCTTCCAGATCTGCGGTCTGGCCGTTGTGATGGTTATATATCTTGTTGAGGAACTTGCGCACATCAGCAATCTTGGCATTGGTTTGCAACATCTCGTCGATCTTCTTGCCCAACCCCTTGGCGGCCCAGCCCAAGTGAGTTTCAAGGATCTGACCGATGTTCATCCGCGACGGCACGCCGAGCGGGTTCAGCACCACGTCAACCGGTGTGCCGTCAGCCATGTACGGCATGTCTTCCACCGGCACGATGCGCGAAACCACACCCTTGTTACCGTGGCGACCGGCCATTTTGTCGCCGGGTTGCAGACGGCGCTTCACCGCGACATACACCTTGACCATCTTTTGCACGCCGGCTTGCAGCTCATCGCCCTGGGTCAGCTTCTTCTTCTTCAACTCGAATGCGGCATCAAACTCGATGCGGTTCTGCGCCAGGCCTTCCTTGACCTGCTCCATCTGGACAGCCACCTCGTCATCGGCCACGCGGATATCGAACCATTGATGATGTTCGATGCTATGCAGATATTCCTTGCCGAGCTTGCTACCCTTGACCAGCTTCTTCGGTCCGCCGTTGGCTACCTTGTTATGCAGCAGTTTTTCCAGGCGCGCAAAAACGTCGGCCTCCACGATGCGCATCTGATCCGCCAGATCCTTCTTGTAGCGGTTCAGTTCGTCATCGATGATCTGCTGTGCACGCTTATCGCGTTGCAAGCCTTCGCGCGTGAACACCTGCACATCAATCACCGTCCCCGAGCTACCGGTCGGCACACGCAAGCTGGTATCTTTTACGTCCGACGCCTTTTCACCAAAGATCGCACGCAGCAGTTTTTCTTCCGGGGTCAGTTGAGTTTCGCCTTTGGGCGTCACCTTGCCGACCAGCACGTCACCCACTGCGACTTCCGCACCGATATGCACGATGCCGCATTCGTCGAGACGCGCCAGTTGCGCTTCGGCCAGATTCGGAATATCGCGGGTAATTTCTTCCGCGCCGAGCTTGGTGTCACGCGCCGCGACGGTCAACTCTTCGATGTGGATGGAAGTGAAACGATCCTGCGCCAGGACGCGCTCTGAAATCAGAATCGAATCTTCATAGTTGTAGCCATTCCACGGCATGAACGCGACCAGCATGTTCTGGCCAAGAGCCAGCTCGCCCATGTCGGTGGAAGCGCCGTCGGCAATCACATCGCCGCGCGCAATCACGTCACCCACCTTGACCAGCGGACGCTGGTTGATGTTGGTGTTCTGGTTGGAACGGGTGTATTTGATCAGATTGTAAATATCCACGCCGACTTCGCCGGCAGTAGTTTCGTTGTCGTTGGCGCGCACCACGATACGGCCGGCGTCGATATAGTCGATGCGTCCGCCGCGCCATGCCTGCACAGTCGTGCCGGAGTCAACTGCCACGGTGCGCTCAATACCGGTACCCACCAGCGGTTTTTCCGCACGCAGGCAAGGAACGGCCTGGCGTTGCATGTTGGCACCCATCAGGGCACGGTTGGCGTCGTCATGCTCCAGAAACGGGATCAGCGAAGCCGCAACCGACACCACCTGAGACGGCGACACGTCCATATATTCCAGCTTGTCCGGTTCGGCCAGAACGAATTCGTTGTGATGGCGCGCCGACACGATGTCGTTGGTGAAGTGGCCTTTCTTATCCAGTTCGGCATTCGCCTGGGCGATGGTGAACTTGCCTTCTTCGATCGCGGACAGATAATCAACCTCATCGGCCACCTTGCCTTTGGTCACTTTGCGGTACGGCGTTTCGATAAAACCGTATTCGTTGGTGCGCGCATACAACGCCAGCGAGTTGATCAGGCCGATGTTCGGGCCTTCCGGCGTTTCAATCGGGCACACGCGACCATAGTGGGTCGGATGCACGTCGCGCACCTCAAAGCCGGCGCGTTCGCGCGTCAGGCCGCCCGGGCCCAGTGCGGAAATGCGGCGTTTATGGGTGATTTCGGACAACGGATTGGTCTGATCCATGAACTGCGACAACTGGCTGGAGCCGAAAAATTCCTTGACCGCAGCCGAGATTGGCTTGGCATTGATCAGGTCATGCGGCATCAGGTTGTCGGTTTCGGCTTGGCCGAGGCGCTCCTTGACGGCGCGCTCCACGCGCGCCAAACCGGCGCGGAATGTGTTTTCCGCCAACTCGCCAACGGCACGGACACGACGATTACCGAGGTGATCGATATCATCGATTTCACCACGGCCATTGCGCAACTCAACCAGAATTTTCACGACGTTGACGATATCTTCGTTGGACAGGATCGATGCGCCGGTCAACTCTTCACGCCCAACACGGCGATTGAACTTCATGCGCCCGACCGAAGACAGGTCATAGCGTTCCTCGCTGAAAAACAACCCGTTGAACAAGCCTTCGACAGCATCTTCGGTAGGTGGCTCGCCGGGGCGCATCATGCGGTATATTGCCACGCGCGCCGTCCATTGATCGGTGGTTTCATCGGTGCGCAGGGTTTGCGAAATGAATGCGCCGTGGTCCAGATCATTGGTGTACAGCGTGTTAATTTTGCTGATGCCGGCAACTTGCAGGTTATGCAGCAGCGTCTCGGTGATTTCATCGTTGGCGTTGGCGATGATTTCGCCGCTGTCCTTGTCCACGATATTGGTCGCAATCACGCGGCCGACCAGGAACTCATCGGTAACGGCCAGCTTGTCGATGCCGGCCTCCTGCATTTCGCGGATATGGCGCACGGTGATACGCTTGTCCTTGGCTACGATGATCTTGCCCGATTTGCCGACGATATCGAAACGCGCCACATCGCCGCGCAAACGCTCGGCCACCACCTCGAACTGGATGCCCTTCTTGCCCAGGTGGAATGCATCAAACTCGAAGAACATCTTGAGCATGTCTTCGTTGCTGTAGCCGAGCGAACGCAACAGAATGGTGACCGGCATCTTGCGGCGGCGGTCGATACGGAAGTACACGTAGTCCTTCGCGTCGAATTCGAAATCCAGCCAGGAACCGCGATACGGGATGATGCGTGCGGAGAACAGCAGTTTGCCGGACGAATGCGTCTTGCCGCGGTCATGTTCAAAGAACACGCCGGGCGAACGGTGCAACTGCGACACGATGACGCGCTCGGTGCCGTTGATCACAAACGAGCCGGTAGGCGTCATGAGCGGCATTTCGCCCATATACACTTCCTGCTCTTTCACTTCCTTGACCGTGGGCTTGGATGCTTCCTTGTCCATGATGGTCAGGCGAACGCGCGCGCGTAGCGGCGAAGCATAGGTCAGACCGCGCTGTTGGCATTCCTTTACATCAAACGGCGGCATACCCAACGTGTAACTGACGAAGTCGAGGCGCGCGTTTTTGGAATGGCTCTCAATCGGGAAAATCCCGTTGAAGGCGGCCTGCAAGCCGTCATTTTTCCGTTGTTCCGGTGGAGTATAGGCCTGCAAGAATGCGGCAAAGGATTCCAATTGAGTGGACAACAAGAAAGGAACCGGCAACGCACCGACTCGTTTGGCAAAACTTTTACGGATACGTTTTTTTTCGGTAAAAGAGTAGCTCATATAATCTCCACGATTGAGGAAAAAGACAGGGGCTAGAAAGCATCAGATACTTTCTGGCCGCTGACTTCTTAAAGCGGCAAAAGGCTGACGGTATGCCGTCAGCCTTTTAACAACGTACAACCTTACTTGAGTTCAGCAGATGCGCCAGCTTCGATCAATTGTTTCAATGCGGCCTCGGCATCAGCCTTGGACACGCCTTCCTTAACTGCCTTCGGTGCACCGTCAACCAAGTCCTTGGCTTCTTTCAAGCCCAGACCAGTAATGGTGCGAACCACCTTGATCGTGTTTACCTTGTTGTCACCAGCAGACTTCAGGATCACGCTGAATTCGGTTTGTTCAGCGGCAGCACCGCCAGCAGCAGCACCGCCAGCAGCAGCTGGAGCAGCCATCGCAGCAGCAGAAACACCGAACTTCTCTTCAATCGCCTTTACCAACTCATTGAGTTCCAGCACGGACATGTTGTCCAGAGCAGCCAAAAATGCGTCTTTATCGAATGCCATTTTGTTTTCCTAACTTTAAAAAATTAATCGGATCAAGCAGCAGCAGGTGCTTTTTGCTCGGCAATCGCGCTGAGCACGCGAGCCAAGCCAGAGACCGGCGACTGCAACAGACCGCACAGTTGCGCCAGCAGCACTTCCTTCGACGGCACAGAAGCCAACGCATTCACGCTCGCGGTATCCAGCACCTTACCGTTGTAGGATCCTGCCTTAACTACCAGCTTATCGTTCGTCTTGGCGAAGTCATACACCACCTTGGCGGCAGCGACGGCGTCCGCACTGATGCTGTACACCAGCGGGCCAACCATTTTTTCAGCCAAGGATTCGAACTGAGTACCTTGCACAGCACGGCGCACCAGCGTGTTCTTCAACACGTGGAAATACACGCCCGATTTGCGTGCATTAGCGCGCAGCCTGGTGATGTCGCTGACCGTAATGCCACGATACTCTGCCAAAACGATAGTCTGTGCCTGTGCAACCTGCGCACTGACTTCCGCAACCACTGCCTGTTTTTCTTGCAGATTGAGACTCAAGTCTTCCTCCATTTTTCCAGAATGCGCTTGCACGCATCCCATCGGTTACAACAGCGACCTTGAATCAGGAAAACAACTCCTGCTCGCGGGCACACCATCTACGTGGGCAGACGGATTGCTCCGCCAATTAAGTCTCGGGCCAACAACGCCTTTGACACCTACGGTCTTTGATGCTGCCAGCACGCCAGCAGTCCAAAGATTAGAGGCGACAGGATCTGCATCCTGTCGCCAAATTTTAAATATTATGCAGCCAGGCTGGCCTGTTCGACGCGAATACCGGCGCCCATGGTGCTGGAGATGGATACCTTCTTCAGGTACACCCCTTTGGAAGCAGCAGGCTTAGCCTTGTTCAGCGCATCTACCAACGCCAGCAGGTTTTCGCGCAAGGCTTCCGGCGTAAACGAAGCGCGGCCAATAGTGCATTGCACGATGCCGTTCTTGTCGGTGCGATATTGCACTTGGCCGGCTTTGGCATTCTTCACTGCACCCGCCACATCAGCAGACACCGTGCCCACTTTTGGGTTAGGCATCAAGCCGCGCGGACCGAGAATCTGACCCAGCTGGCCGACCAGACGCATTGCATCCGGGCTGGCAATCAGCACATCAAAGTTCAAATTACCGCCTTTGATTGATTCGGCCAGATCGTCGAAACCCACGATGTCCGCACCGGCAGCCTTGGCTTCCTCAGCCTTCGCGCCCTGCGCGAATACTGCCACGCGCACCGTCTTACCAGTTCCTTTAGGCAACACCACTGAACCGCGCACCAATTGATCCGACTTGCGCGCATCGATGCCGAGGTTTACCGCGACATCGATGGACTCATCGAATTTTGCCACGGCAGTTTCTTTAACCAGGTTCAACGCATCATTCAGGGGGTACAGCTTGTTGCGGTCGACCTTGGCTGCAATTGCTTTATAGCGTTTGGACATGTTATACGCCCTCCACGGTGATACCCATACTGCGCGCGCTTCCAGCAATGGTACGCACTGCGGCGTCCATATCGGCAGCCGTCAGATCAGGCATCTTGGTTGTTGCGATTTCTTCCGCTTGCTTGCGGGTCAGCTTGCCCACCTTGTCGGTGTGCGGCGTTTTGCTGCCCTTTTGTACACCGGCGGCCTTCTTGATCAGAATGGTCGCGGGCGGGGTCTTCATAATGAAGGTGAAACTCTTGTCCGCAAAAGCGGTGATCACCACCGGAATCGGCAAACCGGGTTCCATTCCTTGTGTCTGCGCATTAAACGCCTTGCAGAATTCCATGATATTCAAACCGCGCTGGCCCAATGCCGGGCCAATTGGCGGGCTTGGATTTGCCTTGCCTGCAGGCACTTGCAGCTTGATATAGCCAATAACTTTCTTTGCCATGATGCTCTCCTGTCAAACGGGTACCAGCGAAACGTTCCGTCTCTCCCCAACATGAGAAATAGCACAAGGGAAACTGCATCTGCATTTTTTGCAGGCTGCGTTCCCCATCTGCATTTCTCGCTCTTCAGCCCTTCTCTACTTGGCCGAAATTCAGTTCTACGGGGGTCGAGCGACCGAAGATAGTCACCGCCACACGTATTTTATTCTTGTCGTAATTGACATCCTCAACCGTGCCATTGAAGTCCGTAAACGGACCCTCCTTGACACGCACCGCCTCGCCCACCTCAAACAGCACTTTGGGTCTTGGTTTCTCAACACCGGCCTGCATTTGCTGCATGATATGCTGCACTTCCTTTTCGCTGATCGGCGTAGGTTTCATCGCCGACCCACCCAGGAAACCGGTTACTTTGGGAGTGCTCTTCACCAAATGCCAGCTTTCGTCAGTCATTTCCATTTCGACCAGCACATAGCCGGGAAAAAACTTGCGCTCGGTAATACTCTTTTGCCCTGACTTCAGCTCCACCACCTCTTCAACGGGAACCAGAATCTGGCCAAACTTATCCTGCATCCCCTCGCGCTGAATACGCTCGATTAATGCGCGCTGTACGCTTTTCTCAAACTGCGAGTACGTATGAACAACATACCAATTCTTGGCCATCACTCACCCCGTCCCATCAGTTTATTCACCACCATCATCAAACTGGCATCTACCGCCCACAGAAACAAAGCCATGATGATGGTAAACAGGATCACCACACCGGTAGTTTGCAGCGTTTCCTTGCGCGTCGGCCAAACCACACGCTTAGCCTCCGCAACGGAATCCTTGGCAAAAGCAAAAAAACGTTTGCCTGGCTCGCTGGTCCACGCCACTCCTGTAGCCAGCAACAGACCTGCCAGTACCGAAGCCAGCTTCAATACTGCCGCACTGTCGTGCAGGTAATAAAAGCCTGCGATGCCCGCCACAACCAGCAGAAAGGCCACCAGCAACTTAATTTTGTCTGCCATGCGCAATTATTCCAATCAACTTTTACTTACTTTTGGCAGGCCAGGAGGGTTTCGAACCCCCAACCCTCGGTTTTGGAGACCGATACTCTACCAATTGAGCTACTGGCCTAAAACCTGGAAAGAGAGAAGAGAGAAGGGCCAAACCCTTCCGCCCTCACCCTTCTCATTCCTTTACTCAATAATCTTTGCAACCACACCAGCGCCGACGGTACGACCGCCTTCGCGGATCGCGAAACGCAGGCCTTCTTCCATCGCGATCGGGTTGATCAGGCTGACGGTGATGCTGACATTGTCGCCGGGCATGACCATTTCGGTGCCCGCCGGCAATTCGACCGCGCCGGTCACATCGGTGGTGCGGAAGTAGAATTGCGGACGGTAGCCTTGGAAGAACGGAGTGTGGCGGCCGCCTTCATCCTTGCCCAGCACGTAGATCTCGGCAGTGAACTTGGTGTGCGGGGTGATGGAGCCGGGCTTGGCCAATACCTGGCCGCGTTCGACATCCTCGCGCTTGGTGCCGCGCAACAGGACGCCGACGTTGTCGCCTGCCTGGCCTTGGTCGAGCAGTTTGCGGAACATTTCCACGCCGGTACAGATGGTTTTCTGGGTGGGTTTGATGCCGACGATTTCGAGTTCTTCGCCGACTTTGACCACACCGCGCTCGATACGGCCGGTTACAACCGTGCCGCGACCCGAGATCGAGAATACGTCTTCGACCGGCATCAGGAAGGCGCCGTCCAGGGCGCGCTTAGGCTGGGGAATGTAGCTGTCGAGTGCATCGGCCAGACGGAAGATGGCTGGTTCGCCCAAGTCGCCTTGGTCGCCTTGCAGGGCTTTCAGTGCAGAGCCTTTGATAATCGGGATGTCGTCGCCAGGAAAGTCGTATTTGGAAAGCAGTTCGCGCACTTCCATTTCAACCAGCTCAAGCAGCTCTTCGTCGTCGACCATGTCGCATTTGTTCAGGAACACGACGATGTAAGGTACGCCTACCTGGCGTGCCAGCAGGATGTGTTCGCGCGTTTGCGGCATCGGGCCGTCAGCGGCGGAGCAAACCAGGATCGCGCCGTCCATTTGCGCTGCGCCGGTGATCATGTTCTTGATGTAGTCGGCGTGGCCCGGGCAGTCCACGTGGGCATAGTGGCGGTTGGCCGTTTCGTATTCGACGTGGGCGGTGTTGATGGTGATGCCGCGCGCTTTTTCTTCCGGCGCCGCGTCGATCTGGTCATAGCCCTTGGCTTCGCCGCCAAATTTCTTGGACAATACGGTGGTGATCGCCGCGGTCAATGTGGTCTTGCCATGATCCACGTGGCCTATCGTGCCGACGTTGACGTGTGGCTTCGTACGTTCAAATTTGCTCT
>Ga0209211_10010426_pt1 | contig 12117 bp, 6 predicted proteins | sample RifGroA2_FD_183992 | JGI IMG/M metagenome (GOLD analysis project Ga0209211, IMG submission 183992) | Groundwater microbial communities from Rifle, Colorado, USA - Groundwater A2 (SPAdes) (version 2) | ecosystem: Environmental > Aquatic > Deep subsurface > Groundwater | place: Rifle, Colorado... | reverse complement strand
ATACATGATGTTCCTGACCTAGCTGCCGATATCGGCATCCTCGCCCGAGCCACCGGACTGACCGTCCTTGCCGTAGCTGTACAAGTCATATTCGCCGCGCTCTCCCGGCTGGCGATACTGGTAGGGTCGCCCCCACGGGTCCGGCGGCGGCGCCTTTTTCAGGTACGGCCCCTGCCACTTCGGCTCGTCGGCCGGGCGCGTGTACAGTGCGGCCAACCCTTGTTCGGTGGTCGGATAGCGGCCGGTATCCAGCCGGTACTGGTCGAGCGACTTTTCCAGCGCGTCCACCTGTGCCTGCGCCGTCTTCACCTCCGCCTTGCCGACCTGCGCGAAATAGCGTGGCGCCACATAGCCGGCCAGCAGGCCGATGATCACCAGCACCACCAGCAATTCCAGCAAGGTGAACCCCGCGCTGCCGAATCGCTTCCGAGAAAGGCTATACATAGATTTCACGCCTCGATCCGCCGGCCAGCCCTGCCCTGACGGCGGCCTGCCACGCAGTAAGCTACTTGACCCAGTTGTCAATCATGCTTACAACAGAATTTAGATAAATACATTTATAGAGGGCCACGCCGGCTTTCGCCATCCATTCTTCAGTGCTAGATGCAATGCAAAGACAACGCATATGGCTTTCGCTAGCGATAACGGATGGGGTGCCGATAGCGGCAGGCCAGATGCGCGCGGGGCCCAATCCGCATGGCGCAAGGCAGGGGGAAAAAGCAGCGCCGGCAGCTGTAACCGGAAACACGGCGCCAGCGGTGGCGTACTTTAAGAAATGACCGGCAGCGGCCGGCAATTCGCGGCAAATACCGGGTGGCAAACTATACTTTTTTTCAACCGTACTGATATCGGATAGCACATCACAACAGGTCGCGCCATGTACACCAGTCACTATGGCCTTGCCGACTCGCCGTTCTCGATCGCGCCCGATCCGCGCTATCTGTTCATGAGTCAGCAGCACCGCGAAGCGCTAGCCCACCTGATGTACAGCATCAGGGGCGAAGGCGGATTCGTGCTGCTGACCGGCGAGGTCGGCGCCGGCAAGACCACGCTGTGCCGCTGCTTTCTGGAACAACTGCCCGCGCACTGCGATGTCGCCTTCGTCATCAACCCCAAGCTCACCGTGCCGGAGCTGCTGGCCACCCTCTGCGAAGAGCTGCAGATCGCGCTGCCCGCCGAGCACGGCAACAAGGCCTGCATCGACCTCATCAACAAGCACCTGCTGGCCGCCCACGCGCAGGGACGCACCACGCTGCTGATCATCGACGAAGCGCAGAACCTGAGCGACGAGGTGCTGGAGCAGGTGCGGCTGCTGACCAATCTGGAAACGCACGAGTGCAAGCTGCTGCACATCATCCTCTTGGGGCAGCCGGAACTGCGCGACAAGCTGGCACGGCCGGAATTGCGACAACTGTCGCAGCGCATCGTCGCCCGCTACCACCTCGGCCCCTTGCAACGCGACGAGATCGCCCCCTATATCCAGCACCGGCTGAGCGTGGCCGGTAGCCATCTCGACCTGTTCCCGCCGGCGGTGATGCGGCAGCTGTTTGCCTGTACCGGCGGCGTGCCGCGCAAGCTGAACGTGCTGTGCGACCGCGCCCTGCTCGGCAGCTACGCGCAGGGCAAACCCCGCGTCGACCGCGCCACGGTGCGGCAGGCGGCACGGGAGGTGTTCAACAGCAACCCGATCCGCCCATGGCACAAGCTGGCCCTCGCCAGCGGCGCCCTGCTCAGCACCGTCGCGGTCGCCACCGTGCTGTTCTATGGCGCACAACCGGCCGGCCAGCCCCCGCCGGCCGCAGCCACCGCTGCCCGCAGCACGGCAACCCGTACCCCTGCGCCGGCACAGCCCGCCGCAACCGCTGACGCGCCCCGCCCCACCACCGCACTGGCGCGCCTGCCGGCGCCGCTGCCGGCCGCCGACCTCGCGCAGGCAACGGCGTACCGCACGCTGCTGGGGCAATGGCGGATTCCGGCACCGGTCAGCGATGAAGCCGGCGCCTGCCAGCAGGCCGAACTGTTCGGCGCCCGCTGTCTGAGCGGCAGTGGTGACCTGGACAGCCTGCGCCGCCTCAACCTGCCGGCGGTATTGCAACTGCGCCAGCCCGATGGCCAGCTGCAGCACCTGACCTTGCTGGCGCTGCAAGGCGAACAGGCGCGGGTGGTCATCGGCCAACAGCCGCACCTGCTGACGCTGGCGGCGCTGGCACAGGCATGGAACGGACGCTACACCGTGCTGTGGATGCCGCCGCCGCATTATCAGCAGCCGCTGGCGCCCGGCAGCCGCAGCCTGGCGGTCGCCTGGTTGCGGCAACAGCTCGGCCAGCTACCGGCGGCCGGCGGCGCAACGTTGGCCGCAAGCTACGATGCCGGGCTGGCAGCGCGGGTACGCGACTTCCAGCTGCAGCACGATCTGCCCGGCGACGGCATCGCCGGGCCGCTGACCCTGATACGGCTGGCTCAGGCCGGCAATCCTGACTCGCCACACCTGAGCGCCACCGCGCCCGTCACCATCCGGAAGGAGTGATCATGTCCTACATACTCGACGCCTTGCTCAAGGCCGATCAGGAACGACAACGCCACAGCACGCCGACCGTGCACTCCATCCACGCCGCGCAGAGCATCCAGCCGACGCCGGGCAAACCGCGCTGGCGCTACCTGCTGCTGATCCTGCTACTGGGCAGCGGCATCGCCGCGGCCGGCATGCTGTTCGGCTGGCAGGCGCTGGCGACGATCCGGCCGGCTCCGCCGCAAGCGGCGGACAACAGCAGCGTTGCCCTCAACCGCAATACCCCACCGCCAGCCGAAGCGACGGTGGCTTACCTGCCGCCGGCGGACAGTCTGCCGCTGGCCAGGCAAAGTGATGCCGAGCTGACGCCGCTGCCAGCACCGGCCGCCCCGGCGCCCAGTCGCAAGGAAAACCGTGTCGCGGCGGCAAGCAAGCCGGCCGCGCAAACAACAGCGGCTCCGTCGCCAGCGGCCGACGCCACCATCAGCCGCATCGACAACCGCGTGTTTAATCTGCGCGAGCTGCCGGAGTCCCTGCAAAAAGAGATTGGTGACAGTGTCGTGATCTCCGGCTTTTCCTCCTCCGCCGAAGATTCGGAACGACTGGTGATCATCAACGACCGGGTACGACGCGCCGGTGACGACGTCGTGGCCGGCATGACACTGGAAAGCATCCAGGCCGATGGCGTGATCTTGAACTACAAGGGCTATCGCTTCCGTAGCGGAAGTTTCTGACCGTCCACCCACCAGAGGAAACCATCATGGCAACCCTTGCTTGCTTGCCCCGGGCCGGGCCGGTTCGCTGCCGGCAAAGGCCGGCGCTGCTGACCGTCTTGCTGCTGCTTTTGGCCCCCGTCGCCGGCGCCAACATCTATGCCTTTACCGATGCCGACGGCACCACGCACTTCAGCAATGTGCCGCAGGACAAGCGCTATCGGCTGGCACTGAGCACGCCGCGCGACAGCGCTGAAGTCACGACCGGCAAGCGCGCGCCGGGCGTGCAGTACCGCGCCAGCCAGCGCGCACGCTGGAGCCAGCTGATCGACAGCACCGCGCAGAACCTGAACCTGGACGCCGCCCTGCTGCACGCGGTCATCGCCACCGAATCCGGTTACAACTGGCGCGCGGTGTCGCCCAAGGGCGCGATTGGCTTGATGCAGTTGATGCCGGCCACCGCCGGACGTTACGGCGTGACCAACCTGTACGACCCGCAGCAGAACGTCCGCGCCGGCGCGCAACACCTGCGCGAGCTGATGGGCCGCTTCGACAACGACCTCAGGCTGGTGCTGGCCGCCTACAACGCCGGCGAACAGGCGGTGGCACGTTACGGCAACCGCGTGCCGCCCTATCAGGAGACCATGCAGTATGTACCGCGCGTGCTGGGCAACTATGCACGCAATCAACAGCGGCCCTAAGCCGCTCCCGAGTACTGATCAAGCCCCAAAAATGCTGATGGCGGCAGGAAATTCTTGCCATTTTGCTGCCGCCATATTTTAAATATTCCGTTGAATCTATTGTCACAATGACCTACGATACAGCGTACCAATCCGCCAAAAAAAGGAAGGAGGCAAACCTCGGTTAGCGTGTTCTGTAATCGCACCGGCCACTCGCGGCAGACACTGCCGGAGAGGGTCGTAATTTGGCTGGCAAGCTGCAGCCTCTGGTATCGAACAAAAGCGGCAGAACAGTACTGGCGGTATTTTTTCTAATGTATGCAGGAGGGGATCTCGCGCGATTCCTAGGCAAGGAACCGCCTTTGAAGATTCAAAGGAGGTGTAACATGAGTCCCAACGGTCTCGGGAAGCTGCACAAAGCTTCCGGAATACACACATCCGCCATCTGTCGCACGGCGGGTTTCAAACAACCCCTATTCAGGTTTTTCGCCCTGCTGTTCAGCACGCTGTTCCTGCTGCTGACCACCAATCCTGCCGCCGCAGCAGCGCCTGTCGGCATCCAGAACACGCTGGAAGGTTGCCGCAACAACGGCGACATCACCCTGCCTAATGGCAGCGGCCAGTTTGTCTGCCCCGACGACGTCTACACCAGCGGTAACCTCGGCAAAGGCTGGAACGAGCTGGATCTGGTGCCGTACCGGCTGACGGTCGATGCCGGTAATTCTGCGCCGGCAACCCAGACTTACACCATTGCGGTGGTAGTCGATCATGAAGATGCCGGCAAGCCTGGCTACGACGTGCTGTCGACGCTGACCAAGAATGTGGCGCTCTCCAGCGGCACCTGCTCGATCACCAACATCAGCGCCCAGATGGTGCTCGAACCCGGCATCGGCGGTACCGACAAGTCACTGTACCGGCTAGTCACCATCAGCCAGGACAAGAACAGCACTTGCGTGTTTGACTACTATGCGCGGCTGGCACTGGGTTCGCATCTGTACCCGGGATCGTCGCTGCACGCCAACCTGGCCAATGAGGCCTTCGGCACTGCCGGTATCGGCGCCCGTGACGTGTCCATTCCGGTAAAAGAAATCCTGCCGCAAGAACTGCGCAAGGATATGACTGCCAGTCAGGACACCGACTACAGCTGGAACATCACCAAACAGGCCAACCCGACCGATGTCTCGTTCGGCAACGTCTGCGCGGAAGGTTTTGATGACCAGCTACCGGTGGAAATCACCATCCAGTGGACGCGCTCGGCCGCCATCAACGGCATGATCACCGTCACTACCAACGTCTACGCCAAGAACCCGGCATCGCGCACCATCACCGTCAGTGTCTCCGACAAGATCTATAAGGGCCTGACCCCAACCACCCAGGTCGGCAGTACCGCGAACTCGGGCGAGGTTGATGTGGCCGCCAAGACCGAAGTACTGGTGCTCACCAACCAGCAGACTCTGCCAGCCAGTGATGGCGATCAGGGTGCCTTCAACGATGTGGCCACTGCGACCTACATCGACAAGGCGACCGGTATAGCGGTACCGGGTAACACCACCGCCACCGCCAGTGCCGCCATCAGCACCGGCACCACCACCAACGCCACCGCGGTCATCACCGACACCGAGTCGATCACTGGCAATTTCCTGCAGTTCTCGGTCGATAGCCTGGGCGGCAGCGTCGCCGGCAGCTTCAATCCGGCTTATGTACTGGGTACCAAAACTGTCGGTCCGGTTAACTGGACATCCGGCGAACAAAGCAGCAGCGGTTCGGTTGTATTCATGAAGACCATTCACCTGAATGGCCAGAAAATCACTTCCGGCACCCTGACTGACACTGCGACACTGACACCGAAAGATGGCAGCCCGCAGGTTTCCGGCCCAGTCAATGTGGCCATCGTGTCGAGTTCGGCTGCAGAGCTGAAGATCGACAAGAGCATCGACGCGGAATCGATGTCGTTCCTGGCAGCGGGCGAGAAATACGTGATCCGCTTCACCATTACCCGCCTGGGTGATGCGACCTACCAGGACAGCAAAGAGCTGACCTTCAACTTCGGCGATAGTGGTGCCACCAAATCGGTCTCCCTGACCGGACTGGTACCGGATACCTATCAAGTGGTTGAGGAAACCGTGTTTGTCAATGCGGCCAACGTTGAAGCGATCGGCGTGCTTGCCGATGCGACCAGCAACTCGCGCAGTGTCGACCTGACTGTCACCGACAGCACACCGATCTGCCTGGGCACTGCCGTATTCGCCAACAAGCGGGCATTTGGTCCGGCCACCGCCGAAGTGCAGAAAGTCACCGATCCGGTGCTGCAATCCGGTGATGCCGACTTCAAGTGGAGCTTTACCCTGACTGGCCCTGGTGCCGGGACGGGCGTCCTCGCCGAGGCTGATGCCGGTGGTGGTGCAGTAGCGTTCGAAGCAGGCGGCCAGCCGTTCTCGCTTTCCGAAGGTGTCTACACCGTGACCGAAACGCTGAAGAGTGGCTGGGACTTGAACAGTGTCAACGCTGACCCTGCTGCCACAACCTGCTCCTTTACCGTCAATTACCCAGCCGATGCCGGCAAAGTGTTCTCCTGCCTGTTCAAGAACACCAAGCGGGCCGAGGTGCAGGTAATCAAGACCTTCAACGGCGCACCCATCACTGGTAGTGAAGTGTTCACCTTCAGTCTGCGTACCGGCGCATCGGCCGCAGCTGACGGCACCATCCTGCAAACCCTGCAGGCCAATGCCGGCAACGGTGGCACCATTACCTTTGACAAGGTGGTTCCTGGCAACTACCAGCTGTGCGAACAGGGTATCCTGGCTGGCTGGACAACTTCTTTGTCCTCCATGGCCGGCGCCTTCTCGCCACCCAATGGCGGTGACAACAGCACTACTTGCGTCGGCTTTACCGCCGCTGCCGGTGAGTCTGTGAGCTTCACCATCGACAACGTACCACCGCCGGGAGGCCAGGCCCACACCATCGGCTACTGGAAAAACTGGGCTTCCTGCAAACAAAGTGGCGGCAAGCAAGCGCCTGTTCTCGACCAAACCATGGCCCTGGCTGAGCCTACCGGTATCCAGGTAAACAGCTTCTACCTGCACGGTAGCGTGGCCACCCCTGACGTGGCACCGGATTGCAGCAAGGTCGTCAACTTGCTCAACAAGTCCACCTTTAGCGGTACCAAGAAAGCCAGCGACCCGCTGTTCAACATGGCGGCACAACTGGTAGCGGCTGAACTGAACTACGCAGCAGGGGCAACAACCTGCGCCAAAGTCAGCGAGGCCATCGTGGCAGCCAATGCGCTGCTGACCAAGTACCAGTTCACTGGTTACGGCTACACCGGCAAGGTCAGCACCACTGACGCCAGCCTGGCCCGTAGCCTGGCGACTCGACTGGACAACTACAACAACAACCTGCCAAGCGCCTGCCTGTAAACCAGACTGGCGTATCAAAAAAAGCCCGGCGCAAGCCGGGCTTTTTGTTGGCGATGAGACGGTGCCGCCTTATCTGGCAACCTGTACCGACACCACCGCGCTGGCGCTGGCAGCGCCGTCGCTAATGCTGTAGCTGAAGCTGTCGCTGCCCTTGAACTTGCCGTTCGGGGTGTAGGTGATGCTGCCGTCGCTATTGAGCACCGCCTTGCCACGCGCCGGCACGCCCACGGTCTTCACCTGCAGCGGCTTGCCTTCCGGATCGTAGTCATTGCCCAGCACCACCATCCTGACGGCAGTGCCGATCTTGGTCGCACCGCTGTCGTTGACCGCCACCGGCGGCTTGTTGCTGGTGCTGGTCGTGCCGCTGGCCACCACATACGTGGCGCTGGCAGTGGCACGGTAGCTCGTGCTGCCAACGTTGGCCGCAACGACGCTCAAGCCGTAGGAACCGGCGGCCGCGGTCGTTGCCGACGTCACGCTCAGCGTGGTGCTGGTGCTGGCACCCGGCGCCAGGGTCAGCGTCGACAGCGGCAGGCTGCTCCAGCCGGCCGGCACCGTGGCCGCCAGGCTGAACTGCGAACTGCTGCAGGCGCTGGAATCGGTATTGGTCACGCTCAGGCTGAAGCTTGCCGCCGTGCCGGCAGCCAGCGACGGGCTTTGCCCCGGCGTCAATGCCACACTCGGATTGCCACGGGTACACACCGGCTGCACCGGCGTTTGCCCACCGGTCGCCACACTCACCGTGGCACCGCTGCTGCTCAGCGACAGCAGCGAAATGCTCACCCCGCTACCGCTATCGGTAAAGGTCTTGCCCACCGCCAGCGGCGAATCGCTGATGTCGTCGGTGGCCGAGCTGTTCGGCGTCAGGTCGAGCAGGTCGCTGGTGTCACCGCTGTTGTCGGTACCGGTGCGCACCAGCACGCCATTGACCGCCTGCGGGAAGCGCGAGATGTCGCTGTCGAAGCCGAGCGGCTGGCGGAATTCGACGTAGTACCAGCTCTTCTGCCCGGTCGTGGCATCCACGCCCTTTAGCACCTTCACGGCCTTGATGCCATTACCGGCGGCCGCGTACGGCGTCAGCGTAACGGTGGTGCTACCGCTTTCCACGGTGGCGATGGCGGGCGACAGGTTGTAATTCAGCCAGCCCAGGCGCTCTTTCTGGAACGCGTTGTAGTGCACGCCGCCATTGCCCATGGTGTCGAAGGCATCGCCGTACTCGCTGCGGCTGCAGCTGCTGCCCAGCGTGGTCGCGCCGCAATCCAGCGAGTGCGAGTGCCACAGGCCCAGGTTGTGTCCCATCTCGTGCGTCACCACCCCGCGATACAGCGCGCCGTTCAGCCACGACGACGACGGCGAGCCGCCGACGGTGCCCATGCCGGACCAGGTGCAGGCACTGTTTTTCGGCATCACGTAGATACGGCGCGGATACTGGGTCAGGTCGATGCCGGCGGTCTTGGCGGCCTGGTTGGCGTAGGCGGCCACGTTGTCCGGGCTGCAGGTCTGGTTGATCGGCAGCGTCAGCCAGCCGAAGACATTACCGTTCAGCCAGGTCTGCTGCGACGAGTTTTCCTTGATGAAATCGCTGCTGCTGCCAAACACGGTGGTGTTGGCCTGGCTCGCGGTATACGGCTGCGTCTGGTTGTCCTGGAAGTTGACCAGCAGCACCGCCGTTTTCTGTTCGCCAAAGGTATTCGGCGCGGCCAGTGCCAGCACCTGGTAGCTGGTGCTGCCGGAGCTGTCCAGCGCCAACACATTGTTGCTGAGCGAACCCTTCACCCGCACCTTGGTGCCGCTAGGCTGGCGCGGGCCCTTGCCCTTGAACTTCAGCTCGACACGGCCTTCTTCCGTCTTCAGGTAGTAGCGGTTGCCGGTGGTCTTGTCGAAGTAGTGAACGTGGATCACTTCCAGCTCACCCTCGCGCTCCACTGCAGCCGCTGCCGTCGCGGTGCCCTGGTTCTGCGGCAGGGCCTTGCTGCTCTGGGCCATGCCGGGGGCGGCAAACAGGGTCAAGACAAGTGACAACATGGTGCCGGTGCGGGCCATCAGGCGCGGCCAAACTGGCGCTGCTGCAATAGACATAATTTCCTTTCGTGTAACCCGGGCTGCCGGCCGGTGGCGCTCAGCGCCCTGCCCGATCCGGCAATACCCTTTTCCTGTGTGGCGGCAGCAGCCGGAAGCGGCACCATATCGTGTCCGCTCCCGGCCGCAGGCAACACGCCACAACCAAGCCTTGCTTCGTATCCGCCGATAGGTCCGGCGTGCTGTCTCGATGGCACCAGCCACCCGCAAAACAGGACGCGCCCCCTTTTTGGCATCCCGTCGGCGAGCGCTGGCGCCGGCCATTCGTCTTGCTGACACTTATTGTTTTACTTACAACAGCTACTTTTAAAATCAATAGCCGAAGGATGTCAGATACAAACAGTCAAGTCAGTTCACATAGTCTGGCCACAAGGCCAACACCGTGATTCCACGTCCGAACCTATCGGATGACGTCGCTACTATACATAGTTGCTGAGGAGTTACCGCCCCGTTTTTCGGCCGATTCAAAAAATAGCACGCAAGATATATGTCTTTGTTTTAATTAGACAAACATCATTTCATCAATCAGATAAATGACAGCTTTACCGGCAATATCTTTGGAAATTTTGCAACGGGTCATTCCACTCATCTTTATCCCGTTCGAACGGCTGGTTGCGCTGAAAACCGGGCGCAAATGGTCCGCCAACGCGGCGCCAAAGCACAACGCTAGCGTTGGCCGCCGGCACGGCAAAAAGCCGCACCGGCAGCAGCACAAACAGCGCAACAGGGGAATGAAAACGGGGAGCGGACGAAGGGGTAGCCCGCACTGCCTGCACGCGACAGGGCCATCGCGCAAGGCGCACCGCGAGATACGCAGCAAGCAGAGCAACCGTGCCAGCCGCAAGCGCGCCGCTGGCAGGATGGCAGCGAAACATCGGCGCCGGCGGCAAAGCGGCCGTAATTTAACGATCTGCCACCTTTTGCACGCTTTCGGCGCCGGCAACCGCACGCAAAGCCCGATGGCGGGGTCATTACCAATCGGCGCGCCGCAATACAAAAAGCAATAACAGCATTAAAATCAATAAGCTGCCATTTCAAACATGCCAAAAGCGCATATTTTTTTAAAAACAGGCTTGACTTGCTCAAAACCAGACGTTAAAGTGCACGCCAATTCGTGATGCAGCACTGTGACACGAAGCCAGTGGGGGTATAGCTCAGCTGGGAGAGCGCTTGCATGGCATGCAAGAGGTCAGCGGTTCGATCCCGCTTATCTCCACCACTTCAGTCCCTATAGTTTAGCGGTTAGAACACTGCCCTTTCACGGCGGCGGCCGGGGTTCGATTCCCCGTGGGGACGCCAGAACATGAAAAGTCCGTTACCTCGGTAACGGGCTTTTTGCATTGCGGCCAACATTGGCCGTAATGCAAAAACGGCATCGGCGACGGCGATGGTTTGCCCGTCATTTTGCCGGCAGCGTACAATACGCCCTTTCTCGTTTTCGCTGGCCATCCGACATGATCCGCACTCGCTTTGCCCCCAGCCCGACCGGCTTCCTGCACATCGGCGGTGTCCGCACCGCGCTGTTCTCCTGGGCGTTTGCCCGCAAAAACGGCGGCACCTTCGTGCTGCGCATCGAAGACACCGACCTGGAGCGTTCGACGCCAGAATCGGTCAAAGCCATCCTTGACGGCATGCACTGGGTCGGCCTCGACTACGACGAAGGCCCGTTCTACCAGACGCAGCGCTTTGACCGTTACAAGGAAGTGATCCAGCAACTGGTCGCCGCCGGCCACGCCTACCCGTGCTACTGCAGCAAGGAAGAGCTGGAGGCGCTGCGCGCGCAGCAGGAAGCCAACGGCGAGAAGCCTCGCTACGACCGCCGCTGGCGCCCGGAAGCCGGCAAGACCCTGCCGCCGCCACCGGCCGGCGTGCAGCCGGTAATCCGCTTCAAGAACCCGCTGGATGGCGTGGTGGCGTGGGATGACGCGGTCAAGGGCCGTATCGAGTTTGCCAATACCGAGCTGGACGACCTGATCATCGCCCGACCGGACGGCAGCCCGACCTACAACTTCTGCGTGGTGGTGGACGACTGGGACATGAACATCACCCACGTGATCCGCGGCGACGACCACGTCAACAACACCCCGCGCCAGATCAACATCCTGAAGGCGCTGAACGCGCCGCTGCCGGTGTACGGCCACCTGCCGATGATCCTCAACGAGGACGGCCAGAAGATGTCCAAACGCCGCGACGCGGTCAGCGTGGTGGATTACGCCGACAAGGGCATCCTGCCGGAAGCGCTGCTGAACTACCTGGCGCGCCTGGGCTGGGGCCACGGCGACGACGAGCTGTTCGACATGACGCAGTTCGTGGAGTGGTTCACGCTGGAAGCGGTCAGCGGTTCGCCGAGCCGTTTCAACCACGAGAAATTCCTGTGGCTGAACGCGCAGTACATCAAGGCCGCCGACAACGCGCGCCTGGCCGAGCTGATCGCCGGCCGCCTGGCTGCGGCCAACGTTGACACCAGCGCCGGCCCGGCACTGTCGGACGTGATCGCGCTGGTGAAAGAGCGGGTGCAGGATCTCAACGCGCTGGCACTGGAAGTGGACTACTTCTACGCCAAGCGCACACCGGCCGCCGCCGACGTGGAAAAACACCTGTCCGCCGACAGCCACGCGCGCATGCTGCGCTTTGCCGAACGTCTGGCCGCGCTGGACAGCTGGACGGCGGAGAGCATCCACGAGCTGTTCAAGCCGTTCTGCGCCGACGAAGGCATCAAG
>Ga0209211_10010425_pt1 | contig 12117 bp, 12 predicted proteins | sample RifGroA2_FD_183992 | JGI IMG/M metagenome (GOLD analysis project Ga0209211, IMG submission 183992) | Groundwater microbial communities from Rifle, Colorado, USA - Groundwater A2 (SPAdes) (version 2) | ecosystem: Environmental > Aquatic > Deep subsurface > Groundwater | place: Rifle, Colorado... | reverse complement strand
TCTTGCAAGAGAGGAGGCATTCAAGAATAAAGATTTGTTCAGCCCGAGGGATGTTTTGCCGCCAGATGTCAAGGAATTAAGAATTGTTGAGATTGTTGGCTTTGACATAAAGGCGTGCGGCGGCACGCATGTTGCAAACACAAGGGAAGTCGGAAGATTTGAGTTTATTGACGCAGAAAACAAGGGCAAGAGCAACAGAAGGGTGTATTTTAGGATTGAATAAGGAGATTTTTTCTATTTTATCTGCTTTACACTTTTCATGAAAAAATCTTTGTGTATATCTTCTTTTTCAGCGTCTGACAAGCCCCGCAGGCTCCAGTATTCTTTTCTGCAGCTTATCATCTTGTCCATCTCATCTTCAGGCAATAACCTTCCCTTGCCTATTCCCCTGCATCTTGTGTCAACATAAACCTCTTCTGTCAGGGGGTCTATGGAAAAAGGATAGCCTTGGCATGCAAGGGGCTTGTATTCATGAATTGAGCATCTCTTGTTTTTTAAAAGGGGGCAATAGCCATCATCACCTCTTGTTATTACTTTTTTTCCATCTACCTTAGTAATGAGATTGTCTTTCAATTTTTCCTGCAAGCCTTTTTCAGGCACATGCACCAGATACATCCTGCAGCAGTCAGCGCATCCCTTAACGCATTCAAAATAAATCTCTTTGAAACTTTTTATACTAACAAACTTAGGGGTTCTAAAGCCCAAAACCCAGGAAAATATCTTATCAAACAAGGACATTTCTTTCATTCTTGGAAAATCCATACTTAAATATAAAAACTTAATGAGGATGAGATATATACAACAAAATGCTCTTTGTTCGCGCCTTGACATCATAAATACAAAAAAGATTGTAAAGTCAAGGCGCTCAGGGGGTTGTAGTCCAGCTTGGTTAAGATTCAGCCTTCGGGAGGCTGCGGCCCCGGTTCAAATCCGGGCAACCCCATAGATTTAAAAATATATGAGAGATTGTATTGTTATGAGCAGACAAGCTGGCCTGAAAGGGCGTGATTGTTTTCCTTGAAGAGTATAAAACTAGTTTAAACTTTAATAATTCTGGTTCTTGTTTAGACCGGAGGTGTGTTCCTTGCCGGAAAGTTATCCTATTTTATAAATGAGCTTTTGGAGGACAAAAAGGAAACTGGCTTTTATGAGATTAAAAGAGCCTTCTCAAAAAAGGAGATAGGCATACTTGAGAAGATTGCTTCTGAGCATGTTTTAGATGAAAAAACAGAGGCAAAGAGATTTCTTGATTATGCTGCTAAAGAGGACAAGGAATATGCAGAAATATGGAAAAAACTCGGTAATTTCTGGCATTATATGCTGCCTGTTCTCAGCGAAAGATTTAATAAACATGCTATGTTTTAGGGAATATGAAAAAAGAGGGGCAGGAAAAAAAGAAAGAAAAAGAGACTGAGAAAGCGAAAGAGAAAAAAGAGACTGGAATTACAGCAGAAAAGGATGAGTTTTCTGAGTGGTTTTCACAGCTTATGCTCAAAGCAGATTTAGCAGATTATACTGATGTTTCTGGCTGCATAGTCCTTAAGCCCGCAGCATATGCAATCTGGGAGATGATTGTTGATGAGTGTGATAAGAGATTTAAGAAATTAGGAATAAGAAATTGTTATTTTCCTTTGCTTATTCCAGAAAAACTTTTAAGCATGGAAAAAGAGCATGTTGAGGGTTTTTCTCCAGAGGTTGCGTGGGTCACAGAAGCAGGAAACACAAAGCTAAGCGAGAGGCTGGCTATCAGGCCAACATCAGAAACAATCATGTACCCATCTTATTCTAAATGGATAAGGTCCTGGAGGGATTTGCCGCTTAAATTGAACCAATGGAATAATGCGGTAAGATGGGAGTTTAGCCACCCTGTTCCATTTTTAAGAACCAGAGAATTTTTATGGAATGAAGGGCATACTGTTTATGCCAGCGAAAAAGATGCAATTAAAGAAAGGGGGGAAATATTAAATGTTTACGGGGAAGTTTGCGAGGATTTTATGGCTCTTTATGGGGTTGTTGGAAAGAAAACAGAGAAAGAGAAATTTGCCGGAGCTGTATTTTCAGAAAAGATTCACTATATAATGCCTAACGGCAGGGCAATAGAGGGCCCGTGCTTTCATCATGACGGCCAGAAATTTTCAAAAGCATATGACATTAAATTTTTAGACAGGGATGGAAAAGAAAATTATGCATGGCAGAACACCTTTGCAATTTCAACAAGAATGTTGGGAGTCATGTTTGCAGTTCATTCTGACTCAAAGGGGCTTATTCTTCCGCCAAAAATAGCACCAACTCAAATTATCATTATTCCAATATACAATAATGAGAATAAAAATGAGATAATCAAGAAGGCAAAAGAGATTGGAGAACAGCTTAGTGACTTTAGGGTTGAAATAGACCTGAAAGAGGATTCTGTCGGAAGCAAATTTTATAATTCAGAACTGAAAGGCATTTCTGCAAGAGTTGAGATTGGGCCAAAAGACATAGCAAAAAAGCAGGTTGTTGTTGTTAGAAGAGATACAAATAAAAAATATGAGATAAAAACTGAAGAATTGAAAAAAGAGCTCTCTGAGATACTGGAAGACATGCAAAAAAGCCTCTTTAAAAAATCCGAGGAGATGTTTAAGGAAAAAATAGAAAGAGCAGAAACTATTGACAAGCTAATCAAAATTATTGAAAACAAAAAAGTGGGCATTGCCCCTCTTTGCAAAAAAAGGGAGTGCGAGGATATGGTGAAATTCAAGACAAAAGGGGCAAAGGCATTATTCATTTCTGAAGAAAAAATAAAGCCAAAAACACAATGCATAATCTGCAAAGAACCAGCAGATGATTATGTCTATGCTGGAAAAAGCTATTGATTAAAGGTTAATTAGACGTTATCTATACTCGCCGCAGCCGTTTTGTTTAAGCTGTCCCCGAACAATGTGATACTTTTACTTTCCTCTTCTGCTCCAAGCCCTCAGGCTTGGCCTTACCTTAAGATTTGGCGATTTGCTTCGCAATCCGCGGGATTTTTTGCCTGCGCTTGTCAAGCCGCGGAAAACCCTGCCGCGATTTGCAGGGTTCTGAAGCCATGTAAATGTTTTGTCTGACTTTATCTCAGGAGCATTCGGATTTACCAGAATAACCTCGAAAAAATAATGCCTTCCGTCCTTGCCTATATTGTAGCTGTTTAAAACCTCAAGGTTTGTGAATTTTCTCGCTGCCCTCTGTTCAGCAACCCACTGGTAATTCATTTTTAGGGTTTTGCGCACTGTCTGCCTTACGCTCCTTCTTCCCTTGTTTATTCTTGTTCTTTTCCTTCCACCGCGCAGAATTCTTACTCTTACCATAACAATGCCCTTTTTTGCCTTGTATCCCAAGCTGCGGGCCCTGTCTAATCTTAATGGTTTTTCAATTCTTGTTATAACTGAAGAACTTCTCCACTCAATCATTCTTTCCCTAAGCAGCTTCTCATCTGGCTTTTTCCAGGCTTCCCTGACATAACTGTAAAATCCTTTCGCCATTTTTATCTGCGGTTTAGTATGTTTTTAAAGTTTTGTTTTTGCTTGTTTTTCTGATATGTCAAAAATGCTCTTTGTGCACATTGTCTGTTTTAACTAACAAAAAATAAAGGCATTTTTGAGCATGCTCAAGAACCCGAGCACGCCCTGTGCTTTAGCGCAGGGTTCTTGACATGGTAACTTTTATAAACCAGCCTCTTTTAAATATTTTCATGAGCCTGTAGCTCAGCCAGGTTAGAGCATCGCTCTGATACTAATGAATATAACCATTTATTATTAGACCGGCGAGGGTCCACAGTTCAAATCTGTGCAGGCTCATTTTATCTTTTGAAGATGGCGGGAATAAAAAAAGCAGCGCAGAATGAGAAAAGCTTTAGGTTTATAGTGATAGCAATTGCAGTAATAATCCTAATATTAATGGTTTTGGGAATAGCTTCTATCACCCTGCAGTATATTGTAGATATGGCAGAATTAGAAGGCACTGGCAGGTATATAGAGCCAGCTGGCAAGTTTATATCAATAGAGAATGCGACGATGGTATCAATGAACCTGCCGGCTGTTGATGAAGATGGAAACGGCGTTGTTACTGTGCTGGGCGTTGAAGCAACAAAAGGCACGGGCAGGACGCTTGTTGATATAGAAAATATATTATTCTGGGCTGATACGCAGCACAGCATAAGGCAGGCAAGGCTTGTTGCAGGAAATATCACTGGAAAGAACCTTAATGATTATGATTTGGTTTATTCTGTTGTTGCGCAAAATGCGAGCGTTGTCGGCGGGCCATCTGCGGGCGCTGCATTAACCATAGCAACAATAGCAGCAATTGAAGGAAAGCCATTAAAAACCAATGTGATGATAACTGGCACAATAAACCATGACGGAACACTAGGTCCTGTTTCAGAGATACTGGAGAAGGCAAAGGCGGCAAAGAGCGCAGGCGCCAGCATCTTTATAGTTCCGCTTCTGCAGAGCGGAGATATTGTGTATGAAACAGAGGAATATTGCGAGGATTTTGGGGGCACAGAGATATGTACAACAGAAACAAGGCCAAGTATGATTAATGTAGCAGAGGAAGCAGGGCTTGAGGTTATTGAGGTTTCAAGCATCCAGGACGCATTGGAGCATTTTTTTGAATAGTTGCTATGCTTATCTGATTATATTTATATAATCATTTTTCTTTATGTTATACTTGCTAAAAATTGATGAAAAAACCGATGAAAAATGGCAAAAATATCTGGAAAAGCAAAAAATAAAGAGGGGAGAGGAATAGATTTCAAGTATAATCTTAATTTGTATTTCAGTTTTTTAAAAAAATACAAAGGACTTGTTATTTGGCTTGTCATAATCAGCTTATTATTGGAATCTGTGTCTATGGTTGATAAATTCCTGTTTAAGGCAATAGTGGACAGAGGCGCAGAATTTTCCTCACAGCTGATTTCTTCAGATATTTTTACAAGAACCCTGCTGTTGGTTGCTGTGATTTACATAGCTGCAATGATTGCAAAAGCAGCTCTTAAATTTATCAATCTTCATTACATAAACCTGCTTGAGTCAGACATGATAGTTGACTTAAAAAGAAATTTTTTCAATCACTTGATACATTTAGATTATAGCTTTCATACAACACACCGAACAGGAAGCTTAATCTCCAGGCTAATCAGAATAGGCGGGGCAGTTGAACGAATGACTGATGTTTTGGTGTTTAATTTTGTTCCTATGATGGTTCAGCTAGTTGTGGTTTCTGTATCATTGATTTATTTCAGCTGGGTTCCTGCTCTTGTGACTTTCTTGACAGCTGTAATTTTTGTGTCTTACAGCTTTTTTGTCCAAAAGCTTCAGGAAAAAGCAAATGTGAAAGCAAACTACACAGAGGACATAGAAAAAGCAAATGTGTCAGACATATTCACAAACATAGAGTCAATCAAATACTTTGGCAAGGAAAATGTCATGAAGAGGAGATTCAAAAGCCTAAGCGATTCAACCAAGAGAGCAATATTAAGCCTATGGAATTATTCCAGATGGTTTGATTCTGTTCAGGCACTTATCCTGGCTGCGGGAACATTCTTAATAATATACTTTCCTTTGGTTGATTTTCTTAATGGAAAGTCCAGCCTTGGAACCTTGGTGTTTGTTTATACTGCATTTGGCTCCCTGTTCGGCCAGTTATTCGGCTTTGTCCACGGCATAAGGAACTATTACAGGGCAATGGCGGATTTTGAGGCATTATTCCAGTATGCAAAAATAAAAAATGAGGTTAAGGACAGGCAGAATGCAAAGGAGCTTAAAATAAAAGAGGGAGCTGTGGAATTTGTTGATGTTGGATTTAATTATGGCAAGAGAAAAATCTTTGAGAACTTTAACCTGAAGATTCCAAAGAACAAGAAGGTTGCACTAGTGGGGCATTCTGGGAGCGGCAAAAGCACGCTCATCAAGTTGTTATACAGGTTTTATGATGTTAATGAAGGAAGGATTTTGATTGATTGCAAGGACATCGGGGAGTTTAAGCAGGAATCTTTAAGGAATGAAATGGCAGTTGTTCCGCAGGAGTGCGTCTTATTTAATGATACTCTTTATAACAATATTGCCTTTTCAAAGCCAAATGCAACAAAGCAGGAAGTAATGAAGGCAATAAGATTTGCGCAGCTTGACAGGGTAGTAAAGACATTTCCAAACAAGGAAAATACAATTGTCGGAGAGAGAGGCATCAAGCTTTCTGGAGGTGAGAAGCAGAGGGTGTCTATAGCGAGGGCAATACTTGCAGACAAGAAGATTTTGGTGCTGGATGAGGCAACTTCCTCCCTTGATTCGCAGACAGAGCATGAGATTCAGGAGGATTTAAAGGAACTGATGGAAGGCAGGACAACAATCATTATTGCGCACAGGCTGTCAACAATAATGATAGCAGACATGATTATTGTTATGGACAGGGGAAAGATTGTGCAGCAGGGAACTCATGCAGAGTTGATAAGCCAGCCAGGGCTTTATAAAAAATTATGGACTATGCAAAAAGGCGGCTATATAAAATAAATTCAAAAGAGCAATTTATCCTTCTGCCCTTAATTCAAGAATCAGCTTTTCATCTTTGAGGCTGTGCTTTATTATCGGCAGGTTTGCAGGCAGCAGCTTGAATAAAACCCTGTCCTTTGAAAATGCCTTTATCTCTATGCTGTTTTCAAGCTTGTTTATAACAATATCCTTCAATGAGCCAACTCCAGGCAAATCAATTTCATAAACAATTTTATTTGACAGCCTTCTCACCCTTGTTTCTGCTTCCTGCCTTGGCATTTTTGCAATCTCTTTTGCTTTTTCTTCGCTTATTTTGATGCCTGCCGGCAAATGCTCTTTCCTGCCCGGTGTTTGAACGAGCTCCCTTTCCATCTCTCTGAACTTAGGCATATTGCCAAAACTTTTTACCTTTATTTCAGGATTTTTCCCGCTGGCTGTGCTTATGCTTATGCTGATTCCTCCAGACTGCGCGAAAGGCCCAAATCCTGCCGGCTTCTGCGTTCTGTTTTCAGGCCTGCTTTTTTTCACGCCTTCTCCTGCTCTCTGCCCAATCTGACCGTCAATATTCTTCATTTGCCTGTCAATTTCACCTAACAAAGAATTGAAAAGCCCGTTAAAACCAGAGGGCATTCTTATGTTTATTTTAGGAAAGCCCAAATCAGGCGCGTCATTCCTGCCAAGAAAACCATAATCTTCATCTTTTTCATATCCCCTTTCCCCTTTGAGGTTATTTCCACAATAAGGGCAAAAATCAAAATCTTTTCCTATTTTACTTCCACACCTCGCGCATTTTTTTCCAAACATACCAGAGAGGAACAAGCAGGGTTTAAAAATCTTATGAAGTTAGCTGTTGCCTCCAGGCATAACAATCTTTTTAAACTTCGGAATTCCACTAGTTTATAACGAGTGGTTTGAACCGCTCGTGGAACTTCAGAAATCTATGATTTCTGATAGCTATCAAAATTCTTCTGAATTTTGAAGTTCCGATAGTGCTCAAGAATCACACAAAGCTTCAGAAACTTCATGTTTCTGAAAATCATCGAAAATCAAAAGATTTTCGAGATGTGGCATTATCATGCCACCCATCTGTGTGGGGTGGTTCTTGACATCACGGATTAGTGGGGTGTATGTATGGAAAAGAAAAAGATATCACTGATGGCGGCTGCGTCAAAGGCATTGGATTATAAGAAGAATAATCCAAACGCAGGGATCGAAGAGATAATGCGCAGCATCATGAAGGATAATGAGATAATTGAGTCTGCAAATATAAGCGCTGTGCCTGCTGTTGCAAGGGCTGTCAAATATAAGGAGAGCAACCCCGGCTTGAGCGACAGGGAGATACTGCAGAGAATCATGAATGAAATTCCTGAGATAATGAAAATATAGCGAAAGATGCTGGATAAATAAATATGCTGCAGGAAAAAAGAGGAGAGATGGGCGAGCAAAAAGAAGAGGCGCAGGAGCCAAAAAAGAAGTTTTCTGTTGATGAGACACTAAAAAGAAAGGGCATTGATTTAAAGAAGCTAGAGGAAGAGCAGGTTAAGCTGGCAAAGCAGCTGAGGTTTAAGGACGCGATTGACTTTTCCCAGGCAGAGAGAATAGGAGCATGCGAGAATGTTTCCTTTAAGAATAAAGTTATATCTGCGATTGTTGTGTGTGACGCAGAATGCAATATAATTGAGCAGAAATATTTTGCAGGCATAGCTGATTTTCCATATGTTTCAGGGTTCAGGGCATACAGGGAACTGCCTGCGATGATAGCATGTTTTCATGAACTAAGCGAGAAGCCGGATGTTATGTTTATTCATGGGCATGGGGCAATTCATCCAAGGCTTGGACTGGCAAGCCACTTTTCAATTGCATCAGGAATTCCTTCAATAGGCGTGGCAGACGGGCTGATTGCTGGAGAAGCTAATGGAGAAGATGTTATGCTGAATGGAAAGAAGGCAGGCAAGGTGCTGGCAAGCAAGCAGGGCAGCAGGCCCATGTATATAAGCCCTGGCAACCTTATTTCAGCTGAAACTGCATTTGATATTGCAAAAAGATTCATAAAGCTGCCACATAAGCTTCCAGAGCCATTGCATCTCGCGCATAGGTATGCCAAGGAAATTTTAAAGATATTGATTGACACTTCCAGGAAATAACCTGCTAAATTCCCATTCCGCCGGCAGTTTTCTTTATGCCATCAACAAGCTTTTTTCCTGCTTTTTCTGTTGTGCTGGCAATCAAAATCAGGTTGTTAAATATTATGTTTATTGGATTAATGAGGTTTACAAGCAGGGTGGACACTCTGGCTTTTTTCACTTTTCTTACCTCACCTATCTTAGGCAGCATGATTATGCCTACAACTGCCCTCAGGCATCCTGACAGGAAAAAGATGAAAAGCAGCTTGTTCATAAATGTTATTGACAGATTCTGCGCCAGCATACCCCCAATTGCTGCTCCGATAAATGTTCCTATTCCTATTAAGACATTAAAATAAGAAACGCAAAGCCCTCTTCTTTGGGGCGTGACAGAATCATAGATGAAGTTGCCTGCTGCAAAATTAAATGCTGCCCAGCCTATTCCTCCAGCAAGCTGCGGAACAATCATCAGGTAGATGGGGTTGCTGGAGAATAGCCATAAGACAGGCATTATTGGTACAAGCACCCCTCCGGCAGCAAGGAGCTTTTTGTTTCCGTATTTGTCTGACAGCTTGCCAAGAACAGGCATAACTGCGAGGGAGAATATAGAGGCGCTCAGGTTTATAAGCGTAAACCAAATATAGCTGAACTGCAAGTCCTTCAGCATATACACTGCAAAGAAAGGGCCGGCGATTGATGTGGCAAAGTGAGTCAGAGCTACATACATCACAAACCTGCCGAAATTATTGCCAGGCATTTTCCTGACAAACTGCAAGAGGGTAAAGTAATATCCTTTTTCGAGCTTGAATGCAGGCTCATAGTGTTTTGCGAAAAGCCTTGCAGATATCAGCCTGAAAATGAATGCGAAGATGAATAATATGGAAAATCCTATGAGCACCAGTCCTTTTGTCTTGAAAAAATCGAGTATAAATGCTGCAACAAGCGTCATGACAAGCGCAACACTTCCGCATATCCTGTTTCTTTTGCTGAAATATCTTCCTCTTATCTTTTCAGGAATTATGTCCCCAAGAAGAGAGAACCATGCCGGGCCTGAAATTGAGCCGGCTGCAATGTATATTGTATAGAATATGATAAGTATTACTGGCAGGGATGATGCGAATAAATTTTTCCAGAACAACAGCCCAAGCAGCAGTATTGGAAGCCACATAAATGCCTGCAAAGCAACAGATTTGGCAATAATACTCCTTCTTGAGAATTTTTCCATAATCTTTGAGCCGAAAAGCTGCGAGAGCGGGCCGAATAATCCTGAGAATGAGCTCAAAAATCCTATTTGGGCATTGTTTGCATTAAGCGCAAGGGCAAAAGGCGTTATGTATGTTTCGCCCATTGCGCCCATGACAGAGGTTGCGCTTCCCTCTTTAATGGAAAGAGCCATTGTCCTTTCCTTTTCCATCTTGTCTTTGACATCTGTAATAATCCTTACTTCTCTTCTCTTTCTGTTTTCCTTTTCTTCAATTTCCTCTTTTTCTATGGCTTCTATTATTCTATGCGCATGGCTGGCATGAACATCTTTGATATTTTTTGTGCCCCTGTTCCCTGCATCTCTTTTCTGCTCCATAAGAAAGAGAGGGCTTTGATGTTTTTAAATTTGACAGTGGGGAGAAAAATTAGCAAAAATAATTACCCTTGTTTTTTCAGAATCAATCCAGTACCAGAATAATAAGACCTTCCACGTGAATGAACTAATCTTATTTCTCCAGGGGTTGTATTTATAATTCCTGAAAAAGAGGGCACATAAGCATGCATGCCCGTGCTCGCTACAAATTCACATCCCTCATCAATTGCTGATTTAGCTAACTTTTCTAAGCCAAGTTCTACGGAATTTCTCTCTCCATCCCCCTCCGAATACACAATTAAGAATACAGAATCATAATCACGAAGGGATTTTCCTTTCATTTTCAAAAGAGTTTTAGCATCTTCTTTTGAAATATTGTTTTTGATATATTTTATTAATGATTCATCAATTTCTTGCATCATTATGATTCTAACTGATTTCCCTTTTTAAGAATTTGTATTATCAAATAGTTATGTCCGAAATTAAAACCACATTCTTTAGACTTCAAAAATGCTCTTTGAATTTTGGCATTTTTGATAGTGCTCAAGAACCCGAGCACGCCATATGTTTTAGCGCAGGGTTCTTGACAATGGGGTCGTAGCTTACTGCTTTTAATTTCTGAGCATCCTAACCAAAAAAATCCTTCTGGGATTTTTAGGGCCCCGAAAATCCTTGATTTTCGCGGAAACAAGTGCCCTTGCAAACCACACCTTTTAAGGTGTGGTGGCACATTGTTTTTTTGATTATAAAAATCTATATAATTATTAAATGCGGCTTACGGGAATTGAACCCGTACAGCAACCTTGGGAAGGTTGAGTCATGCCGTTAGACCAAAGCCGCATATTATTCTAGAATTAATCAGCTTAATAAAATTATCTTTAAATTTAGCAAGTTATTCTAATCAGGGCTTTTTATTTCTTCCCTTACTTTCTTTTCTATTTTTGAAACAATCTTTCTGGATTCTTTTTTAGCTTTTTCATATTTATCTTGGCAATCTTCATAATTATTCTCATCCCCTATTCTTCTCCATATTTCATTCTTTGAGAAACCTTTTTTTTCAAGACACTCTGTCAAGGCGCTTATTTGCTCTTTGTCTGCTATTCTTATTAATGGCTTTCTAAAATCGGGCGTGTAAATTTCAGTTACTATGCCATAAATAATTGGCTGCCCGTTTTTCTTCTTGGCATAGAACTCAGATATTCTTGCTTTTGCATAACCCTCTTTTGCATAGAATTCATCTTTCAGCCATTTTGGCAATCTTATTATGAAAACATCAAGCACATTTTTTCTGATAGAATATCCCTTTTCCCTAAAGGCTACCCCTATGGCTTCTCCATTTTTAATCTGTTCATTTATATTACTTACTTCTTTATTATGCCAGTCTTGCAAGAAAGTTAATGCATAAGTTCTCGCTATATCTTTAGAGTCTGTTAATAAGGATTTTCTTATTTTTGAATCATGCCTTAAAACTTTAGCGTGAATAGAACCATATCTCTCCTCAAGAATATCTGTATGAAGTTTTTCAAATAATGGAAAGTGCTGCATAAGAATAATATTCCTCAAAGAAGTATAAAAGGTTTTCTATTAAAATTATCTCACTCCGCTTTCCAATATCTCAAACTTGCTGTTGCTTATCCTTGCCTTTGCTCCAATGGGAATTGTGGCGTTTTTTAAGCCATGCCCGAATTCCTCTGCCTTCAGAATAGGAAAATCATAGCCCTTAGTAACCTGCTTAATCATTTTTTCAAACCTTTCATATGCCTCGCCTTTTGCAAGATAGTGCTCAAGATGCCCAATAACCATGCCGTTTATCTTGCTGAATATTCCATGCAGCCTCATATGCGTCAGGATTCTGTCCATGTCTTCAACATACTCCCTGAACTCCTCCCAGAAAAATATTTTATTCTTGAAG
>Ga0209211_10010423_pt1 | contig 12120 bp, 8 predicted proteins | sample RifGroA2_FD_183992 | JGI IMG/M metagenome (GOLD analysis project Ga0209211, IMG submission 183992) | Groundwater microbial communities from Rifle, Colorado, USA - Groundwater A2 (SPAdes) (version 2) | ecosystem: Environmental > Aquatic > Deep subsurface > Groundwater | place: Rifle, Colorado... | reverse complement strand
CGCCCCAGCGGCTGCCGTCACCCAGTTGCAGGCTGAGCAGGCGCAGGTCCTGGTTGAAGGCGGACGCGAAGCTGGCGAGCAGGTCGGGGAGGTTCATGGCAGCGGCTCCGGAGCGGGACAAAGCCACGAATTATGCCAAAGAGTTACGCACTTGTCGTTAATGCCGAACGAGTAACAGCCGGAGCGTGGCCCACTTTCCGCCATGTTGCTTGCCGTCGACAAGAAGGCCGGCAGCTTGCGCCAGTACTGCTGCGCGGGATCGGGGGCGGGCCGCACCATAAAAAAAGCGGGCCAGCGGCCCGCTCAAACACCCTCAAACATTGCCCGTTACGCCACGGCACCCTTGCCGGTGTGCGGTAACGCCTCGAACGCCTGCCGCAGTTCCGCCAGCTTGCCGCGGGTGCTGGCGAGGCCGGCGTCCTTGACATGGCCGAAGCCGCGAATGCCTTCGTACTGCTTGACCATCTCGGTGGCGGTGACCAGGTTGGCCGCGGTCAGCTTGGCACACAGCTCGTCCACCAGCGTCTCGAACTCGACTATCAGTTGCCGCTCCAGCTTGCGGTCGGCCTGGTAGCCGAACGGATCCAGCGCGGTGCCGCGCAGGCGCTTGCCGTGGGCGATGATGGCCATTGCCTTCAGTGCCCACTGGCCGAGGTTGATCTTGCGCGGCTGGTGGCCGGTCATCCAGCTGGCGCCGAAGTGGAAGGTCAGCTTGAGCGTACCGTCGAACTGCGCCGCCAGCTCGCGCTGGAACACGCCGTCGCTGTACAGCCGCGCCACTTCGTACTCGTCCTTGTAGGCCAGCAGGTGGTAGTAGTTCTTCGCCACCGCCAGTGCCAGCGCGCTGCTGCCGGGACGGGCCTGCTCTTCGGCAGCCTGCACTCTGGCCACCAGCGCCTTGTAGCGCTCGGCCAGTTTTTCGTCCTGGTAGGCGACCAGTTCCTTGCTGCGATGGTGCAGCACGCCGTCCACCGTTTCACGTGGAACGAATTGCACCACCGCCGACGGCGACACCAGCGTTTCCACGCGCTGCAGGTCGTGCGCGGCGTGGCGGCCCCAGGTAAAGGCATCCTGGTTGAACTTCACCGCGGCGCCGTTCAGCTCGACGGCCGCCATGATCGCTTCCAGCGACACCGGCACCAGCCCCTGCTGCCAGGCATAGCCGAGCATGAACATGTTGGCCGCAATGCCGTCGCCCATCAGCGCGGTGGCGATGCGGGTGGCGTTGACCTCGGCAAAGTGGCTGCCGCCGACCGATTCGATGATCGCGTCCTTCATCGCCCGCGCCGGGAAGCGCACATCCGGGTTCTTCAGGAAGGCGCTGGTCGGCGATTCGTAGCTGTTGACCACCACGTGGCTGAAGCCCTCGCGCATCTTGGCCAGCGCTTCCTCGGCGGCGGTGACCACCAGGTCGCAGCCCAGCACCAGGTTGGCGTCGCCGGCGGCGATACGCACCGCGTGCAGCTTGTCCTGGCTGTCGGCGATGCGCACGTGCGACCACACCGAGCCGCCCTTCTGCGCAAGGCCGGCCATGTCCAGCACGGTGATGCCCTTGTTGTCGAGGGGGGCGGCCATCGCCAGCACCTGGCCGATGGTGACCACGCCGGTACCGCCGACGCCGGTAATCATGATGCCGTACGGCTCGTGCAGCGCCGGCAGCCGTGGTTCCGGCAGCGCGCTCATGCTGTCGAGGCCGGCCTTGTTGCCGCCGGACTTTTTCAGCTTGGCGCCGGAGACGCTGACAAAGCTGGGGCAGAAGCCCTCGACGCAGCTGTAGTCCTTGTTACAGCTGCTCTGGTCGATCTTGCGCTTGCGGCCGAGCGCGGTTTCCACCGGCAGCACCGACAGGCAGCCGGATTTCTTGCCGCAGTCGCCGCAGCCCTCGCACACACGCTCGTTGATGAAGATGCGGCGGTCCGGGTCGGGGAATTCGCCACGCTTGCGGCGGCGGCGCTTCTCGGCGGCACAGGTCTGGTCGTGGATCAGGATAGTGACGCCTTCCAGCTCGCGCAGCTCTTTCTGGATGCGGTCCAGCTCGCGGCGGTGGAACACCTCCACCCCCGGCGCCAGCCCTTCCTTCAGTCCGTGCGCGGTGCGGTACTTGTCCGGATCGTCACTGGTGATCACGATGCGGCCAACCCCTTCGGCGTGCACCTGGCGGGTGATCATCGGCACGTCGAGGTAGCCGTCGACGTGCTGGCCGCCGGTCATCGCCACCGCGTCGTTGTACAGGATCTTGTAAGTAATGTTGACCTTGCCGGCCACCGCGGCGCGGATCGCCAGCAGGCCGGAGTGGAAGTAGGTGCCGTCACCGAGGTTGGTGAAGATATGCTTGGTGGTGGTGAACGGCGCCTGGCCCAGCCAGGTGATGCCTTCGCCGCCCATCTGGGTAAAGGTCTTGGTGCTGTCGCCCTCGATCCAGTGCGCCATGTAGTGGCAGCCGATGCCGGCCACCGCGCGGCTGCCTTCCGGCACCTTGGTCGACGTATTGTGCGGACAGCCGGAGCAGTAGTGCGGGATGCGGTTGATCGCCTCGCGCGGCTGCACCAGCTGCGCTTCCTTGTCGTCGTAGAACTTGAGGCGGTCGTGGATCACCGGGCTGTCGAAGATGTTGGCCAGCCGGCTGGCGATAGCGCGCGCGATCATCGCCGGGGTCAGCTCGCCGGCGGCCGGCAGCAGCCAGTCACCGTGCGGCAGTGCCCATTCGCCTTTTTCGGCGAACTTGCCCACCACGCGCGGGCGCACGTCGTCGCGCCAGTTGTACAGCTGTTCCTTCAGCTGGTATTCGATGATCTGGCGTTTTTCCTCGATCACCAGGATCTCGTCCAGGCCCTGCGCGAATTCGCGCACGCCTTCCGGCTCCAGCGGCCACACCATGCCGACCTTGAAGATGCGCAGGCCGATGTCGGCGGCCAGCGCCTCGTCGATGCCGAGGTCGTCCAGCGCCTGCATCACGTCCAGGTAGCTCTTGCCACAGGTGATGATGCCCAGGCGCGCCTTCGGCGAATCCAGCGTCACGTGGTTCAGCTTGTTGACACGGGCGTAGGCCAGCGCCGCGTACAGCCGGTGGTGCAGCACGCGCTTTTCCTGCGCCAGCGGGGTGTCCGGCCAGCGGATGGACAGGCCGTCGGCCGGCAGCGGGAAGTCGTCGGGGATCACGCAGTTGACGCGATCCGGGCTGATGTCGACCACCGCCGAGCTTTCGATGGTATCGGTAATCGCCTTGATCGACACCCAGCAGCCGGAGTAGCGGCTCATCGCCCAGCCGTGCAGGCCGTAGTCGATCACCTCCTGCACGCCGGACGGCGACAGCACCGGGATCATGCTGGCGGCGAGGATGTGGTCGGACTGGTGCGGGAAGGTGGAGGATTTGGCGGCGTGGTCGTCGCCGCAGATCAGCAGTACGCCGCCGTGCTTGCTGGTGCCGGCCACGTTGCCGTGCTTGATCACGTCGCCGGAGCGGTCGACGCCGGGGCCCTTGCCGTACCACAGCGCGTACACGCCTTCGTACTTGGCACCGTCGAACATGTTGACCTGCTGCGTGCCCCACACCGCGGTGGCGGCGAGGTCTTCGTTGAGGCCGGGGTGAAACACCACATTGTGTGCCTTGAGGTATTTCTCCGCCTTCTGCATGGTCTGGTCGACGTTGCCCAGCGGCGAGCCGCGGTAGCCGGTAACGTAGCCGGCGGTATTGAGGCCGGCGGCGCGGTCGCGCTCCTGCTGCATCATCGGCAGGCGCACCAGCGCCTGGATGCCGTTTAGCAATACCTGTCCGGTAGCTGCCGTGTATTTGTCTTCCAGTGCGACATGGCGAATCGACATGGTTTCTCCTCCATCATTCTCTGTGCTTGTGGCAACGGGGCGAGGCCGGCCTTGTGAGCGGCGCTTGCTGGCAATCTCTATCTCTAGTTGTAGCGCCTGTGGCGTCTTTTTGTGGCCGTGCCCGGCGCGCGCAGGTGGCGGCCGGACTACTGGGCGCAGACTAGGTGACGTAAACGTAAACGTCAACATAATTGTCGTTTCACCGCGACAGCTGCGGCTTATGTGCCAGTGCAGCATGCGTGGCCGGCCGCGGCAGCAGAACACAGCGTTCCGCCCCCGCCATTGAGTAGACAGTCGGCGGGCGGTAGAGTGCACCCTTGACCCTGCCGCTACCGGCCACAAGCCGGCCTGCGGCCAACCTTTGCGGTGCCTCCCATGTCTACCTCCCGTCAGGAAACCTCGCGCGGCGTGCTGTATGCCGTCGGTGCCTTTTTCATCTGGGGCCTGTTCCCGCTGTACTGGAAGCCGCTGCACGACGTGCCGGCCTTGCAGATCCTGTGCCACCGCATCGTGTGGTCGGCCGTGTTCGTGGCGCTGATCCTGCTGCTGCAGCGCAACTGGGGCTGGCTGCTCGCCGCACTGCGCGATCCGCGGCGGGTGGCGATCTTTGCGGTATCGTCGCTGATGCTGTCGCTGAACTGGCTGATCTATATCTGGGCGGTCAACGAAGGCCGCGTGGTGGAGGCCAGCCTCGGCTACTTCATCAATCCGCTGGTCAACGTACTGCTGGGACGGCTGTTTCTCGGCGAGCGGCTGACGCGGCCGCAGGCTGCCGCCGTTGCCTTCGCCACACTGGGGGTGGGCTGGCTGACGCTGACCGCCGGCAGCCCGCCATGGATTTCACTGAGTCTGGCCGGCAGCTTCGGCATTTACGGCCTGCTGCGCAAAAAGGCGACGCTGCCCTCGCTGGAAGGCCTGGCGCTGGAGACCTTCCTGATGACGCCGCTGGCCGCCATCGCGTTGCTGTGGTTCAACTGGCAGGGGCAGGGTGCCTTTGGCCAGCAAGGCACCGCCACAGACCTGCTGCTGCTCGGCGCCGGGGTGGTGACGGCCATTCCGCTGCTGCTGTTCGCCAGCGGTGCGCGACGGCTGAAACTGGCCACCGTCGGCCTGATCCAGTACCTCGGCCCCACCATCCAGCTGCTGCTGGGGGTATGGCTGTATAACGAGCCGTTCGGCAACGACCGCGCCATCGGCTTCGCGCTGATCTGGAGCGCTCTAGCGCTGTACTCCGGCGCCGGGCTGCTCAGCTACTGGAAGCAACGCCGCCTGCAGCAGGCGTAAGCCGGCGCACGGCAACCACATGCGGCCAACCTTGATGCAAGGTTGGCCGCATTGCTTTTGGCAGCGCGCTTCACACAGTGTTCTGCCCACCGCGCTTGCCGCCACGGCCAGCCGGCAGTAGCGTGACAGGCGACAACGGAGGCTGACATGAGCATCACATTCGATACCGACAAGCAGCGGCTGGACCGCGACATGGTGTACCGCTACCTGAGCGACGAATCCTACTGGGCACGCGGCCTGCCGCGCGACATCTTCGAGCGCTCGCTGGACGGCGCGCTGTGCATCGGCGGCTACGACGCCGACGGCCGGCAGGTGGCGTTTGCGCGCGTGATCAGCGATTTCGCCACCTTCGCCTACCTTGGCGACGTGTTCGTACTCGACAGCGTGCGCGGCCAGGGCGTGGGTAAGGCGCTGATGAGCTACATCCAGGCCCATCCGCAGCTGCAGAACCTGCGCCGCTTCATGCTGGCCACCGCCGACGCCCACGGCCTGTACGCGCAGTACGGCTTTGCCGCGCTGGGCGCGCCGCAGCGCATCATGGAAAAGGTGGAGCCGGACATCTACCAGCGGCTGGCCGGCGGGCACGCCCAGCCATGACGCACAAGCGCTTCTGGGACGACCCGTACCAGACTGAACTCGCCACCCGTGTCGCCACGGTGGACGGCGAGCGCGTCACCCTGCAGGCCACCATCTTCTACGCCGAGAGCGGCGGCCAGGAGAGCGACAGCGGCAGCATCGCCGGCCTGCCGGTGCTGCAGGCGGAAAAACTCGGCCGCGACATCGTCTACACCCTGGCCGCCGGCCACGGCCTGCAAGCCGGCGATGCGGTGACGGTGCGCATCGACTGGCCACGACGCTATCGTTTGATGCGGCTGCACTTCGCCGCCGAGCTGGCACTGGAAACCATCTGCCAGACGCTGGCCGGCGTGGAGAAGATCGGCGCCCACATCGGCGAGCACAAGGCGCGCATCGACTTCGCGCTGCCGCAGCCGATCACCCCGCAGCTACCGGCGCTGCAGGCCCGCATCGATGCGCTGATTGCGGCCAACCTGCCCATCACCAGCGCCTTTGCCGATGCGGCGAGCGAGCGTCGCTACTGGGAAATCGCCGGCTACGGCCGCGTGCCGTGCGGCGGCACCCACCTCCAGCGCACCGCAGAGGTTGGCCGCATCGCACTGAAACGCAAGAACGTCGGCAAGGGCAAGGAGCGGGTGGAGATCACGCTGCTGGGCGATGGATCGTCGCCCGGGTAACGGCGGAAGGCGTGTGGTATCCCGTTGCCCGGACGGCCACTGGCGCCGCGCCGGCCAGCCCCCGGCGACGCAAAAAAAGCCGCCCGTGGCGGGCGGCTTGCCTGACTGACGGGGCCACTCACCCCGCCCGCGCCGGGCGCCGGCTGCTGGCCAGCTGCACGCACAGCACGCTGGCCAGCACCGTCACCATGCCGATCAGCGTCCAGCCGTGCAGGCGCTGCCCCAGCGCCACCCAGCCCAGGATCACCGCCGCCACCGGGCTGAGCAGGCCCAGCGCCGACACCGCCACCGGCGGCAGCAGGCGCAGGCCGCGGAACCACAGGCCGTAGGCCAGCAGCGCGCCCACCAGCGACAGATAGGCGTAGCCCGCCACGTTGGCCGCAGACAGCGCCGGCAGCGGCGGATCCAGCCACAGCGCCGCCGGCAGCAGCATCAGGCCACCCAGTGCCAGCTGCCAGCCGGTCAGCGCCAGCAAGGGCAGGCTGCTGCCCCAGCGCCGCGCCAGATACATCCCCAGCGCCATCACCACCGCGCCGCCGGCGGCGGCCAGCACACCGATGCTGTCCCAGCGCGCGTTGCCGGCGTTCAGCAGCACCGCCATGCCGGCAAGGCCGGCGCAGGCGGCCAGCAACACCAGCGGCCGCGGCGTCTGCCGCTCCAGCCCCCACAGCAGCGCCATCATCAGCAGCGGCTGGATCGCACCCAGCACCGCGGCGATGCCGCCGGGCAGGCGGTAGGCGGCGACAAACAGCAAGGCCTGGAAGGCGCCGATATTCAGCAGCGACAGCAGCAGCAGCCGTGGCCATTCCTGGCGCTGCGGCAGGTGGCGCGTCCACAGCAACAGCAGCAGGCCGGCCGGCAGCACGCGCAGCACGCCGGCGCTGAACGGCAGGCCGGGCGGCAGCCATTGCGTGGTTACCAGATAGGTGGAACCCCAGATCAGCGGCACGATGGCCGTCAGCAGGGTGTCGCGCCACAGGCGGGAAGCAGGTATCACGGATTTATCTCCCATTCAAGATATAATCAGCGTATCGCCAATTTATCTTCAACTCAAGATATTTATCTTGAACACGAGCTATCGGAGCCGGCATGGACACACTGAACACCCCCGACGCCGTGGACGCCATCCGCGCGCAATGGCAGCGCGAGCGCCCCGACCTCGACACCCGCGACATGGCGCTGATCGGCCGCCTGGCCCGCTGCGCCGGCCAGCTGCAAAAGCGGCTCAACGACACCTTCGGCCAGTACGGCATCTGCAACTGGGAATTCGACGTGCTGGCCACGCTGCGCCGCAGCGGCGCGCCGTACTGCCTGGCACCCACCGCGCTGTTTTCCAGCCTGATGCTGTCCTCCGGCACCATGACCCGCCAGCTGCAACTGCTGACCGAGCGCGGGCTGGTGGAACGGCTGCCCAACCCGGCCGATGCGCGCAGCCTGCTGGTGCGGCTGACCCCGGACGGGCTGGCGCTGGTCGAGGCGGCGCTGGACGCCCACGTCGCCAATATGGCGGCCATCCTCGCGCCGCTGCCCGCCGAACCGCATGCCGCGCTCGACACCGGCCTGCGCCAGTTGCTGGCGGTACTGGAAGCTCCCGCGCCCTGAGCAGCCGCGCTGCCATGCAGATCATCGGCCGGCCCGGAGCGTCCGCGCCGGCCAGACCATCCCATGCGTCAAAAACAATGCGGCCAACCTTGTCCAAGGTTGGCCGCATTGTTTTGTCATAAATTTATTCAGCCCAAGCTGCGCTTCCCGTATCCTGTACGCCTGTTTCACAGCCGACTGCTCCAGGATCTTGCCGAATGAAAACCCTCGCCCCGTTGGCGGCGCTGATATCCGCCCTGCTGTTACCCGCCGCGCACGCCGCCCTCACCACGCCCCCCGCCCAGAGCGCCGAGCAGATCGCAGAGCAGGTCGCCGCCGAACAGGGCGATGCCAATGCCCAGTTCCGGCTGGGTGTCCGCTACGAAAAGGGCTCCGGCGTGCCACAGGATTTTGCCAAGGCGGCGACGTGGTATCGCCAGGCCGCCACGCAAGGGATGCCCGAGGCGCAAAACAACCTGGCCGTGCTGTATCTGAACGGCCAGGGCGTAAATCAGAACGATGCCGAGGCCCTCGCGTGGTTCCGCAAGGCAGCAACACAGGGGCAGGCCGAGGCGCAACTAAACCTTGGCGCGATGCTGATGAATGGCCAAGGCACTCCCAAAAATGACGACGAGGCGGTTGTCTGGACCCGCAAGGCGGCGGCACAGGGTCAGCTCATGGCCGACTACAACCTTGCCATAATGATGCGGGAAGGTCGGGGACTTCCGCAGGATGACGCCGCAGCCGTGGCCTTGTTCCGCAAGGTTGCCGAGCAGGGAGTGGCCATAGCGCAGAGTAATCTTGGTCTCATGTACAAGCTCGGGCGAGGGGTAGCGCAGGATTACCAGCTTGCGCTGAGCTGGTTGCGCAAAGGGGTAGCGCAGAAATCGGCGATGGCACAAGCCAACCTCGGCGTGCTGTACCTGGAAGGCAAGGGTGTAGCCCAAGACGATAACGAAGCCGTGGTCTGGTTCCGCCTGGCTGCAGAGCAGGGACTGGCGCCAGCGCAGAACGACCTGGGGATAATGCTACAGAACGGCCGTGGCATCGCACAGAACGACACGGACGCCGCGTTCTGGTTTCGCAAGGCCGCCGAGCAGGGCGATGCCAGCGCGCAGTACAACCTGGCATTCATGTACGACACTGGCCGGGGGCTCGCGCAAGATCATGCCGAGGCGGTGAGGTGGTATCTCAAAGCGGCAAAACAGGATTTTCCGCAGGCACAGTATGCGTTGGGCACCATGTTTCAGAATGGCACTGGCACCGCTCAAAGTGACAAGGAGGCCATCCTCTGGTTTCGCAAGGCAGCCGAGCAAGGTCACGCCTTTGCCCAGGCCAGTCTGGCCCGGATGTACCTGGATGGACAGGGGGCGGAAAGTGATCTTCGCGCTGCCGCTGACTGGTTCCAGAAAGCGGCAGACGCGGGTGACCCCTTTGCCGGGCAAGAACTCAAAGCGCTGTTCGAAAACGACTTTGGCCTGAGCCAGGATGACATCCTGGCTGCCGCACAACTGCGGCAGGCGGCGTCACAAGGCAATGCGGTCGCCCAGCGCAAGATCGGGCTGATGTATGAGGCCGGCAAGGGCGTGCCATCGAGTACCGACCGGGCCGTCGTCTGGTATCGCAAGGCGGCGCTGCAGGGCGACCCGATTGCCCAGTACCGCCTCGGCGTGATGTACGAACAAGGCTGGGGCGTACTGCGCGACTTGCAACAGGCGCGGCACTGGTACGGCAAGGCCGCGGAACAGGGCGACGCCCGCGCCCAGAACGCGCTGGCAGACATCTATAACAATGCCCGCGGAGTCGCCGTCGATTCAACGGTTGCGGCGACCTGGTACCGCAAGGCCGCCGAACAGGGCCTGCCCCAGGCGCAGTTCAATCTCGGCCGCATGTACGAGAAGGCCTGGGGGGTTGAGCAGGACGTGGCTCAGGCTCTGGCCTGGTACCGGAAAGCCGCCGACAAGGGCGTGCCGGACGCCCAGTACCGGCTGGGCCTGTTTTACCAGGACGGAATCGGGGTAGCCAAGGACGAAGCGCTGGCGCTGGGCTGGTTCCGCAAGGCGGCGGAGCAGGATCTACCGGAAGCCAAAGCCAAGCTGGAATAAGCTGCCCTCCCTTCCTGCAACCGTTGCGGCCAACCTTTTGTCATAAAATTATTCAGCCCAACCAGCGCTTCCCGTATCCTGTACACCTGTTTCACTGCCAACTGCTTCAGGATTTTGCCGAATGAAACCCCTCGCCACGCTGGCGACGCTGATGTCCGCCCTGCTGTTACCCACCGCCGCGCACGCCGCCCTCATCACGCTCCCCGCCCAGAGCGCCGAACAGATCGCCGAGCAGGTCTCGGCCGAACAGGGCAACGCCAGAGCCCAGTTCAATATCGCGTGGCGCTATCAGCAGGGCGACGGGGTGGCGCAAGACTTTGCCCAAGCCGTGTTGTGGTATCGCAAGGCCGCCGAGCAGGGCCTGGCGGAAGCCCAGTTCAACCTCGCCCAGCTCTATCTCTCCGGACAGGGGACAGCACAGGATACCGCTGCCGCTTTCGCCCTGCTGCGCAAGGCCGCCAAACAAGGCTCCACCAAAGCGATGGGCACTCTCGGCATCCAGCTGCTGCAGCACCACGAAGAGCCGCAAGGTTATACAGAGGCTTTTGACTGGCTCCAGAAGGGCGCACGACAAGGAGACGCCGACTGCCAGTACTACCTGGGCTATGTGTACCAACACGGGCTGGGCATCAAGGATCCGGCCCAGGCGCTGGCGTGGTATCGCAAGGCCGCCGAGCAGGGCCAGGCGCAAGCGCAGAATGAGCTAGGCTCCGCATACCAGTATGGACAACTGGTGGCCATGGATTTTGCCGAAGCCGAACGCTGGTACAGCAAAGCCGCGGCACAAGGCCATCCGGAGGCAAAACTCAATCTGCACTACCTATTCCTCAGTTCCAATGGCCTCAGCAGGGAAACCATCCTGGCCGCCCATCAGTACCGGCAGGCTGCACAGCAAGGCGATGCCAACGCCCAGTATCTGACGGGCCTGATGCACGAGTCGGGCAAGGGTTTGCCAAGCGATATCCATCAGGCGGCCGGGTGGTACCGCAAGGCAGCGGAACAGGGTATGGCAGCCGCCCAATACAAGCTGGGTCTGCAGTACCAAAACGGCCAGGGCGTCACCCAGAGTTTCAGCGACGCGGCAACGTGGTTGCGCAAGGCTGCCGAACAGGGTTTGGCCACGGCACAGGACAGCCTCGGGCAGATGTACCAGTACGGCCTGGGCGTGGACCAGAATGCCACCGAGGCGGTGACGTGGTACCGCAAGGCCGCCGAGCAAGGGCTGGCATCGGCGCAGACCCATCTGGGCGAAATGCTGCAGCATGGCCGCGGGGTCGACATGGATTTCGCCGCCGCCGAAAGCTGGTTCCTCAAGGCTGCGGCGCAAGGCGATACCCATGCCAAATGGCGCCTGAACGGCCTGTTCGAGAACCACGTAGGCCTCAGCCGGCAGGATCTGCTGACGGCAAGCCGGCAACAGCAGGCCGCGCAAACAGGGGATGCCAGGGCGCAACGCCTGCTGGGGCAGTTGTACGAGAGCGGCAAGGGTCGACCGCGCGATGATGCCCAGGCCGCGGCCTGGTACCGCAAGGCCGCGGAGCAGGGCGACCGCGTCGCCCGCAACAATCTGGGCAAACTCTACGCCGAAGGACGCGGCGTCCCCTACGACTGGTCCCGGGCCGTGCACTGGTACCGGCTGGCGGCCGGGCAGGGCTATGCGCCGGCGCAGAACAATCTGGGCAATATGTATCGCTACGGGCAGGGCGTTGCCATGAATGCGGAACAGGCGGTGCTGTGGTACCGCAAGGCAGCGGCACAGGGATTGAGCGACGCGCAGTTCAATCTGGCAACGATGTTGCTGAACGGTCAGGGCGTGCCTCGGGATGAACGCGAGGCCGACATCTGGTTTGACAAGGCAGCAAGGCGTACCAACTAAAACGCCGGCCTGAACCAGGCCTGCCCAATGCGGCCAACCTTGTCCAAGGTTGGCCGCAGCGTTTCCGGGTGTCCGCCGGTTTACTGGTTGGCGCGCACCCAGCGGTGCCAGTGGCCGAACAGCTCCGGGTCCAGCGCCGCGATCACCGAGCGCTTCCACAGCGTGTCCGTCCAGTAGTCATCGGTATTGAGGCTGGCGA
>Ga0209211_10010422_pt1 | contig 12120 bp, 12 predicted proteins | sample RifGroA2_FD_183992 | JGI IMG/M metagenome (GOLD analysis project Ga0209211, IMG submission 183992) | Groundwater microbial communities from Rifle, Colorado, USA - Groundwater A2 (SPAdes) (version 2) | ecosystem: Environmental > Aquatic > Deep subsurface > Groundwater | place: Rifle, Colorado... | reverse complement strand
ATGATGTACCATCTCTGGAACCAACCGCTAGTGGCAATTCTGCTATAGGCAACCAGCCAAATCCATTGCTTGAACTGGCGGAAGAAATGCTTGAACTTCACCAATCAGGTAAATCAACGGAAGTTAAATCAATACTGATTCAACAATTTGAATTCATTACCGCAGAAAATTATCTGCCTTGGTCTGAACTGGACAAGGCCAGATTGTACGAAATACTGGCTGAACTCTTTGCTTCAAAACAATACGGCATTACTATTCCAGCGGCCATCACCAATAAACCAACTGACGTTGACGCTTACCACTGCTGGTGCCGAGCAAAAACGTTTCTTAAAGAAAAAATTTCCTAAATAATTCAAACGCTTATCTGCAATAGATAAGCGTTTTATAATTTCCCAAACTTTCCTAATCATCCCGAACATCCTAACGCTTACATTTTTTCAATTGACATTTTAATTTTTTTGTCCTAAACTTCTGACAATCAGCTCTTTAGCAACAAGGAGGAACAATGGACGGCGTCTGTGATATTTGTAAAAAGCCTCGAAAAAGAACTATCAGTCGAAACAGAAAAAACAAACAACTGGTTTGCCATTACTGTTACGTTAAATTTTTTCATAAACGTCTTTGTTGCAAATGCGGAAAAACCAAATCTGCTGCCAAGCGGCTTCCGGACGGTTCATATCTTTGCATTAAATGCGGCGGATATCATGGCAGCGGTAAAAACGGAACCTGTTCGATTTGCAACAAAACAAAGCCTGTCAGGAAAAATCTAACCGATGGCTTATTCAGATGTTATCAGTGCCATTGCAAAAAATTCAGATCAGCTGTTTGCGTAAAATGCGGCCGCTATCGCGTCATCGCAAAATTAACTGAAGACGGTCCTACCTGCGGCATCTGTTACAAAAAAACCCTTATCGGAAAATGCGTTAGTTGCAAGAAAAAAAAAGTAATTCACGCGAAAAAACGTTGCGGCGCGTGTTATCACCGTTTATTGCGCAAACAAAAAAATTACGCGTAAACTTAAAAAACCGGCTGCAAACAGCCGGCTTTTCTTTTTTTTCGCTAAAAAAGCTATTGACAAATCATTTTTTGTTTGCTATAATGATTATGTGGACTGAAAAAGAGTGCCTTTTCCAAATGGTGCTCTTTTATTTATGAATAAAAACAATCATAACTAACTAAAATATTCAGACTTTCAAATGAATTAGCAACAATATGGAGAAACTAAAACTTGAACTGACCGAAAAACCAAAAAATGTTAAAGAAGCGGTTGAGACATTTTTGCGTGATCATGACATAGATAAAGCAATAAGGTATTTACGAGAGCATCGTGAAGACGTCACTGAATTTTGTTTGCAAGTTGTTGAAGCATATCGAAACGGAGACAACTCAGGCGTAATAGATATTGCCTTTATAATCAAATCATTACTATAGATAAACATTAAACGTTAATTAATTGTATATATGTCACCATTTAAAACACAATCAAAACGCCAAAAATGCGAAATTTATTCAAGGGTGGTCGGTTACTTGAGCCCGGTCAACCGTTGGAATGATGGGAAAAAATCTGAATTTTCCGAACGCAAAACGTTCAATGTCTGGTCCAAACATAACTCATAAATGGAATATGGAAACTTACGGCAAACACTTGTCATATTATTGGAATTCATCAATTGGCAAGTTAAAATTAAAAGAAAATATATTGGGCCAAAAAAAATCATTGAACGTTTTTGGTCATGTTATGTTTTCTTTGATGCTGGTCGTAATTTCCGCTTCAGGACTTCATCTTGTTGAAAAATCATTGCTCGCTTCTGAAGCATCAATGAAGGAACTTCTCTCGCCAAAAGTTGTCTTGGCAGCTGAACTCACCACCAGAGCTGAATTGGTCCAGCAAACACAGTCCCTTATCAATATTAAACCAAGCGATTCGGTTACGATAACCTTAACTTTTAAAAACACAGGTACTTCCACCTGGACTTCAAAAAAAATATATCTAAAATCTCTTTCAACAGCGCTTAAGTTCAAACACGAATCATGGCCTGATCCATATCTGCCGGCAATATTGCAAGAAACATCGGTTGCCGCTGGAGACAATGGAATCATCAAATTAGATTTGCGGGCGCCAAAAAATCTTGGCCGCTATACTGCGGATTTTTTGTTGGTAAACGATAATGTCATGATAACCGGCGGAGAAATAAAAATCGACTTGAACGTGGTGGATGATCCGAGCGCCGTCGTTACAACCACCGCAACCACAACGGAAAGCGTGAACGCCACGCCAAAACTAAACGTCTGCTCGCTCAAATTAAATATCGCCAGCGTTGAATCAGGTTTGGACAATTCCACCTGCACTGAAGCGCTCAAAATCGCCGCCACCGGACCAATCGTCCGCACCGGCGTCTTTCAGACCGATGAAGCGCTTGTTATTTCAAACAGCAAAGCCTGGCAAGTCTATGACGAAAACGACATTCTGCTCGCTTCTGTGCCCGCTGATCTGCAAATGCGCTTTGATTATCTCAAAGAGAAAGGCGAATATATCTTTGATTTCATTGATCATACGGTCAGAACAAAATCAAAATTAAAATTAATAAATTTCAATAGCGGCATTTTTACTATTGTCAGCTTGAAAGACATCCCATCATGGAACAAGTCAATAAATTACAATCAGTTCAAAGGAGATCTGGAGATCGACTACTATGCTCCGAAAGAAAACGTTTGGGTAATAGAAAAATTGGTTCTGGAAGAATATTTAAAAGGTATTAAAGAAACTTCTGACTCTGATCCGCTGGAATATCAGCGCGCCATGACCATCGCCGCCAGAACCTACGCTCTCTATCACATAAATAAATTCAAAGCCACTGACAGCTTTTTCGATTTGTATAATGACGAGCGCGATCAGGTTTACAAAGGTTATGTGGCAGAAACCATCATGCCGAATCAAGCGGCCATAGCAGCGGAAACTCAAGGCGTGGTGCTAACGTACGGAAATAATATTATTGTTTCATATTATTCGGCGCGAAGCGGTGGAAAGACACTTGATGTAAAAAATGTGCCTTATTTAAAATCCGTTGAAACACCATACAGCAAGACATTTACCAAATGGGGCCACGGCAAAGGACTTGATCAAGTGGATGCCAAGGCCAGAGCGCAAAAATTGGGCTGGTCGTACGATCAGATCTTAAAATATTATTATTCAGGAGTTTATATAGAAAAAATTTATTAATTAAACGCACGGAAAAACATTATTTTCCCAACAACCTGAATAAAAGTACAATCCAAAATAAAAACAAAAAACTTCGCTCCATAAAAGCGATCAATCGCAACCGACAATTATACGGAAAAACATTGTTTTGCCGTTAACCTGAGCGTAAATAAATCAGCTTTTGTTCATTCCAAAAAAAATCAAATCTCCACAACAAAAAATAGGCTTTACTGCCTATTTTTTGTTTATATATAAATTTTTTATTACTCTATTCAGGTACGCTGTCTTGATTCAACTTGCGATATTCAGAAACTAAATTACTGATTCTTCTCGCCGCTTCGTCGGCAAATGGTACCTGCTTGAAAACAAAACGCTCGGTCTCGCCGGCCGTCTGAATATGCACGTTTCCGTAATTTAGCAATGTCCCCAAAAAGCCCCGAACATCTGAAGTAATATCTTGCATCCTGCCCAAATCCTTCTCTGAAACAACGCGAGCGAAAAGTCCATGTTGTTCAATGTTGATTATTCTCTGATTGGTTACGATCCAGACATCTAAATAATAATCAACAAAATTTGAAAAAGTATACAAAATAACGAATAAATAAAAAGCGCTGGCCAAGAGAATCATCAAAGCGGAAAAAGTTTCCGAATCAAACATGTTCGTGAAATTGAGCACATTGATATAAAAAAATACCGGCACTGCCGCCAAACATAAACTGGTGCCGATTATTTTTACAACCGCAATCCAGTGCCGACGCATAAACATGAGCACGTGTTCATTTGGTTTTTGATTTGGAAAATGTTGTCGTGAATACATAATATTCAAGCAATAAAGCAACAAAACATAAAAACAATGTGATAACGAACGAAAGAATCAGTAATCGGGCGTCGGGGATCTGTATAATCTGTACGTTTATCGGTATATCTGTAACCCCCTATATCCCCACATTACCAAAAAGATCAAGCGGCATTGACCAATCAACCTGGGCGATAAAATAATACGAAACAAACAAAGCCAAAGCAGTAATCATGATATATCCGAGGGTAATGACGTACGCCCAAAAACTGACGAAACCGTATTTAAGCATGTGGTACAAATTGAAAAAACTGAAAAACAAAAACATACAGATATAAAGCAAATACACGAACAGGAAAATTGATAAAGTTATTTCCATAATTAATTTTAGAACAAACCGCTCGCTTTCTTTATTCCTAAATGGCGATAAGCATCTTCCGTTACCATTCTACCACGACTGGTGCGATTGATAAAGCCAAGTTGCAATAAAAATGGTTCATAAACATCTTCAATCGCGTCCATTTCCTCTGACGTGGCCGCGGAAATCGTGTTGAGTCCGACCGGACCGCCATTAAATTTTTCTATAATCGTGGTTAATATCCGGCGATCAATCTGATCAAGGCCGTATTCATCAATATTCAGCATTTTTAGAGTTTGATTGATAATGTCCTGATTTATTTTTCCATTATTTTTCACCTCGGCAAAGTCTCTGACTCGTTTTAAGAGGCGATTGGCCACGCGCGGTGTGCGTCGGCTGCGTTTCGCGATTTCCATGGAACACGGCTCGACAAATTCCACGTTCAAAATTTTCGCTGACCGCTCGATGATCTTGTTAATATCTTCGTCATGATAAAATTCAAGATGATAAGTATTGCCGAAGCGATCACGAAGAGGGGAAGATAGTTTGGAAATTTTCGTGGTCGCGCCGATCAAAGTAAAATGTGGTAAATCCAAACGCAAAGTTTTCGCTGACGGTCCTTTGCCAATCACAATGTCCAAAACAAAATCTTCCATGGCTGAATATAAAATTTCTTCAATGGTTCTATTCAAACGATGAATTTCATCAATGAACAAAACATCGCCCGGTTCAAGGTTGGTTAAAATCGCGGCCAGGTCGCCGCTCTTTTCAATGGCCGGTCCGGTCGTCACCTTCATGTTGGCACCAACTTCAGAGGCGATAATATGCGCCAGGGTGGTTTTTCCGAGGCCGGGCGGTCCATACAGCAAAACATGTTCAATCGGCTCGCCACGACGCTTCGCAGCTTCCAAAAAAATCGCCAAGTTGTCTTTGATTTCATTTTGTCCGATAAATTCCGCCAAGTTTTTCGGACGCAAAGTCATGTCCAATGTTTGTTCATTAGGATCAAAATTTGCGGAGACTATTCGATTGGCTTCTTCGGACATAAATTACACAGAAAAATAAATTCCTTGACCATACCATGAATCATCCCAGTATTTAAACTTACTTATGTCCGGATAAAAATTTTCACCTTTTTCGTTAGCTTCTGAAGCCATCTGTAACACTTGAGAAAACTTTGCTCGCGCATTTAACGAGTTATTCTGACCAATCGCTTGAGAAAAACCTAAATCTATACCACGTTGAACCAATGGGGGTTTTCTTAATCTTGTTTTGTCCTCTGCTTTTCCAATCTTAGCGCGCAATTGTTCCATTCCATCCATCAATGAACCGTTGTAGAAGAAAATCCTGGGCCTTGCCGCGCAAGAATTTTTTTCAAATTCCTGCTCAACCATTATTCTATCTTCTTCCGGCGCCAAAAAAAACCCGTATTTCAAAACATCAATTTCGTGAGAAGGGTCATTTAACAAATCATTGCTTTTCCCTGCAATCGTAATGTCGGCATCACCGGAAATTCGCGCGAAAGCATAATTATTATACAATGCCTCGGCCGCAAAGACAGCCGCGTATCTCCCGCTGGGGTAGAGCACCTCATTATCACAAGAAAAATGAACCCCCAGAGAAAGGGCGTGTGTGCTTTTATATAAATCATTAACCCCTTTATCCAATTCCTCGCTCACTTTCTTCAAATGTTTCTCTCCTTTTAAATGCACACGGACTGAAGAAACTAACTTCGGCTTACCCAGCAACATCTTAAAAAGACCGGCTTGGGTTACGTGCACCAAAAGCCGACCTGACGATTCATTTCTGTCCGCACAATGACCCAAATATTCGTCCATACTTAATGATTGCGTATCACTGAATTTCCAAAATTGAGAACCTTTATCAATTTCAAATTTTTCAGCTTCTTTTTCCTCCAATCTTTCTATAATTACATGTCTTCCCTTAGCGCGCAGGTCTTTTACAAAGGCCACAACATCTTCTTTATTTAATGTATTAACCAGCTTCATCAGCTCTTCCGGTGTTATAAAATCAGATAACTCAAAAAACATTGCTTCAATAAACCTGACTTCAGCATGATGAACTGGTTGTTTTTCTTCTTCTGTTTTTTCCTCCCAAATTATTTCCTTGCTCAAAAAACTACTCCAATCCAAATCATTCCCCAACATTTTAAACAACTTTTGCATAATATCCCGCATATATGTCCACTGATCTTCCGTGCATCCTTGTTGCAATAAAATTTTTTTAAGATCATCCAAATTATAAGTTTTTAATTCCTTTTTGGATGAAACTTTTTTTGCAATACTCGTCACCAACCCCGCCCAAATACCTTTCTCTGCTTTTGACGGTTGTAATGTTGCTTGTTCTTTTGCCTTAAATGCGTCGCTATCAAATTCTTTCATAAATGATTATTTATTCTTACTGTTTATTTTACTCCATAAATATGAAAAAACCAAATATTGACATAAAATAAATTCCATGCTATACTTCTCTGTCGTCAAACTCTTTAACAATAAGCCGCCTGCGCTGAGTATTCGGTGACCAAGGGAGGTGAAAAATGATACGAATGGGAAAATTAAGCGATGTTTCTCCTGACTTTTGGATATTGTGTGCCTTTCTTTTTTTCATTGGCAACGTAATCTCTTTGTGTCTTAATATCGCAAGCTAATCTTTTTCATCGGCTATGTGGCGAAATTGGTTAGACGCGCTGGCTTTAAAACCCAGTGTCCACGAGACGTGTGGGTTCGATTCCCACCATAGCCACCAAGTTCTTTCAAAGGGGAAGCCCCGACAACAAGTCGGGAAGCAAGATCCTCAAAATCACTCGAATGACCTCAACAGTCACACTGCCGGGGTCTTTCTTTTTTTAAATTCATCTTGACTTTCTCTATTTGCTTGCTATAATCGTTTCAGCTTATTCATATAAGCCATAACCATCATGGGCGGATGGCGGAACTGGTAGACGCACAGGACTTAAAATCCTGCGGCTGAATAAGCCATGAGGGTTCGACCCCCTCTCTGCCCACCAAAACCAAAACTGCTGTTTGGTTATTGGTAAAACACTCATTGATAAATAATTCATTAAATTGGCGGGTTCACCCGCCGTAGCTCGCAAGCGTAGGCGGGAGTAGCTTAGTTGGTAGAGCGCAACCTTGCCAAGGTTGAGGTCGCGGGTTCGAGCCCCGTTTCCCGCTCCAACAAAAAATTTATATCTAAAATATTACGGGGCGAGAAGTTTATCCCGCCGAAGCTCGAAAGCGTAGGCGGGAAGCCCCGTTTCCCGCTAATGTATAAAAAATATCAGTAATAAAAAACGTTCCGCATATTGCGGAACGTTTTTTTATACGAATGTTTTTATAAGTTAAATCCTTTTTTCTTTTCTTCTCTATTTTTTTCTGCTCTTCTTCTTCTAACTTCCAGCCACACTCCTTCAGCGGTTTGACGCTGTAAAGGAGAGGAAAACAGATATCCTACATTGCAAGGATTAAAACCAAGTGCTTCTAAATTTATTGTCATATTACCATTAACTTTTGCTATTTTCCTTGTATCAATTTCAACATGAGCCAAATCGCCATTTCCATCCTTATAATATACAAAAACTATCTTATTTCCAAGATCTTGAATTTCTGCCTTGCCTTTCGTAAGTTCTCTAAAATGCTTTATCCCTTCTATTTGTTCCAGTTCTTCTTTAGGTATCACTTGCTTATGCATTCTGATATATATCTCTAAATTTTCCGCTCTGCCTTCGGTTTCAGCGATAGTTCTCGCTTTTTCCGCTTCTTCTTTTGTGCCGATAAAAAGAGCCGCTCCTCCGTCTTCGTCGCCTTCAAATCCTTCTTTGTTTAACTTCTCTTTTAACTCTTTATACTCCTCTGATCCAGGAGTCGGACCTTTCTTTTTTGGGCTTTCAAAACTCATAAAAATTAAGTTATTATTAATCTTTCTTAGATTATAACTCAATTGAAAAATAACACAATACGGCCATTGACATAATGTCATTGATTAGCTAAAATCGTTGAGTAGTTCAAAAAAAGGAGGAAAAATGGGAAAAGAAGTAATGACCTTGACTGATCCGTTTTATTGTCCGATACGCCGGCGAAAAATGACCCTTGAAAATTGTTTGAATAATTATGTTGACGCCGCGGCTTACGAGAACAGACGCAACGTATGCTACAATTGCCGTCCGGGGCGTAATCTGAGAGAACGCTTTGCCTTTTCAGCCAATCCGGATTTTAATATTTTTTTCTGCCTGCCGGGTGAAAAACCATGAAAAATCTAACGGACAAATGCCGTTGCGTAAAGAAGAATAAAACAGTTACTCTCGAAAAATGTTTGAATAGTTTGGTTAAGGCCACGGCTTTTAAAAAAGTAAACAGCGACTGTTACGAATGTCCCTATGGACACAACAGAAGAGAACGCTTTAGCAGGCCCGTAACTTCCGAGGATGAAACGCTCGTTCTACCAAGAAACTTGGTCAGAAAAAAGTTCAGACGATTCTCCGACTGAAAAAGCTTCGCCACGACGGAGCTTTTTTCTTTATTGAAACATGTTTCTTTGTCGCACTCTTTTCATTGCCGTATCGGCATAACTAAGTACAAATAATCATCTGAGTTTTTTGTTTTGACAACACAGGGCAAATTATTATCAACCAAACTGATTTCCACGTCTCCGGAATCAAGATTATTGAGGCCGTCCAACAAATATCTGAAGTTTAAAGTCGTGTCATTCGTTTCGCCGGTAAATTCCACGTCAATGTCGGTCTTGCTTTCACCGATCTGAGCGTTGACCGACTGCACGGTCAATCCTTTTTGCGCTTCAAAAATCAAATTGATATCAAATATTCCGGCTTTTGAAAACAAGGCGACTTTTTTTATGGCTTTGACTATTTCCACGGCCGGCCCGGTTATTTTTGTCTTCGTCTCCTGCGGAATAATCTGCTTATAATCAGGATATTGCCCTTCAAGCAATCGAGAGATGAGCTCAATACCATTGCAAGTAAACAAAATTTGATTTTCGGAAATAAAAATCTCAACCGTATCACCGCCGTCCGCTTGGTCCTTAAAATTATTCAATATACGAAGCATTTCTTGCAGTGTTTTAAATGGAACAATAACTTCTTTTTCATCTTTATTTTCAGTCAAATTAAGCTTCTTTTCCGCCAAACGATAACTGTCGGTTCCGACCATGACCAATTTATTTTTCTCCAATTTATGGAAACTCATGAGTACCCCGCTTATTTCAGGACGAGATTCTGACAAGGAAACAGCGAACACCACCTGTGAAATCGCTTTTTTAAAGTCATTTATTTTTAATTTATAAGGCGTTTCCTTTTCAATCTGCGGAATAACCGGAAAATCATCGCTGGCAATGCCCTTAATTTTCGTCTCTGAATTGGCGCAGGAAATTTTCAAATAATCATTGGCTAACAAATTAATTTCTACCTGATCATTTGGCAATAGCGCGATATATTCGGAGAGTAAACGCGCGTCAACTGTGAATGAACCTTCTTTTTCCACTTTGCATCTGACAACACTGCTCACACCGATTTCAAGATTGGTACTGGATAACTTAAGCGAGCCGTTTTTCGCTTCCAGCAAAACATTATTTAATATGGGTAAATTTATATTTTTATTTATTAAATGTCCTGTTGTTTGTAAACCGAAATTAAGATTTTCCTGCAAACATGTCAGTTGCATAGCTGTTTGTTATTAGTAAACTATATATATATATTAAATTAGTAATAGTAATAATGCTGTGGATTGCGGTGGGTAAGTGATTATTGCTAATAAATTTAGTTTTTTTCTCCTGTAATGAAATTGTGGACAGACCTGTTCTTTAATCTTGTTGATAAGTCGAGAGTTTTTTAAAAAACCAGTAACCTTTATTATCAACAGAATTGTTTAAAAGTTGTAAACAAAGTTATTCGCAACATTATTTCATTTACCCACAATTTATAAACACTTTTTGTTTATGCTTTCTTGCTTTAATGTTTCTATTTTTATATGTTTTACGCCGCATACATTCTCTGTTTCAACAAATTTATTTCCTGTCTTGTTTTTTCATCGCTTTCAATGATGCGCGAGATTTTATCATATGCGTGCATGGCGGTGGTGTGATCCCGGCCGCCAAGTTCATTGCCGATCATGGGATAAGAGCACCGTAATTCCTCGCGCAATAGGTACATGATAATTTGGCGAGGGAAAGCCAGTCGTTTCTCACGACTTTTGCCGAGTAAATCATCCAAAGACAGTTCATAAAACGTGCTGGCCGTTTCAATAAGTTGGCGAGCTGAAACAGCACCTGATTTTTTGCTGGAAGATGAAATGGAAAACAGAATTTTTTTGATATTTTCCAGAGTCGGTTCGATTCTGTTCAATTGGTGATAAGCGATAATCTTATTTAACGCGCCTTCCAGTTCTCGTATGTTATTTTGAATATTGAGTGTAATGTATTGAATGATTTCTCGATCCAATTCAAACTCTTTTTCCAGACATTTTGCTTCTAAAATAGCGATTCTTGTTTCGAGATCAGGCTGAGAAATGTCAGCGATCATACCCCATTCAAAACGAGACAGCAAACGATCCTCCAAGGTGGCAATGGCTTTTGGGGGGCGGTCGGAAGTTAAAATGATTTGCTTTTCGCGTTGATGAAGATCGTTAAAAGTATGAAAAAACGCTTCTTGCGTACCCTCTTTCCCGGTTAAAAATTGAATATCGTCAATCAAAAGCACATCAGCTGACCGGTAGGTGTTGTTGAATCTTTCAGCTCGACCGGCTGTTATTGCGCTGATGAAGTCATTGGTGAATTGTTCGCAGGTAACGTAGATTATTTTTTTTTCAGGAAATTTTTTCAGGATGGTATTGCCAACCGCTTGCATCAAATGGGTTTTGCCGAGGCCGACGCCGCCGTAAATGAATAGAGGATTATAGGTAAGCCCTGGATTTTCCGAAACAGCAATGGAAGCGGCTCTGGCCAATTCATTGGCTTTGCCGACAATAAAGGTTTCGAAAATATATTTTGGATTCAAACCTTGCGGTGACAGCGTTTGACCGAATTTTGGTTTTGATTGTTCTGGCTTTTGTTCAGTCAGCGCGGTTTCTTTGATCTTATCAATTTGCAGTTGATAATTTTTCAGGGTTTGAACTTTGTAAATGATTTCTCGGATGCGTTCTTTGGAATTTTTTTGGATGATATTATAGATCATCTGATGATATTTTTGCTTGAGCCACGATTGGGAGAAGGTATTGGGTACGCCGACCAAGATTCGGCCGTCTTCATTCTCAATTATAAAAGTATTTTTCAGCCAAGTGGTAAAACTTGCCTTGCTAAGGCTAAGTTCGAGTTCACCGAGGACAGCTTGCCACAGCTGCTCGTTTTGTTCGGACATAGTTTTTTGTTTTTATTTTGATAAGAAAATGAAGAAGTATGTTCTGGCAGTATTTTAGCACTGATAATTAATGTGGACAAGCCACCTGCAAAACAGGATAAAGTTATTAACGTGTTGATATCGTGTTAATAAGTTTTTATATAAGGAATTTTATAGAAGTAATTTAAATAAGGCAAGGATTTTATCTTAGAGATAAGGTTTTTATTATAAAATGAGACATTTGAAAACCATTGCTTTATATCATCATGTGTAGGAATTGATAGCGTTGTATATAGTTTATTCTATGGGTTCAAAGATTGTCCCGACAAGTTAGTAAATCGCAGTTCTCCGAAGGGTTACTTTTTGACGCCAAAAAGTAACCAAAAAGCGCCGGGGCTCCG
>Ga0209211_10010421_pt1 | contig 12121 bp, 11 predicted proteins | sample RifGroA2_FD_183992 | JGI IMG/M metagenome (GOLD analysis project Ga0209211, IMG submission 183992) | Groundwater microbial communities from Rifle, Colorado, USA - Groundwater A2 (SPAdes) (version 2) | ecosystem: Environmental > Aquatic > Deep subsurface > Groundwater | place: Rifle, Colorado... | reverse complement strand
TCATAGTGCCCGCATCCACATTGACGTAAGGATCAATTTTAATGGAGGTGACTTTAAAGCCGCGCGACTGGAGAATGTTGGCAACAGAAGCCGAAGTCACGCCCTTGCCGACTCCCGACATCACCCCGCCCACCACGAATATGTATTTCGTCCTCATAGATAATAAATATTTACCAGTTTAACAACAAAAATAGTTATTGCCAAGATTTCCTTATTTCTCCGGCAATTCAACATAGAATTGCGAACCCTTTCCTTCCCCTTCCGATTCCGCCCAGATTTTGCCTTTGTGAGCTTTGATTATCTCTTTGGCGACATAGAGGCCCAGGCCGGAACCATTGGCGTAAGCGCTGGAAAGGCTCTTGGCCCGGCCGAATTTTTTGAAAAGATTGGGCATAGTTTCGGCGGAAATGCCGATGCCGGAATCTTCAATTTTCAGCAAAACATTTCCGTTTTCGGCAATTTTGGAAAGGCTGACTTTTACGAATCCCGCGGGCGTATATTTGATGGAATTGTCTATGAGATTGGAAACAACTTGGCGGATTTTGTTGCGGTCGGCGTTAACGCTGAAATTTTCTTTTTCATCCGCTTCAAAACTTATTTTTAACGCTTTGGACTTGTCCGTTGAGCTTTCAATCGTCGCCTTAAATTCGTCAGTCAAACCCTTAGCCAGCTCTTTGACATCCAGCGCGGCAAAATCATACTGCATCGTCCCTTGTTCTATGTGAGAGATGTCCAGAAAATCGCCGATTATCAAAACCAACCTTTGGGACGATTGGAAAATTTTATCCACCGCGCTCTTTGTCGTTGCGGAAATTTTTCCGTAACTTCCTTCCAGAATCATTGAAGCGTAGCCTTTGATGGCCGTAAGCGGCGTCCTCAACTGGTGGGAAGCGATGGACAGGAAATCCGATTTGGCTTCGTCCAGCTGTTTCAGTCTCAAATTGGCGAATTCCAGCTTGGTGGCCAATTCTTCTATTTTCTCGCGAGCGCGAACTTCTTTAATGACGCTTTTGACAAGCAAAACCCCGAAAATACTGACAAATGATAACAGGCTTAGCCCTAAAAATTTTGCCTGCAACGTGTCCGCCAGGATGAATTGGACAAGCAAGACGATCCAAACAATGAAAGTTAGAATTTCTGTGGCGATGATTTTGATGTCAAAAAGATGGTGTTTTAAAATCGCGTAAAAAATTGTGGTCAGCATCACGATAATGCCGACTTGCCCGACCCAATTTAACGCAAAAATTCCAAAGGTCGGCAAAAGAAGATTGGTGGTGAGCCCGATTAAAGTTGAAACCAGCGTGCCAATGACGATATAAGCCAGCTGTGTTTTTGTCACGCCGCTGGATTTAAAATATTTTTTGATAAGCACTATAAAGTTCCAACCGAAATAAACATTGATGTATAGGACATAAAGCGAATAATTAAACTTATTAAAAATAATTTCTTTTTCTTTTCCCGGAATTATGTTGACGCTTTTTATCAAAGCCTCCGGCAATAACGATATGGCGGCGATAAACATAAAAGGAATAAAAATCAAATAATTTTTCCAGGATTTTAAGAATGGCCTGTCTTCGGGAAATATATAAGAAAAACCCAAAAAGCAAACAGGAGTTATCGCCGCCGAAAGGTACAAAAATTTCGCCCACAGAATTGCGTTTAAAACATCTCCGGCGCTGCGGAAAAAAAACATGCTGACGCACCAAAACGCGACAAATAAAACAAACAAAAAAAACCAAAGATTGGTTTGGTTTTTTTTGTTGCCCGAATAAATGATCAGCCCGTAGACTATGCCGGTAAATCCCGCCAGCAAAACAAGTATGTTTTGAACGTCAAAAGATAACGACATTCTTTTATTTTATATTATTTTTGATGATATTGCACACGCGAGCCAATTTTTCCCGGCTGATTTTTTCTTTGGCGTTTTGAAATTCTGACAACCTAATTCCTAACTTGCGAGACATAGCTGATATTTCGTCTATGTTTTCAAGCGTCGGTTTGTTTATGACGTAATTATGACGGTGTTCGTGAGCGGCAAGAACCATAATTTCTCCCATACAGCTGAAATTGTCATATCTGTCTTTAAGACCCATGTTGAAATGATTTTTTATGTCGGGTGTGTAGATAAGTCCGCCTTCAACGGCTATGACATCGTCGCGGTCAAAAACTTCCGGAGAAACGTCCGACGGCTGGGCGTCGTCTATGATGACGGCTCCGCTTTTCAAGTCTTCCGACGTTACCACCGCTTCGGGAGCGTTGGTGGCGGTTATTATGAAATCGGCTTCTTTTATGGATCTGATCTGGCTTGATGTTTGTATTTTTACGTCCGGGTTCATTTTTTTAAGTTCGGCAACCATGTTTTCAAAAAAGTGAGCTTTTCTTTCTATGTCCACCAAAAGAAAATTATCGTAACCGGCTCTCGCCAAAACCTTCAAACTGCTTGACCCAATTGAACCCGTGGCGCCAACTATGGCCACTAAAACTTTGTTTTTGTCCAACTTAAATAATTCTACAAATTTAAAAAGATTGCTTGTAACTGTGTGCGTCGTCAAAGCATGTCCGGTAGTAATATGCGGTTTTACTTTATCTATCAAATCCAATCCGCCTTTTGTAAGAGATGAAATAAGAGCGCCCAATCCGACAATTTTCGCCCCCAATTTCTCCGCCAGTTTAATGGTGTCAATGATTCTTCTTACGGCAAGTTCCCTGTCTTCAAGCATTTGTTTAGCGGTAAGAGGAACCGTCAATATGAAGCCTCTGATTTTTTCCCCGCTTTTTACGGATACCACGCCTTCTATTTCAGAAACAACCACCGGCCAAAAATGACGAAACGCCCAGTCGGTGAATTTATCGGGAAAGTATTTGAAAAAAGGATATTTTTTATAAATATCCGCTGTGTTTCTCGGGTGGACAAGAAACGCGAACGAATAATCTTTTTTGTGGAAATTCGGCAAATATCTCATAGCCAAATCCCGCAACGCTCCATAAAACAAAATAAAAATTTTCATAAAATTCAAACCAATTCTTCTATTTTATCCATTAATATTTTCGTTCCTTGGTCAATGTCCGGCGCATCCAGTGAAAAAATCGGTTTTCCAAACACAACTTTTACTTTATTTAATCCGAGCAATGTTTTAATCGACGGGACAAACGGCGCGTATTTGCTCATTACTTTATTGTTGCCGATCATTTTAACCGGCACTATCGGCGTTTTGGTTTGCTTATGCAAAAACATTACTCCATTTCTCGGTTTTTTGGGCGTGCCGTCATTGTTAAATCCGCCCTCCGGATATATCCAAACTTTATTTCCATTAGCAAGCGCTTTAATCGCGTTAAACAAAGAATCAAAAAGGTGGCTGTTGTCCGCTTTTTTTATTTTCGCCCTTTTTACCTTAACCGAGCCGACAATCATTACGAAAATATTTACCGGAAAATATTTCCACTTGAAGTATTCGCTTCCAACAAGATATCTTATCGGAAGAAATTTCTTCGGATCCGAACTTCCTTTTAACAAAGACGCTCCGGCAATCCCTCCGTCTATGTAACTGTTGTGATTGGATACAAAAATTAGAGGGCCGTCCTCAAGTCCGATAAGATTTTCTTGCCCATATACTTTAAAATGAAAAAGTATTTTGAAAACGCCAAGCGCGGCCAAACAAACAACAGTTTGAGCAAACATGGGAATTATATCTTTTTTTATCATTTTAGTTTGTCTTATTAAACAATTGTTTATCATCAAAATTTATAGCTGATTTTATGGAATTTTCCAAGGTTGAATTTTCTATACGGAAATCGTATTTTCCGTCAATCCAGTTGATCAAAAAGATTTTTAAAAACAGGTCATGCAAAAAACACGACTTGCTTTCAAAGTATTTATCAAAAAGATTATCAATGATCAGCAACTCGTCAACCTCTTTAGTGTTCTTAATTTTTCTTTCCAACAAAAAATACTTCTTTTTCACAAAAAAATTATGAATTTGTTCTTTTGCCGCCAGTATGTTTTTTTGAATTTCTTTTTGTTGAAATTTATCATCAATAAAGAAGTCTCCGTTTTTAAAAATTATGTTTTTAAAATAATTGTCAAAATACGCTTCATCGTTGTTAAAATACAATTCAATCAAAGATTTTTTGATATTATCCCTGTTTTTTCTTGAGCTTATTTTATATTCGGCAAAATCAATTTCTTTTTTGATGTAATATGACGGTTGGGACGGCGTTAAAAGCAATAATCTTTCATCGCCATCAATGGTTTGTTTTCGTTCAAGTTCTGCGAAATATTTATTGTCGCAATAATCGATAAATTTTTTGATTTGCGAATTATAACCGAAATAGACGGGTTCAATATTTAAAGATTGTTTATATAAATTAAGTCCGTTTGCGACAATGTCATCTTTATTTAAAGATATATCATTTTTATTTTCCAATGTTTCGGTTAAAAATTTAGCTATGCTGTCTTGCAAATTTATTTTTTCAATATAAATTTCTTTTTGATTGTGAAGAAACTTGCCTATAGGCAATGTTTCTGGTGAAATCTCTTTCATTGCTTCTTGAATTGCCCCCCCTAAAATTGACGATTCTTTTTTTGATCTTAAAGTGTCTTGAAGATTGGGTTTGATAAATCGATCAATTATATTGTTGATATTTCCTCTTATATCAATATCCAAATACGCATATGGAATATTAATTTCCTTAACAACTTTATCAAGGTTTTCTTGTTCAAAATTCAAATTTTCCAGTAATGAATTGGATTTATTTATCATAATCTTTAAAAGTCATATGCGGTTTAAATGGCAAACCTTTTGTTGCCCTCCATTCCGTAAAAATAGTATCAACCGGTTTTTTGATTGCGTTTTTTACGTCAAAGCTTAATTGTTTTGCCGCTTTTTCAATTTCTTCTTTATCCCCCTCAATTTCTAAGAAAGTTTCAAACGGATATTTTTGTATTTCTATGTGAATATCAGGTTTATTTTTTAATTTTAAAAGAGCTGTATATTTTTCATATGAAGTGGAAGGGGCGTACCCCATCATTCTTAAAATATTGGACATTACTTCAAAATTACCCACTTCCGTTTCAAGTTCAACTTCTTTCTTTTCATTGCCAACGCTTGGCAATGGTCTTTTGTAAGATAAGCTGGTTTTATTTCCTTGCTGTCTTAATCTTATTCTTCCGTCAGTGTGTTCCATAAATTTATCAGCGTTGTCAAACATTACAGTTCTCTGATGAACTTCTTCTGATAAAATAATGTTGATATTCTCTTTAATTCTTGCAATATTCCCCTCGGTAATTTTAAATTTTAATTCAATTTCTATTGATTTATTCATAATTCCTTACCATCTTTTATACCATAATTTAGGGTGAATTGCAAAGAAAAGAAAAAAATGCTAAATTGCATTTGTTATTATTAAAATATGGAATTAAAATTTAAAATAAATAAATACTATCTTCTAGCCCACACAATCAAGAGTAGCACGCCTCCTTTTGACGGGTGGATTGAACTTCCAAATAAACTTTGGAATATTTCCAATGATGCTTACTGGTTTTTATTTAATCCGTCTGCACAAGATAAAATTTTTGCAAAACTTGATGACACCGGCTTTGATGTTTTTTTTGTTAAATTTAAAAAAGATTTTGAAAAGATATTATCTGCGGCCTTTAAATCTAAAGAATTTTCAAGACTTCATGAAGAAACAAAGAAATATTTAAACTTCTTAGAGAAAGAATGGATCAGCAAGCAAAAAATAATCATCGCAACGACGGAAGAAATTTTAGGAGAAAAATTACCGGATATGAGTATAACTGTGCTTGTTACTCACCCAAAGCTGGCTAATGGCATGGCTTTACCAGAATCAAATACAATATACTGGGGACATAGAGAAAATTGGAAAAACTATTCCATGGTTTATTTAATGCACGAAGCGCTGCATTTGATTTTAGATAGAAAATTAGAAAAAAAACATTTGACTCACGCAATAATAGAACTTATCTCAGACAACGAATTAAGAATCAGATTAAATGGCAAAGGAAAATATTTTAAAGAGCAGGAAGAATATATTGGGCACTTATTTTTACGCAAACTGGTGAGAGCATTGCTTCCTTTTTGGAAAATATACTTAAGAGACAGAAATAAAAATATTATAAAATTTTATCATGAACTTAATGTTAATTTGGAAATAAAAAAGCTCCTCGAACATTTGTCCGAGGAGCTTAACCCTACTTAAAAACTAGGGTTTGTGAGTTGGTGGACATTCTCCCGTATCTGGCACGCAAATCGATGGATTGCAAACCGGCAAACAATTACTGAACAATTTTGACTGTTCCGCTTCATCAACAACAGAAACACCTGCGACATCATCCTCATTGCCACTTGTAATTTTAAAAATTTCCAATGTCATATCTAATCACCCCCTTTCAAAATTAATTAAAAACATTCTAAACTTACTTATCAATCCACTTACCAAGATATGGATCATATGAACACTCTGGCGGTTTTGAAAAAAAACCATTTGCCAGCAAAGACTTTTTTGATTTCGGTCTGCAATCAAAACATCCGTATCTATATTCGCAATCCCTGCAAACTTCTATAAAGTCTTTGCTCAAATTTCTAATTCGCTTACTTTTTTCAAGCTCAAGGATTGACTCAAGGTCGCTCTTAAAGGCATTGCCAAAAACAATCTCTCTTTCCATTATGCATGGGATCACTTCTCCATTGGCGGTTATGCAAATTTTGCTGGAAAAACAGTTATGTCCATTTTTCATTTTTCTGAACATATCAAGAGAACATTTGGAAAATTTTTTGGATTTCGACTGATGCGTCTCAACAAATTTTATTGGAATTAATTTTTCATTAACCCCCTTTCCGACAGGTCGAACCATGTCATATGTTACATTATCAATCATTAATTCCTTTTTAAGAAAATCAACAGTTTCCTTTATGTAGTCTTGATTTATGTCCATAATTATCAATCCGATGCGAATCTTTAATCCAGCTTTCTTCATTTTTTTTAGATTATTAACCGTTCTATCAAAACTAGAGCCATCTAAAGTAACTTGACTGTGAATATGAGAATTTGGTCCGTAAAAAGATACCGCAACTGACACACTTTGTTTTACAAGAAAATCAATTTGTTTTTCTTCTACGAGCATCCCATTAGTGAAAACTTCCACAAAATTATATCCCTTGTTTTTCGCAAACCCAATCATTTCAAGAAGCTTATCGCCTAACAAAAAAGGTTCTCCGCCAATAAATTGAATTTTTCTGCAACCAAGATTATAAGCATCCGTGATGACCCGCATACGATTTTCGTTATCTCTTGATTCAAAGTAAGAATGCTTATTAAGATTGTCGTTATAGCAGTGAACGCATTTTAAATTACATTTATTGGTCACCTCAAGCCACATAAAATCAATTTTATTTTTTGACTCGCCAATATCTATCTTTTTAATTTGTTCATGCTTATTAAGAAAAATTCCGATGTTGTTTTCTTTAAGACTATTGAAATACAACAGCAACTCTGATTCATTTTCAGAAAAATTAATTTTTTCAATAATTCCTTTAATGGAAAAGCCGGATTCACATAATTCCAACAATTTTAAAGCATCTTCATTTATTGAAAAAATATCTCCTTTTTTTAAGTCGTATATTGCACCCCTTTTTACACCACTGACTAAGAAACAATGTTCCTTTAAAGCAAAACTTTCGTTCATATTTCACCACATCCTTTCATTTTTTTATGTTAAAGAGTCTTTTCTGCTTTCAGGCTAGCACCCCCCCCACTCGTTTGTCAACAGCATGAAAAACAACAACCAATTTAGGCAAAAAATTTTTGGAAATTAATTTTTGTTCCTGTAATTTTCCACGGCTTTTTTGAAGGCTTTGTCGGCCAAAATGGAGCAGTGGAATTTGCGCGCCGGCAGTCCGCCGAGATAATCGGCGATATCTTTAGGCTTGATGTTCATCGCTTCTTCAACTTTCATGCCGTTGTTTTTCATAATCATTTCCGCGAAAGCCGAAGCGGAGGCTATGGCCGTGGCGCATCCCCAGGTCTGCCATTTGAAGTCTTTTATCTTGTTCGTTTCTTTATCAACTTTTATCCAAACTTTGATTATATCCCCGCAGGCAAGACTGCCCACCTCTCCGTAAGAGTCAAATTCGCCTTCCTTCGGCTCGCCGAGCAAAAATCCACGCGGATGTATAAAGTGATCCTTGACGACGTTTGAATATACCCATTTGTCCACATCTGCCATAATTTTTATATTTTTATATTAACTGGCGAAAACATTCTCAATTTCTTTATTATATCAGGCAAAACCTTCATTACATAATCTATATCTTTTTTGGTCGTGCTTCTGCCCAACGAAAATCTCATCGCTCCGTGCGCGTAGGCGCGCGGTTTGCCTATAGCCAATATGACATGAGACGGTTCCAAACTTTCCGAAGTGCAGGCCGAACCGGTAGAACATGCTATGCCCGCCTCGTCCAGATACAAGACTATTGACTCGCCTTCAGCGTCAAGAATGGAAACATTTATATTACTGGGCAATCTTTGAATCGGGTGGCCGTTTAAAACAGTTTTAGGAATTTCGCCCAGCAGTCTATTTATAAAATAATCTCTTAATTTAACTAATCTTGTCGATTCTTTTTCTCCGTCCTGGCCGGCGATTTTCAGCGCCTCGGCTAATCCGACTATCGCCGGCACATTTTCCGTCCCCGGCCTTAATCTTCTCTCCTGTTCTCCGCCATAAAGCAGAGGCTCAAGTTTTATTCCATTTTTTGCGTAAAGCAAGCCGATGCCTTTCGGGCCGTAAATTTTTGAACCGTTGATGGTCATAAGGTCAACGCCAAGCCTTTCAACATTGATATCCAAATAACCCGGCGCTTGGCAAGCGTCAGTATGAAAGAGCGGAAAATTCTCTTTATTTTTTTTCTTAAAACCTCTTACAACTTTGGCAATTTCTCTTATTGGCTGGACTGTTCCAATTTCATTATTAGCGTACATTATGGAAACCAAAATCGTTTCCGGCTTTAACGCTCTTTTTACGTCTTCGGGATTCACCACCCCTTCTTTGCCAACATCAAGATAGGTAACTTCAAATCCCTCTTTTTCCAATCGCTTGCAGGAATTCAAAACGGCATGATGTTCAAATTTGGTGGTGATGATGTGGCCGCTTTTAAAATTTTTAGCCACCCCTAATATCGCCAAATTGTCGCTTTCCGTCCCGCCGTTGGTGAAAATAATTTCCTTCGCCCGCGCGCCAAGAATTTTGGCAATGTCTTCCCTGGCGGTTTCCACGGCGTTTCTGGCAATCAGCCCTTCCTTATATAAAGCGTTCGGATTGCCGAAATTTTCCGTCCAATATGGCTCCATCGCCTTTTTGACGCGTTTGTCCATCGGCGCCGCCGCCGCATGGTCCATATATATTCGTTTTGTTTTAATATTTGTCATTTTTTTTATTTCCCTAATTTTTCTTTCAGCATTTTTTGCAACGCTTCCGGATTGGCTTTGCCTTTGGACAACTTCATGCCCTGCCCTACAAGAAATTGCAGGGCGTTTTCTTTGCCGTTTTTAAATTCTTCAACTGCGGCGGGATTATTTTTTATAACATCCTCAACGATATTTTTCAGGAAAGAATCGTCGGAAGTTTGCGCCAATCCTTTTTCTTCCACAATCTTTTCCGGATCCCCGCCTTGCTCAAACATAATTTTCAAAACATCTTTGGCCGCCCTGGATGAAATTTCTCCTTTCCCGGCCATAGCAATAAGTTTAGCGAACATTTCCGGATTTATTTTTAAATCACTGAAAGAAACGTTCTTTTCTGCCATTAAGCCGTTTAAATCGGAAATTATGTAATTAGCCGCTAACTTGGAAGCTAAACTTCCAAGTGCACTTGGAAGTTTAGCTTCCAAGTGCTTGCAGACCGCCTCAAAAAACTTTCCCATCTTAAAATCCCGGACAAAAATTTCAACCGCCTCGTCTTTTAATCCGTATTTTTCCTTGAATCTCTTTCTTTTTTCTTCCGGCAATTCCGGCAAGCTCAAATCAAAATCAAGCTCGCTTATTTTAAGCGGCGGCAAATCCGGTTCGGGAAAATAGCGATAATCGTGGGCCATCTCTTTTTCTCTTTGGGAAAAAGTTTTTTGTTTATCCTCGTCCCAGCCTCTCGTTTCGTGTATCACTTTTTCTCCCGCTTCCAAAACTGCCGTCTGCCTTTTTATCTCGTATTCAACCGCTCCCTCCACCGACCGGAAAGAATTTAGATTTTTTATTTCCACCTTAGTCCCTAATTTTTTAGATTTTAGATTTGAGATTTGAGATAAACTGATATTCACTTCCACTCTCATCTGCCCTTTCTCCATATCGGCATCGGAAATTTCCAAATAACGCAAAACTAACTGCAATTCTTCGGCGAATTTTCTGGCTTGCTCTCCGGAATTGATACACGGCTCTGTCACTAATTCCATCAACGGCACGCCGGCCCGGTTGAAGTCAACTAGACTGGAAGTTTCGTCTTTGGCGTGAATAAGCCTGCCTGTATCTTCTTCCAAATGAATTCTTGTAATTTTGATTTTTGATTTTTGATTTTTGATTTCAACCTCGAGTTCCCCGCCTTCTACCAAAGGAAATTTATACTGGCTGATCTGATAGCCTTTGGGCAAATCGGGATAAAAATAATTTTTCCGGTCAAATTGGGAATAATCGGCCAGTTTGCCGTTTAACGCCTTTCCGCACATCAAAACCTTCCGGACGGCTTCTTGGTTTATAACCGGCAAAGTCCCCGGGTGACCCATGCAAACCGGGCAAACATTCACATTTGGCCTTTTTTCATCGGGGTCGTTCAAAGAAGCGCAAAACATTTTCGTTTTGGTCTTCAGCTCAACGTGTATTTCCAAGCCTATGGTCGGTTCGTATTTCATAATTAAAACAATAACATAAAAATGTCGTTCATTAAAGAGCGCTTGGCGTGGATATTTAATAGCAAATGTGCTTTAATTTTAAAGGTAAAAAACGGGCTGTAGTATACCGGCAGTACGCATGCATGGGGTGCATGTAGACCGGGTTCAATTCCCGGCAGCCCGAAATCACAGCCCCATATCAATTCTCTTTCTTCTTTTTCTGGCGAAGTTGGCGAAGCGGTGGGCTTCGTCGCGGGCTCTTAATAAAATATTTTTTGACGCTTCGGCCAGTTCTTGGAAAGACTTTTTTGTTCCGAGCGGAAAAATAAGCTTGTCGTTTTGCATTTTTGATATGCCCAACATCGGCGTTTTGATATTATTATCCCGCAAAACTCTGGAAACGGCCAAAACTTGCGGTCGGCCTCCGTCTATGACTATCAAATCAGGCGCCGGCCATTCTTTGTGCCGAAATCTTCTTTCTATCGTTTCCCTTAAAGCCGCCAAGTCATCATTTGCCGGAGCTGATTTTATTTTAAACAGCCTATATTCATTTTTATTTTCTTCCCCGCCGGAAAAAACAGCCATTGCTCCGTAAGTTTCTTTGCCGGCAAAATGAGAAATATCGTAAGCCTCCAGTCTGTTCATTTTTCCTTCTCCGTCGCCACTATATTCTCTTATCATCAAGGACGCGTCCCGTATATGCTTCAAACTTTCCGCCTGTTGAGGATTCTCTTTCGTTAATTTATTTATCAGTCTCTTTTTCTCTCCGTTTAAAAACAAAATAAGATTATTGATGTTTTTTTGGTAATCTTCTTTGGAAATCGCGCCGACGCAGATGCCCGGGCATAAGCCTATTTGATAATGAAAGCAGGGTTTGCCTTGACCGGGCTTGCCCCGCCTATTATCAGAAGAAGATCGGGGTAAACAAGTTCCGTAAGGAAAAATTCTGCGGGCGATTTTCAAAATTTCTCCGGCGATACGCAGGCTCTTGTATGGGCCGAAAATGTCGGCGGAACCGGCGGGAAATTTCTCTAAATCTTTGCCCCTCGCGATAACAGGTTTAGGATAGTCCGCCTCGGCGATAACGATATAAACAAAAGACCGGTCGTCTTTTTCCCGAATGTTGTACTTCGGCCAATGTTTTTTTATCAGATTGGCTTCAAGAATGAAAGATTCAAGAATCGTTTCCGTGACATAATGCTTAATCTTGGCCGCCAAGCCGACCATCT
>Ga0209211_10010418_pt1 | contig 12127 bp, 12 predicted proteins | sample RifGroA2_FD_183992 | JGI IMG/M metagenome (GOLD analysis project Ga0209211, IMG submission 183992) | Groundwater microbial communities from Rifle, Colorado, USA - Groundwater A2 (SPAdes) (version 2) | ecosystem: Environmental > Aquatic > Deep subsurface > Groundwater | place: Rifle, Colorado... | reverse complement strand
ATAGTCCAAAGGGATGAAAAATGAATTAGTGCTCTTTAAACATAAATTGCCCGAACTCCCGCTGCTGAATTGAGAAAGTATAAATTTCTCCATCTTTCAAATGGATAACTTCAGTCATCTTTATGTTTTTTTTCAATTCATTAACGGTAAAAAGATAGTTACGGGTTGAATTATTTAACCAAACAAGACAAACATCTTCTCCATCTTCCCAACTTTCTTTTGGATTCCCGGTAAGATCAAAAAGTTGCGGGGAGTTATAATATCTTTTTGGCGGGCTGCACATTGTTGTTAGCCCTGTTAAAATATAAACAGCCTCCGGTTCATTGCTGTAGAATTTATAATTTTTCTCGAATAGCTTATGCTGATTTAGATATTCGATGGTTTTGTTTTCTCTCCATTCGTAAGAATTAAAACCCCATCCCGAGAGTTCGGTAAACTGTTCCGCGATTCGTATCGTATTTTTAACCGGGAAGAACATCAGAATTACAATACCGGTGACGAAGAGTAAAGCAACTGATCTTTGGTGAATGTTCTTTCTTAACCAGAGAAGAATTCTATCACCAATAAAGAACAAAGCGAAAAGTATGGGAATATAGATCGGAGAGAGGAGTCTATCGGAAATTTTGTCGTAAGCCGTGGTGGTTGATGAAACAACAATGATCCACGAATAACACATTATAAAAATAAGAGCTGGACCAATTAATTTAAAAACTTCACCGGTAGAAAAATTTGCCGGAGTTCTTCCGAATAAAATCCAGGTTGAAACAATTATGAAAATGAAAACGAAAAAAATACCGGCTAAATTCAACGGAAAATACCATGAGAGAACCGTGGAGTAAAAAAAACTAATATTCTCAAATAGTGTGTATGAAGAGCCGGCTCGTAAACCGGTAAGCGTTCCCGAAATAAAATAATTTCTGATGATCCAAAGAGTGATCGGCAAAACGGTGATAAGTAAAAAGATAACCGAATGCCGGAACTTTTCTTTTCTTTGATTCTCTGTAAAGAATACGATACACAAAACACCGGTTAAGATAATGATCACTCCCGTGTAGCGGGTAAGACACGCCAGTGATACCGGAATTGAAAAAAGGAAAAGGGAAACGAAGTCCCGTTTTATTTGATACTTACCAAAATAATAGATGAACAGCAATACGAGAAAAATAAAAAGGAGTTCAGATAAAGCCATAAATGAAGCTTGAACTAACGCATAGGAAATAAGAACCGAAATTGTTCCAAGAATTATTAGCGCGAATGATTTCATGTATCTAAGCAGTATTAGCCCGGATAAATAAATTATCGTTCCGAAAAGCAATGCATTAACATATGCCGCGGCTATTTGCGGATCAACTAAGGTCAGTTTTTTTATGACCGCAAGTAAAATTGAGTAAAGGGGAGGTTGAATAACCAGATGCAATCCATTGTAGGTGAGAAAACCGTTGCCTTCAGCTAGATTTCTTGCGGCTGATATGTATGCAACAGAGTCGGGAGTTAAACCGGCGCCGAAAGGAATTGTAAGGAGTAAAATTATTATCGTTCCAATGAGACCCAAAATTCCAAGAGCCATTTTCTTGAAAGGGGTTCTGTATTTTAGTTGAATTCCAATATGGATCGACTCCACACTATCGATCATTTTTAGATTTGCACGTGGAACTCCAACAGAAGAGAAGTTCATATGTTTTTGTTTAGTAATCAACTAATTAACCATTATACTTTTCAATAAAATTCAATTGAAATCTAATACGAATAATATCCTCTAACTTTTTCCGCAATTTGCGGGTCGGTCATCTTGTCGGCTGTCTCAAGTTTTACTTCTCGTCTCTTATATTTTTCACCATCAAGACGTTTTTTAAACTCAAATTTTGCCGCTCCGGGTCCGACGATCAGAATAGCTTCTGCATCTTTAACCAATGAAATTACTTCATCGTAGTATTTTTTCAGATGATTATTAACTCGTCTATTGTGCATCTCCTCGATAGAGACTTTTTGAGCTCCATCAGAGAGCCTAACGTATTTCTCTATTTCTGATGGAATTGATTTAACCTCTCCCAGATTACCAGTGAGGCTTACGATGACCGCTTCCGTGTGGTCAATCCACAGACCGACTTTTCGATTCATTTTTATCTCCTTCAACCATTAGGTTGTTTTATATGGTTCTCATGTTTCTTATTTCTTTTTGCCGGATAGAAAAACGACTCCGCCGATTACCATAACTCCTATCCCAATTAATGGTGACCAACTTGCCGTATGTTCTTTATCCCTTGTTATTTGGACACTGCCTATATCAACAACTTTTTCTCTCGTTACATAATTAAATCCGGTATAGAGAGTCATCAATAAACCTATTGCTGCTATGGTAATACCTATTGTTTTTAGATTCATAATATTGACCTTTCCTTTATATGTTAAATAAATTTTGTTTCAAGTATTTTCTTGGCTTTTTCTTCTTGTCTACTTGAGACCATCAACGGAACTCCATCCACTTGCTTTAAAAATGGTAAAAATATTCCGCCGAATTGTTTGAGAATGCTGGCATTTATGCCTGCTTCACGAAGATTGTTTTGTGCAATTATGGCATACAACTCATTTTCAAAAATTCCAATAACTATTTTGTTCTCGTTCATAATATTTTAAATACCCATGTTTGCTAATGTATTTGAAATGTAATTCACGGTTTCAACCAATTGCGGGTGTGACACTTCAAAACCTTTTACAGACGCCGACAACCCGTCTACCGCGTGTTTTAGAAGATCGGGATTTTTCTCACGCCGCATAGCCTCATGTGTTGAACGTTCAATGAATCCGGTTATACTTTCCGCATGTTCAGCTTGCTCATCTGTAAACTTGGTTAACTCTGATTTAAGCGTTGCCAACAAAACCAAAAGTTCATTTCTGTTTTTTTCTGTGAGAGAAGCGTTGATTTGAATCTTCTCTTCAATTTTTTCAAACGTATTCTTTTCCATTTTTTATTTCCTCGATTTTATGATTGCGTTTCGCGCCAGTTCAGGCATTACAAGATCAGTGATATCATTTTGTACGGCTTCAACTGAATTCCGTTCGGGAGATTTACTCGTAGCGCTCCAGATCATTCGTTGCTCGTTGTTTATTACCCAAACATCTATAACACGCCGGTCACTGCTTTCAGATTCAATATATTTGGGGTGTTGAAGGTTATAGTAATAAACATCATACCCTTTCTGAAAAAGATTAAAGCGCGCCGGTTGTTCTGTTGCCGCATAACTTTCTAAAGACGGTGTTCCGGTTTTTTCTTGAATAAGACGGGTCACCAAAATTCCATCGAATCCTTTTTCTTGAACTGTCTCAACAACTTTATTCGCATTCGACAGCGCGTCGGGAAACAATAGATAAGATGACGCGGCGCTAACACCGTGCTTGGAAAATTCATCAACAAAAGCATCTTCCCAAATTTTCCGTTGAACGGAATCTTTATTTATGGAGAAGATCAATACTTTGTTCAATGATAATTTATGATAAGAAGGATCGTTCCATACATCAACAAGTGCGAACGATGAACAGCTTTGTACAAGCAGTAATAAGCAACATGCTACCGCGGACTTGATTATTTTTTTATATTGTTTCATTATCGTATTGTCATTCAGATTATTGTTTATCGGTAAAATATTTTAAAATGATTTTGTCCATTATTGTATCTTCTTATCCGGTGAACTTCCTACTTCCTTATTTTAATTATCGAACTCCGTACCAATTCAGGTATCACAAGGTCGGCTATATCATCTTGAACTTCTGCCACTGAAGTTCGTTCAGGAGTGTTACTTGTAGCGCTCCAAATCAATCGTTCCTCATTTCTAATCATCCAAACATCTATCGCACGACGATCAATTATTTGAGACTCTACATAGCCCGGATGCTCAACTTTATGAGAATAGAGATCGTATCTTTTTCTGTAATTGTTATAGCGATATTCTTGTTCTGTAGTAACAGAACCTTCAACATAATTAGTTTTTGTTTCAGCGAGGAGAAGACGGGTCACCAGAATCCCATCGAATTCTTTTTCTTGAACAGTTTGAATAATTTGATTCGTATCCGGTAGTGCGTCCGGGAACAGATTGTAAGATGATGTTGCGTTAACTCCATTCTTAGAAAACTCCCCAACAAAGGCGTCCTCCCAAATCCGTCGTTGGATAGGATCTTTCCTTATAGCAATAACTAATATTTTCTTCAGAGGAGTTTTATCGAATAAAGGGTCACTCCATTTATCAACAAGTACAGATGATGAACAACTTTCCAACAGCATCATCAGGCAAAATGATACCGCAGTTGTGGCGAATATCTTATTTAGTTTCATGGTGTATCTCAATTAAAATACGTGATTCATAAAATTATTTTCTTTCTCATTCATTTGTAAGGATAACCTTAAGAGCCTTTTCTTCGGAAGCATTTCCAAAAGTATCGTACGCTTTCATTATCTCATTCAGTTCAAACCTATGAGTGATCAGTTTTTCCGGTTGCAGTTTTCCGGAGAGGACAGTTTTAAGCAGCATTGGAATGGTTACCGTATCAACAAGCCGGGTTGTAATGGTTATTGTGCTTGACCATAATTTCTCGAGGTGCAACTCGACACTTTTGCCATGAACACCGATGTTGGCTATGTGTCCTCCCGCCGCAATAATGGATTGACAGATATCAAAGGTAGCCGAAATGCCAACAGCTTCGATAGCAACATCAACACCTTTTCCATCGGTAAGTTTCATTACTTCTTCAACAGCATTTTGGGAAACAAGCTTTGTTGCCCCAAATTTCTTTGCAACGTTTAGCCGGTTTTCATCTAAATCCACCATGATGATTTCCGCGGGAGAATAGAATTGCGCGGTGAGGAGCGCTGCCAGTCCGATTGGACCTGCGCCGACAATTGCAATTGTATCTCCGGGTTTAACCTGTCCCTTTAGAACTCCACATTCAAATCCCGTCGGTAAAATATCGCTCAACATTACCATTGCTTCTTCTTCCGCTCCGTCCGGAATATGATAAAGACTTGTATCCGCATGAGGGATTCTCACATATTCGGCTTGCGTTCCATCAATCAAATGACCAAGAATCCAGCCGCCTGTTTCGCAATGAGCATACATTCCTTTTTTACACGCTTCGCATATTCCGCAAGAGGTGATACATGAGATCAGAACTTTGTCATTTACATTAAAATTTAGAACAGCCGATCCAACCTCTTCAATAACTCCAACTCCTTCATGCCCAAGGATTAACCCGTCAATAACTTCGGGAACGTCTCCTTTCATAATGTGAAGATCAGTGCCGCATATCGTTGTTTTTGTTACTCTGATAATGGCATCGGAAGAATTCTTAATTACGGGTTTTGGTTTTTCTTCCCATCCGCGTTTGCCCGGTCCGTGATAAACTAATGCTTTCATAAATCCTTTTTTGTAATGATGAAATTGAATTTTGCACTCACTTATTCTTTTTTTGAAAATAGTACCCAGCCTAATAAAACGCTTACAATAAATGCGATGATCGTTGGAACCCACATCCAACTGAGATTATTAAAGAAGCCGTTGTTATTCATTCCGTTATTCATACCATGATTCATCCCGGTTCCGAACATTGTCATCGAAATTGCTCCGCCGCAAAAGAGGAGGAAAACTACTACGACAATGATAAATGCAAGAGCAAGTGGTGTATTGGTTTTGGTATTCATATAACTCATCTCCTATTCTTCATATAAACAAATTGAAATTAACTGGACATAAATAAACTACTCAGTGATGTCTGGGAATTCAATCGGGCAAAGGGATGAAAAAGGAACTACATCCTTCAGGTGAGAGGAAAGGATAACTATAAAATGAATTAATGAAAAATAATTTTGTGTCAATTGGGAGTTAAAACAATTAGAAAAATGGAAATGAAAAAGATTGGCTTTTCATTTCCATTTAATTTTTATTCGATAAAACTTTATTTGGCAAATAATTCTTATTTGCTGCTCTTTGGAATATCATGTTTAATTTTGTTCCACATTTCTGAGAAGTCGGATTTGCTGGAATCAAAAGTCGGACTTTCAGAATTATGACATTCTTTGCATAAAGCAACACGTTCTTCATCTGTTTTAAACACTCTGAGACCATTTTTTTCGGCAACTTTTTGATCTTTCATAACTTTAAGATTTTTAAAGTCTGCTCCGGCTCCATGGCAGGTCTCACATTGTACGCCATCTTCCATTTTGAATTTTGCTGTTTTTAATGAGGCATTGATATTGTATCCACTAACATGACATTTCAAACAGGCTTCACTTAATATTGCGTTTGTTGATAATCCTTTTGCTTTAGCAATACTATCTGCCTCCGCTGTTTTTAGAGTTTCATAGGCTTTGGAATGAGCACTGGTTTTCCAGATATCAATTTGTTCACCTTGTTTTTCAGATTTGTGGCACATGCCGCAAGTCTCAGCGCCTACAAATGAATGGCTGACAAGAGAATCCTGTGCCATTAATGCTGGAGCTGCGAACAAAATAAATATAACTGCAATTTTCTTAAACATTTTTTCTCCTTCTGTTTTGTTTAATTAGATTAAAATAACATAGCGTAATACTATTCTTCTGAATCGGATTTTTCTTTCTGGCGGGTATTCATTACTCCGCCGAATTTTTAAGTTCAGATTCTGGTTGTTCACTTTTGTTATTCCTTTGGTCGCGTTGACGTCCGAGGATGGTGTCAATCATACTTGTTAATTTATCAATAGCACCATCGAGTGCCATGTTCAATGTGTCAGCATGCTCTGTAACAACGATGGGTTTACGACCTTCGAGATGTGCTTCTATCATGCAGCGTTTGTCGTTCTTACCTTTCTTGATACCGTCTTCATCTTTCATATGGACTTCCACATTGGTAATGTGATCGCTAATTCGACTTAATGAACTTTCGATTGTGCTGCTAAACTTTGCAATTAGCGCCTCGTTGCTGTGAATATTATGACCGGTGTTGATTTTGATATTCATATTTTTCTCCTATTGTTATTGTGATTACTCCATTTCCAATTGCGAATTTCCGGCATGTCTTGCCCGTATTTCTTAATATATTTTTTGTGATCAAGAAGCTTGTCCCGGAGAAACTGTTTAACATAAGCCGCCCTCGAACCTAAACCCGGCACACGGTCAATTACATCGGCGACCAAAACGCCGCCTATATCAAGAAACAAATATTTAATCACAGATTTTTCTTTCAACTTGTTTTCTTGTCTATACTATTCTTCATCGGTTGAGGAAATTTCTGTAGTGTCTTTGAATAAGTGCTCACGATTTTTTCTTCATGCGCATAAGCATTTGATATGCAGCTACTGAGGCGGTTTCCGGGCCTGAGTCTGATTTTAATGCCTCCATTAAAGCTTTAAGTAAATCATTGAATCCATCTTCTTTCTGATTCAGTAAAACATGATGTACTCCTTGACGTAGTGAAATGGAATCATGTTTGCTTTTAATCAGTTCTCGGAACAATGCGGGCCAAGCATTCTTTTTGAATTTCCGTAAAACTTCGGCAGCAACCCATGCAACATCTATATCGCGGTCTTCAAGCGCTTTCACCAAAGAAGGAATTGCTCTTACATCACCTATCGCACCAAGTGTCTTAGCTGCTTCCCATCGGAGATGATCTAATTTTGAATTCCGCAAGAGCCTTGTGAGTGATGGAACTACAATTTCACCCATTGCAACTAAAGCCTTTCTAGCTTTCTTTCGAATTACCCCATCTTTATCTGCCAGCAAGTCCAGTAAGGATTTTATGTCTGTTCGTTTTACCTTTTGGGTGCTCATGGTTTTCTTTCGCTAATTGTAATACTACGCATCTATTTGATAAACCGATTATTAGATTCGACCAATCTCAGGTTCTAAGAACATAATTAAATAGTGTGAAAAAGTTCTTTGAGCTGGTTGTTCATTTTAATGCTTCCATTGATAAGTGTGTTTGTTCGGCTAAGCGTAACTCCAGCAATGATTGGAGAAAAGCCAGCGTTGATTCCGCCCCTTGATTTTCATTCATGCGATCTGAATGCAAACCATCACGACACCCGCCTGTTGTCGGATCGTAAACGGAAAGAGTTAAGTCGTTACGCCCGAGGAACCATTCAAATGCCCGGCGAGCTTCTTTATTCCAAGATTTGTCTCCGGTAACTCTGAACGCTTCGAGACAAGCTGATACCATCGCTTGTGCTTCAACAGGCTGTTGATCAAAACGAGCACGCTCACCTCCAAGTTGATAAAATCCATTTGATCCGATCGGTACAAAATGGCCGGCATCTGCGCGCTGCAACTTGGCAAGCCAGTTGAGTGACTCCAATCCCGCATTCGTCATTGCATCGTTCGGGATTGATTTTCCGCATATCATCAACGCATGAGGTAAGGCGGCGTTGCAATAGGAAAGTGATTTTTCGTACCAGCGCCATTCTTCTGTACGGTTATGTTGATATAAAGTTAAAAGTCGACCTGCCAATTCATCCCGTACATGACTCACCCTGCGATCACCGCCAAATTTTTGCAAATATTCATCAATGCCTATCAATGCAAATGCCCAGGCGCGCGGACTTGTGGTTAACAGTATAGTTGGGAGCGTTTGTTCAAACAACCAACTTGACAGACCTTTTAATGCAAACGCATTGGAATGATTCAGCGAGATTCCCAGCGCCCAAAGAGTGCGCCCCTGACTATCATCAGAACCAATACTTTCCAGCCAATTGCGTTGATAGTCCATAAAATTTCGGAATCGTTTAGTCTGCTCGTTAAATGCAAATCCTAGGAAAGCAAGATAACGGGAAGCCAATCCCCAACTTTTCCGGTTACCGAGTTTATCTAAGAGAATGCTTACTAAAAGAGCTCGTGCGTTGTCATCGGTAGTATAACCATGAGCATAATTCGGCACTGTAAAAAGAGCGTGTTGCAATATCCCGGTATAATCCGTTAGATGGTCTAAATGATCGAGCTTTAACGGAGGCAATTCGCCGGGATGTTTATCTAACGCTTTTGCGATAAATCCCGGTGGAATATAATGACGCCGCTCAACCCGCGCGCGTTTAAAACTTTCCATGTAACGTTTCGCAACTTCGGACCAGACCATTTTGCGACCAAACATGTAAGCGCGTTTGCGCATTGCATGACGTTCGGCTTCGTTGTCTAATAATTTTATTACCTGTACAGCTAAAGCTTTTGGATCGCGGAAGGGGACAAGCACGCCTCTTCCATCTGAAAGCATTTCTTGCGCATACCAATAGGGAGTTGAGATAACAGCTTTACCCGCGCCGAGTGTATACGCTAAGGTGCCGGATACTATCTGCGCTTCATTGAGATAGGGAGTGATATAAATATCTGCCGCGCTTATGAACTCAACTAATTCTTCCAAACTAACAAAGCGGTTGTAAAAGATTACATTACTTTCCACTCCCTTTTGTTGAGCTAACCATTGTAAAGATAACCGGTATGTTTCACCTTCATGCTGAATAACATGGGGGTGAGTTGCTCCAACAACGATATATACAAGATCGGGAAAGCGTTCGACGATTTCGGGTAATGCAGAGATAACGGTTTCTATTCCTTTGCTTGCGGAGAGCAATCCGAAACTGAGCAAGACAGTTTTCCCCTCAACTCCAAATAAATCTTTATTGAAACTTGGATCGACAAAGGGAACATCGGGGATGCCATGTGGTATAAGATCAATCTTTTCCGGTGCTACATTATATATCTTTTGTAAAAATTCTGAACCACGCTCACTCATAACCACCAAACGATCGGATAATGCTGCAACTTCTTCCAATACATGCCGCTGATTATGATTTGGATTTTCAAGTATGGTGTGCAAAGTCGTAACGATGGGCATGCGTAATCCGCGTAAAAGAGCCAGGATGTGGCTGCCGGTTTTTCCGCCAAATATCCCATATTCAAATTGGAGACAAACCATATCAACATCGTTGATATTTAAAAAATCCGATGCTCTCAAGTAAGAATTAATATCTTTTTCTGCAAGTTCAAATCGAACCCGGTTCGGATAAGCGTAACCCGTTTCGATATCATTGATAGGTAAGGCTATGCAGGTTGTTCCGCTGTATTGATGCGCAACAGCTTCGCACAGATCGGTTGTGAAGGTGGCAATTCCGCATTGACGCGGTAAATAATTTCCTACAAACGCAATCCGTTTAATTGAATGTCCTGTAAAGTTTGGTTTCAAACTGAATTTCTCTTTCTTAATTTTTTTGTCCCATTATTAATAGCAATTAGCGCCTTTACGTTAAAAATTCTTGTAATCATCCGCCGCGGCGGATTGTTTATTTGGTCAAGAAATTTTTCAAGGATTTCCACTTTATCTTTTTTAATACAAAATCAAAAAACATTGAATCCCGCTGGGATTCTTTTTTGAGTTTTGTTCTTATTCTTACAAATATTAAATCCCTATGGGATTTCTGCAACCCGCCTTTGGCGGGTTGAATCTTTGTAACAAATAAAACCACCAACAACTAACATTCCCTTCGGGAATGAATGTTTCTTAGTTCCTAAGAATCCTTTCTGTGAGCAACCCACCTGAGGCGGGTGGTTCTTGGTTTCGCCGCGCTAAGACTGAATGAAGATGAATGGATGAATGTTTTTTATTCATTTATACAAACATTCAATCATTCTCTCTGACAATTTGGTTCTAACTTGTCCAGATATAGGTCTATCTAATTATTTTAAGAATCTACTTCCTGCTCTTCCTCTGCTTCTTTCAGTTGGGGATAGAGTAGTTTTGAGTAAATAATATTAGCTATCACTACCATACAGAGCATTGTTATTATAAATGTCGATATTTCCATGAGCCGCTTTCGTATGTTAATTGTTATGAACTTCTAACTTGAATAAAATGTATTTGAAACTTTTCTAAAATGAAATCCGTAAATGGCAAGTAATATTGCTTGCGAAAACAGTTTCGGTTTTCGGAACAGCGACCAAAAAAATAATTTCCAATAATAAATTCTTTCTTCGCCCAGCACTCCTAATTTGAACATAGATTTAAACAGCGCTGCGATGTAATTCAGATTAAAGTGGAATTCTTTTTTAACCATCGGCTCAAAGTCTTTTAAGAAGCGCGTTACACGTTCGTAGTAAAATTTTGGAGAGTAGATCGTTTTCAGAACTTTTTTATATCCATTAAGGAGAATCTCGGGATTCATTTGCGGAATAAAATTGATTGAGAAGTCAGTATTATTTCCAGTAAAATCACTTAGCAATCTTCCTTGTTCCAATAATCTTTTCTGAAGTTTTGTTCCTCGTGGCGCGTTTAATAATCCAACCATCGCAGTGGCAATGCCGCTTTCTTGAATAAAATTTGTCAGCTTTTCAAATATTGTCGGGGGATCGTTATCAAATCCGATGATAAATCCTCCCTGAACTTCCAGCCCGAACTCTTGAATTTTCTTAATACTCGAGATTAGATCGCGGTTTCTATTTTGAGTTTTATTGCACTCGATCAAACTCTCTTCATGCGGAGTTTCTATCCCTACGAACACTGCTTCAAAGCGCGCTTTAACCATAAGCTGCATCAGTTTGTCATCGTCGGCAAGATTGATCGAAACTTCCGTGTTAAAGCAAAACGGATTTTTTCTTTGCTCATTCCATTCAATAATTGAAGGAAGAATTTCTTTTTTTAATTTTGCTTTGTTGCCGATAAAATTATCATCAACAAAGAAGACGGGTCCGCGCCAGCCGGTAAAATACAATGCGTCTAACTCCGCTATCACCTGATCTTTTGTTTTGGTTCTGGGTTTTCGTCCGTAGAGAACGGTGATATCGCAAAAGTCACAATCGAAGGGGCAGCCGCGTGAATATTGGACATTCATCGAAGTGTAATTATTCATCGATACAAGATCCCAAACGGGTAGGGGAGTAGTGGTAATATCTGCCCAATCTTCCGAAGTGTAAATATGTTTTGGTATCCCTTCGTTAAGATCATTTAAAAACTGCGGAAGAGTAATTTCAGCTTCGTTAAGAACCAGATGATCAATGTTTTGGTAATATTCGGAGCTGCTTGTAAATAAAGGTCCACCGGCTACAATTTTTGCGTTTAATTTTTTACATCTGTCGATTACTTGATTTGCCGATTCACTTTGTATAGACATCGCGCTGATAAAA
>Ga0209211_10010417_pt1 | contig 12127 bp, 8 predicted proteins | sample RifGroA2_FD_183992 | JGI IMG/M metagenome (GOLD analysis project Ga0209211, IMG submission 183992) | Groundwater microbial communities from Rifle, Colorado, USA - Groundwater A2 (SPAdes) (version 2) | ecosystem: Environmental > Aquatic > Deep subsurface > Groundwater | place: Rifle, Colorado... | reverse complement strand
TGCGGAGAGCACCACTGTACGTATTCCTTCGAGCGCCGCGTGCAGGCGCGGGAGCGCTTCATCGATTGGAAGTGGGGAGAGGGACGCGAGCTTCATCGGCTTCAATATGCAAAAACTCGCGGGAAAGTTCGAGGAACCAACGCAAGTATACCCTTCCGCGGGGAATAGGAGAAAAACTCAGTCGCACCGCGCGACGTGGAGCGAGTCCGAAAAACGAGCGCGGCGAAGTCAAAACGTGTCCTGGGCTACCTCAATGCTGTTTTCGACTTCGCTCGCGCAGGAGCGCTTGCTGCGCTCAGACGGACTATTTTTGGGTAGGTAAACTTATGGAACCGAGTATTGCATGCACGGGCATCGTTATGTATCTTTACGCCCGAGTTTCTTCGGTTTCATCAGGAGCCGCCCCCAGGTTCACCTTCGGCCACAGGCAGGTCTCACGTTGTTCCCACAGGACAACTGTGGCTTTGGCGGAGAATTTGTGAGTGGCTCGAACTGTTTTTTGGAGAAGAATCAAGGAACCGTTCCCGGTCTTCTTCGTCAATATGGTGCGGAAGTCTCTATAACATAATCATTTATGCCGAAGATGCATCTTCGGGAGGAGGAATTTGTTGGATATCAAGACCATCAATGAAATGATTCAGCGCGAGAGCGCGTTCGTCGACTCGCTTACAGCAGAGATCGGAAAGATCATCGTCGGTCAGAAGCAGATGGTGGATCGGTTGCTCATCGGGCTTCTGTGCAATGGGCACATCTTGTTGGAAGGCGTGCCGGGATTGGCAAAGACGCTGACGATCAAGACGCTCGCCGCTGCCATCAGCGCAAAGTTTCAGCGCATTCAGTTCACCCCAGACTTGCTTCCCGCCGATCTTATTGGAACGATGATCTACAACCAGAAAGACGGGAAGTTCTTTACCCGCAAAGGCCCGATTTTCGCAAACTTCATCCTCGCGGATGAAATCAATCGCGCTCCGGCAAAAGTACAAAGCGCTCTTCTCGAAGCAATGCAAGAGCGTCAGATCACCATCGGCGAAGAGACATACGCCCTGCAGGAACCGTTTCTGGTGCTCGCCACGCAGAATCCGATTGAGCAGGAGGGGACGTATCCCTTACCGGAAGCGCAGGTAGACCGCTTCATGCTTAAGGTGAAGATCGGATATCCTTCACGCGAAGAAGAGCTTGCCATCATGCGCCAGAATGTCTTGGGGGACAACAAGGAAATCAAAGCGGTCGTGACGCCGAAGGAAATCCTCTCCGCCCGTGAGGTGGTGAGGCAAGTCTATATGGACGAGAAGATCGAACGGTACATTCTCGACATCGTCTTTGCAACGCGTCAACCGGATCAGTTTAAGCTCGAGAAGATAGCGCCCATGATCAGCTACGGTGCTTCCCCGCGTGCAACCATCAACCTCGCGCTGGCGTCGAAGGCTCATGCATTCATCAAGCGGCGCGGGTACGTCATACCGGAGGATGTTCGCGCCATCAGTCTTGATGTGATGCGGCATCGCGTCGCCGTCACGTACGAGGCTGAAGCGGAAGAAGTAACGTCGGAGACAATCGTGCAGGAGATTCTGAATCATGTCGAAGTGCCATGATCGGTTGAACCGCAAAGAAAAACGGTACACCGTTCACCCGATTGGGGAAAACCGTTTTGCTCTGTTGGGATTGAGGTCTCCCTGTTCGGTTGCCTGTTGGAGATTAACGTTCTATGGAAACTAAAGAACTCCTCAAGAAAGTCCGACAGCTTGAAATCCGCACGCGCGGCTTGGTCAACCAAGTGTTTTCCGGTGAATACCATTCCGTGTTCAAAGGACGCGGTATGGCCTTTTCGGAGGTACGCGAGTATCAGATTGGAGACGATGTGCGCACCATCGACTGGAACGTCACCGCCCGACTCGACCATCCCTTCGTCAAAGTGTTCGAAGAAGAGCGTGAGCTGACGGTCATGTTGCTTGTAGATATGAGCGGCTCGCAGTTTTTCGGATCGCAGGGCCAACTGAAGCGCGATATCGCCGTCGAGCTGAGCGCCATCCTTGCCTTCTCTGCAATGAAGAATAACGACAAGGTCGGCGCAATGCTCTTTTCCGATCAGGTCGAACTGTTTGTTCCGCCTCGAAAGGGCCGTTCTCACGCCCTTCGAATTGTTCGCGAGCTCATTTCGTTTCAGCCCCGGCACTCCAACACCAGCCTGAACCGGGCGCTGGAGTATCTGAACCACATGCTGAAGAAACGAAGCATTGTCTTCGTCATCTCTGATTTCATGGACAGCGACTACGAAACGGCACTGCGGATTGCGGGCAAGCGCCATGATCTGATCGGCATTACCCTTCTCGATCCAAGGGAAGACGAGTTTCCAAAAGTCGGGCTCATAACATTCCGCGACGCCGAAACGGGGGAACAGCGATGGGTGGATACGTCCGACACGAAGATACGGAATGCGTTTCGCTCCCATCACCGGTCAATCGAAGCGGCGCGGCGTTCGATGTTCATCAAAGCAAAGCTGGACAGCATCGAAGTTCGCCTCGATAGACCGTACATGAAGCCGCTGATCGACTTTTTCAGATTACGAGAGAGACGATGGTAGACATCATCCGTTCAGCGAGGAGTCTCCGTTAAATCTTAGCCGGCACCCCTTTGCGAAAATCGATTCTCATATTAATCGTTTGTCTTTCGACAGTCTCCTCTGCCCAGGAGCCGCAACTGACTGCGGAAACGGACTCTGCCCAGTATAAGATTGGGGAGTGGGTCCTCCTGCGCGTTCGGGCCGTAGTTCCGTCAGCCATTCAGTCGATTGCACCGGCTGTGCGTGACAGCATTGGACCATTTGAGATCCTGAACCTCGAGACTTCGGATCCGACCGGCCGGGATGGACAGCGCGAACAACTCTGGACGTTCCGCCTGACCACGTTCGATTCCGGAAAGGTATTCATCCCCCCGCTCCCATTCTCCTATACAACGACCAACGATACGATTCCTCGCACGGCGATGACCAATTCGGTATTCTTGACCATCACGGGTGTCGAGGTCGACCCGAAGAGCGACATCAAAGACATCAAGCCACCGATGGATGCGCCGTGGAGGTTCGAGGATTTTCTGCCATACCTGATTGCTCTCGCGGTAATCGCTCTCATCGCCATCGTGTACTTCTACTATCGTAGAATGAAACGCCGAAAAGAACAGGCGTTCGTTCCGGAACGACCGGTAATCCCTCCGGCCTTAGAGGCGTTGACTGCGTTGCGGTTGCTGGAAGACAAGAAGCTCTGGCAGCAAGGCAAGGTCAAAGAGTTTTATTCTGAGGCGACAGAAATCATCCGCAGGTTCCTCGATCGTCAGTTCGGCATCCTCGCGCTGGAGTCGACCTCCGACGAGATCCTGCGCCAACTGAAGCCGATACCGGAAGCGCAATCGGTAATGAAGCAGTTCGTTGCGTTCTTCACAACGGCCGACCTCGTGAAGTTCGCGAAGTACGAGCCTTCTCTTGGCGAACACGAGAACGAGCTTCGGTGGGCCTACGAATTTGTGCGCACCATGATGCCTCGCATTGCGCCTCAGGACGTGAACCAAGAAGAGGAGACGGCAGATGTTCGGTGATGTGTTTGCGCACCCCTGGGTGCTCTGGTTTCTCCTGCTGGTTCCGCTTCTTGGAGTTCTCTCCTGGAGGCGTCGTCGCTCGATGGTTGCGGAGATGACATTCTCCTCGCTGCAACCGCTTCACAACGCTCCGAAGTCGCTACGCGAACGGTTACGGCATGCACCGGTTGCATTACGCCTGCTCGTTCTTTCGTTTTTGATCATCGCACTGGCCCGGCCGCAAGCCGTCTCAAGCAAGGAAAACATCTCGACAGAAGGAATCGACATTGTTCTTGTTCTCGATATCTCCGGCAGTATGCTTGCCGAGGACTTCGAGCCGAATCGCCTTGTCGCGGCAAAAGATGTTGCCGAGGAATTTGTCGATGGGAGAACGAATGATAGGATCGGGCTTGTGATCTTCTCCGCCGAGAGTTTCACACAATGTCCCCTCACAACAGATTATCCCGTTCTGAAGTCTCTTTTGAAAGAAGTCAAGAAAGGAATGATCGAGGATGGAACCGCCATCGGGTTGGCGCTGGCCAATGGCGTAAACCGGTTGAAGGACAGCAAGGCAAAAAGCAAGGTGATGATTCTGTTGACCGACGGCGTGAACAATCGGGGCGAGATTGATCCCATCACGGCCGCCAAGATTGCCGCAACATTCGGGATCCGGGTATACACCGTGGGTGTTGGCGCGCAGGGACAGGCGCCGTATCCGGTCGAGACGCCGTTCGGCATTCAGCGGCGATTGGTTCCCGTGGACCTCGACGAAAAAACTCTCACGGCCGTCGCCGACATGACCGGGGGCAAATACTACAGGGCAACAGACAATCGAAAACTGAAGGCGATCTACAAGGAGATTGATCAGCTCGAACGAACGAAGATCGAGGTAACCGCGTACAAACGCTACACGGAGTTATTCTCTAGTTGGTTGATGGGAGCGCTGCTCGTTCTTCTGGTAGAGGTCGGTCTTGCGTCAACGGTCTTGAGAAAAATCCCTTAACACAAACGTAACTGCCCAGCGAAAGAAAGAATCAAAAGATTTCTAACCACCGATGGCACACGGATAAACGCCAATGAACAGGGGAAAGTCAGAACAACAGAAGTCGGAAATCAGCCCACTGCTCCGCTCAGGACTGAGATTGAGTGAATGCAAGCGCCAGAAGTCAGCGAGCCAAGAATTACTGATATCTGATTTCCGACATCTGATCTCTGTTCTTTATCAGTGTCAATCGGTGTGCCATCCGTGGTCAAATAGCCGAGCAGTTACACACAAAGTAATGCTGCGGCGTGATCGCTGAAAGCCGACTGCCGCTTTTCCTATGCTACGATTCGCACATCCTGAGTATCTCTGGGCCCTTTGGGCAATCCCCGTGCTCGCGCTTGCCTTTTTCCTCTCGCATCGGTGGAAACGGCGATTGCTCGCGCGGTTCATAGCGGCGTCGCTCTTCTCCCAGCTTGTGCCGGACCTCAGCTCAGCGAGGGCGATCGTGAAACAAACTCTTTTGCTGCTTGCCCTTGTCCTGCTGATCGTTGCTGCCGCAAACCCGCAGGTCGGGACGCGGCTCGAGGAAATCAAGCGCGAAGGAATCGATCTGTTTGTCGCCGTCGACGTTTCCCTCAGCATGAAGGCCGAGGATATCAGACCCAGCCGTCTTGAGAAGGCAAAGCGGGATGTCTCAAGCCTTCTGAGTAAGCTTGAGGGAGACCGGGTCGGTCTGATCGTTTTTGCAGGCGATGCGTTCGTTCAGTTTCCGCTGACGGCCGATTATTCCGCCGCCGATCTCTTCATCAGCGCGGTCGATGTTGACGCCGTGCCCACGCCGGGCACCATGATCGGCAGAGCGATCGAGATGGGACTTGAATCATTCCGAAAAGACCTCCCGACACAGAAGGCGATTATCGTCGTCAGCGATGGGGAGAATACCGAGGGGGACGTCGACGGGGCGGTTGAGAAAGCGAAGGAGGCCGGTGTTCGAGTCTACACGGTCGGGATGGGAACTCCGGATGGGGGCCCTATTCCGATGTACAATGCAACCGGTGAGCGGATTGACTACAAGCGGGATCGGGCGGGCAGTATCGTTTTGACGAAGCTGGACGAGTCGATCCTTCAGCGGATCGCACTTTCCACGGGCGGCTCGTATCGTCAAGCGACGAGCGGAGGAAACGAGATTGATGATGTTTTCAAAGAGCTTGCGTCGCTCGAAAAAACCGAAATCGGATCTCTCCAAGTGACCGGCTATCAAGATCAATTCGAGTATCCGCTTGCCCTCGCACTCTTGCTCCTCATGCTTGAACACGTCCTTTCCGAGCGCAAAGGAAGGCTCATGACAAAACTCCTGAAGCTCCTCCCTCCCACGCGTCTACTTCCCATCGCACTCCTGTTCCTCTTCTCCACGGGCCGGGCTCAGACCGTCCGATCTCACGTGAGCGCGGGGAATCATCATTTTGAAAAGAATCGGTTTGCCGATGCGGAGGTCGAGTACCGGAAGGCGATCGAGAAAGATCCGAAGTCGCACGAAGCCCGCTTTAACCTCGGCGATTCTCACTATAAGCAGGATCGGTTCGACGAAGCTCAGCGTGCGTTCGGTTCAACCGCAACGACGGGCTCGACGGCGGCTGATCGGGCCTCCGCGTATCATAATCTTGGGAATTCCCTTTTTCGAGCCGGCAAAATCCAAGAAAGTCTAGAATCATATAAACAGGCTCTCCGTCTCAATCCGACCGACGATGAAACGCGTTACAACTATCAGCTCGCCAGAGACCGGTTAAAGCAGCAGCAAGAACAGAAGCAGCAGAAGAAGAACCGGCAGGACAAAGAGCAGAAAGAGGATGACCAGGAGAAGAAACGGCAGCAACAGAAGGACGATCAACAGAAGAATCAAGAACAACAGCAGAACCAAGAACAACAGAAACAGCAGGAAGCAAAACAGGATCAGGTGAAACAACAACAGGGCCAACAGCAGAAGAACCAGATGCCGAAGGATCAGGCCGAACAAATCCTCCAGGCGATGAGGAACAATGAAAAGGAATTGCAGAAGCAGCTTCGCAAACGCGAGGGGGTGAGGATCAAAGTGGAGAAGGATTGGTGATGAAGAGAAGAGCTTATCTGATGGCGTTGTGGATGATGCTTGTGTCGCTCGCTGCGGCACAGGATGGGAGCTTCGTTGCTTCCGCGGACCGCACCACCGTTCCCTCCGGCGAACAGTTTGAAGTTTCCTTTACGCTCTCCGGATCGGACATGAGCGGAGGGAAGAACTTCAAGGCACCGGATTTCGGGCAACTCGCCGTCCTCAGCGGCCCGAACACATCGACGAACATGCAAATCGTGAACGGTAGGGTGTCCGCCTCGATGACTTACACCTACTATCTGTACGCCCGCCAGCCCGGCAAATTCACGATCGGCGCTGCGAGTATCGAGTACAGAGGAACGACTCTTCGCACGCAACCGATCCAGATCGAAGTTGTTCAAGGAAAAGTCCAGCCGCAGCAGAAGGGCGCTCAGGATGTGCAGGATGTTGGTGACAATTTGTTTATCCGCGCGACCGCTGATAAGCAACGGATCAGACAGGGAGAGCAGCTAACGGTAACCTACAAGCTTTACACCCGCGTTCAGGTTTCGGGATATGACATCGCCAAGGCCCCCGTCTATCAGGGATTCTGGTCTGAAGAGATTGATCAGCCGCGACAACCGACCGTTACGACGGAGATGCATGAGGGAAAGCAATACCGCGTTGCCATGATTCGCAAGACTGCGCTCTTTCCGACTCAGTCGGGCAAACTCTCACTCGCCCCGCTTGAAGTGCGCTGTGCCGTGCAGGTTCAGTCGCGTCGACGCAACAACGATCCATTCGATTCATTCTTCAACGATCCTTTCTTCTCGCGCCTGCAAACGGTCGAGCAGGAATTCAAGTCTAATCCCCTCACCATTACGGTCGACCCACTTCCCGGCATCACGCCTCCCGACTTTAGCGGCGCGGTAGGGAGCTATGCTCTGAATGCGAGTGTAGACAAGAAAGAGGTGAAGACCGGCGATCCAATAACGCTGCGTCTCGTCGTTTCGGGGACGGGGAATGTGAAGCTTCTCTCGCTGCCGAAACCCGTTTTACCTGCCGATGTTGAGGCCTATGAACCGAAGATCTCCGAAGAGATCACTCGTGAAGGGGGTGTGATTCGAGGCAGAAAAACAGCGGAGTATCTGATCATTCCTCGCAATGCCGGTCAACGAACCATTGAGGCGATCTCTTTTACCTATTTTGATCTCGCGAAGAATGCCTTCAGCACGCTTCGCTCCCCCCGTTTCGATCTCTCAATCACCCCGGGCAAAGATGTTAGCACGGGCACCTCGATCGCATCGAAGAGCGATATCAAGATGCTGGGCGAAGACATCCGTTTTCTGAAGCTCTCGCTCGGCGAAGTACATCGTGTGGACGAATCTCCGTTTGAGACTTCCTGGTTCGCCGGAGGCCTGTTGTTTCCCCCGCTCGCGTTCATCGGGGCATACATCTATCGCAGGAGACTTGAGAAACTCTCGGGGAATGTGCGGCAGCTCCGCTTCCAGAAAGCGGGCAAAGAAGCGGCGAAACGTCTTAAGCACGCGAAGAAAATTCTTGCGCAAGGAAACACGGAGAGCTATCACTCCGAAATCTCCAAAGCGCTGATGGGGTATCTCGAAGACAAACTTCATATTCCGAGGGCCACGCTTTCGCTTGAAGAAGCCGTGTTACAACTTCAGCGTGGCGGAGTGAGCGATCAGATCACCGATGCGCTGAAATCATGCATAGAGCGTTCTGAGTTTGCCCGGTTCGCACCGGGATCGGACACTATGGAAGCCCGAACCGAGCTTCTTGAGAGTGCCGCGTCGACCATAGACACCATTGAAAGACAGTTCAAGAAATAAGGATGAAGGGTGTGATGTCCTACGTCGGTAACCTGTTCGCGAAGCGCGGGCGCGCTTTGAACATCCTTTTGTTTGTTCTCTCCACGCACGCTGTGGTGGGGCAAACCTTGTTGGATGAGTTCGAGCGGGGAAATGGATTTTATCGGAACGGGGAGTTTGAACGGGCCGTCACCGTGTACGAAGGCATATTGAAACAGGGCCAGGCCGGCGCCGCTCTCCTCTTTAATCTTGGAAACTCCCAGTACCGATTGGGGCGGATAGCGCCGGCGATTCTTGCTTACGAGCGTGCCCGCAGGCTTGATCCCGCCGATCCAGACATCAAGCACAATCTGGAGTTGGTAAATCTTCGAATCGTCGACCGCATCGAGTCGCTGCCGGAGCTGTTCTTTGTTCAGTGGCTCCGCTCTCTCTCCGCACTTCTTCCGCTCCGATCAACAGCTCTTCTCTTCACACTCTGTTGGATCTTGTTCTTCGGTTCCCTGACTGCCTTCTACCTTTTTTCAGCGGAGCGATTTCTACGGTTGATGCGTTGGCTTGCTTTGGGTTCGGGTATCCTGCTTCTTTTGTTTGCCCTTCTTCTTTCGAGCCAGGTGTTTGTGCTTCAGGTCCGGGATGATGCGATCGTTACCGGCGCGGTTGTAACAGCGAAAACGTCGCCCGACGCGCAGAGTGTTGACGCGTTTGTCATTCATGAGGGATTGAGGGTTACATTAAGCGACGCTGTAGGGGAATGGGTCAAGATTGTTCTTGCCGACGGGAAGATCGGATGGATTCGCTCGCAGGAGTGCGAACGGATCTAGCGCCTCACATCGGAAGCTGGTTCATGAAGTCACACACAACCACCACAAACCTCTATAAGAGGTTTTCTTGTCTCTAGCGGGATGCTGAAAGACTCTTTTTTTTATCTGCCACAAAGGCACCAAGTCACAAAGGGTTTGGGGAAAAGACAAGGAATGCGATCGACCTTCAGTTTTGACGGTTGCTTTGGCAACCGTGGTAATGCGCCTCCGGCTGTCCTTCGTGCCTTCGTGTTCTCGGCGGCAGATTTTGTTCTTTTTCAGCGCCCTGCTAGTATCATTCGCGAGGTGTCGCGTCGATAAGCGGTACTCTGCATGATCTGGCTGGTTCAACAGCCACCCGGGCGTGTCGAAATGCCCTCCGATTTTCATTGAGGTAACCAGGGGCTCTTCTCTACCTTCGTTGCTCCCCCTATCTTCGCGTTTCTGGCTCGCTTGATTTCTTCCCCGTTGAAGAGTACTTTGCCAACGTTGTTTGACGCTGTTCAGACAATCGTGGACTCGATTGCTCATCGTAACTTTGTGGGAGGGCGTTGTCATGAAAACTTCAGCCAAACTATTCATCGCTCTTTTCTCCTCTCTTTTTCCGAGTCTCTCACCCGGACAGTACTTCGGCGAACGCGTGTTGGAAAAATCTTTTGAGAGGTCGGAATTCTTTTTCGAGCCGAGCGTTCTCATTCCCTTTGGAATCAACGCGTTTCGGTCCACATCCGTCGGACTTCTCGACGAACCGCTGACAAACCTCGCCCTGAATCCCGCATACCTCTACGCCGACACCGGCCGGTCAACATTTATGTATGTTGATTTTCGAAGCACGCGGGAGATTCGCAGCTCGAGCAATTACGTTTCTCCGCTCGAAATGCGAACCTCGTATGATATGAGCTCCCTCTTGCCATATCCCCGCTATTTCATCACGACGCGGAAGGAGCTCGAGCCGGTCTTTTCCGGAGCGCTCCTCTCCCGGCCGCTCGGCACTTTGTTTCCCCATCTCTTTCTCGGGCTCACATATCAGGTTGTGGCGCAAGATGAGAAGTACTACGGCATACCTCAAGACATCTACCGCTCGGTGATCGGGTATGACTATCTCGGTGCGAAGACGTCGAACGAATCAATGCCGATCATCGACAGATATAGCGGCTCCGACGATATGCACCATGTGGGACATTTTGCCACGCTCCTCGGCGGCTACGAAATTACGCCTGAACTGCAAGTCGGGGTGAAGATCGGTCGCGCGACCTTTGCCAGAGACGGTTCCTTCGGCTCGAAGAACCTCTGGGAATATGCTCAGCGCTCCGACTATACATCGTATTGGTCGAATCTTGAAGATCGCGAACAAAACTATGGTCACTGGGATCTCCGGGGGGGTGCCTCATATCGTTTCTCCGAGAAAACAGAAGGGGCGCTTTCGGCAGGTTATCTCTGGGGAACCGCAACACAAACGCTCGCAAGAGCGGACTCATCTCTCTACGGCAGCGGTCAAATCAACGTCGGGAAGAACTGGAACTACCACATGACCTCGGGCTCGACCGGCCAGAACTGGGATCACGATGGAGCGTTGTTCTACGGGGGCTTGAATCTAAGAACAAAACTCGATCCCTCCCGAATTCTACGCGTTCACTACCTGTATCTTCGCGAGAGAATAGACCTCACCCTCAACGGTTCGCTTTTCGACACGTCCTACGGAAACTCTCGTTCGCAATACAACGACACCCTCGTGTATCGGTATCAATCCGAGTCCCGGCTCAGCGATCGCCGAAGCGGGACGGGAGAAGAGACGGCGGACGTCCATAGATTTATGGCTTCGCTTGACTGGGAGATCGAATCCCATCTCCGGCTAAATTTTGGGGTTCATTACGAGTACCGAAAGAGCGAGACGGGCACAAACGAAGCCGTGCTTGCCCGGCGCTCCTCGCGTTACATGTCAACGAGCTCAACGTACAGCTACGACTACTCTGATGCAGTGAACGAAGAGAAGAATCTGCTCTGGACGTTTCGGTCAACTCTTACAAGCTTTCAGGTACCGATTATCCTGACCTGGAAGACGTCGGAGAAGATCGAGATGATGTTCGGTCTTAATCGCAAGATGGCGAGCTGGGATGTTGAGGACATAACGCTCGCGCTGTTCAAGATGCGCGAGCATTCGAGCACCAGCGGGACGAAACGCGAGACAAACTTTGGCGAGCGGTATACCATCCCGCGCGAACGAGTCAGCGATGTGACAACGACGGCGCTCTGGGGGCTGACCGTTTCTCCCTCGGCATTCTTCAAGATACGGTTTCTGGTGACGCCAAACTTTGTCGAGACCTACGAGGGGTCCCAACTTCAGGGGCTTCAGTGGTGGATTGGGGTAAACATGTTTCCATAAGGGGGGATTGAAAAACGAAGGCAGTGGAAGCTTCCTTGCAACTGCTCAGCCAAAAATCTTTTGAAGAAGGGTGGCTCTTCGGCCCACGAAATACCTCAACGGGAAGGGTGTTGGGGCAGGCACGGAAAGCGCGAGATGATTTGTTTCAGCATAGAGAGGTTGTGTGATTGCTCATCGCGTTCGTATGATTCGCGTGTTTCGTGGGCATTGAGTCAAGGTGAGTAGTTACGATTATGTTGCCTTCACGACGACAATCGTCTGATCATCGTGCTGCTCGTGGTCGCCGGCATGCTCCTTCACGGCGCTGATGATTCCATCCCGGATTTCACCTGCATCGAGTGCTGAAAGAATCTCGACCTGCTTGATAAGGTTCTCTTCCCCAAACTGGCTACCGTTGTCCCCTTCCGCTTCCGTAATTCCGTCACTCACAAAGATGAAGACATCGCTTGGCCCGTAGCAAAGCTTTTTCTCCTCCAGCTCGGATGAGAAGATGGCGGC
>Ga0209211_10010416_pt1 | contig 12127 bp, 9 predicted proteins | sample RifGroA2_FD_183992 | JGI IMG/M metagenome (GOLD analysis project Ga0209211, IMG submission 183992) | Groundwater microbial communities from Rifle, Colorado, USA - Groundwater A2 (SPAdes) (version 2) | ecosystem: Environmental > Aquatic > Deep subsurface > Groundwater | place: Rifle, Colorado... | reverse complement strand
GGTTCAAACGCATATATTTTACAGTTAGGAAAACGATTAGCAATAATCAGTGAATACCAGCCAAAATTTGCGCCGATATCAAAAACGGTATAATCGCTGTCAATTAACTTCAAAACAAAATCCAGTTCTTTTTTTTCATAATTATCAAAATTCAGTATTTCTATCGGAGCTATTCTTTTATCCCCTTTGGAGCAAAGCATTTTAACGCCAGAATCTCTGGCTGTCATAACCACTTCTCCATCTGTAATTTCTATCTTGGCAACATCTGTATCTTTAATAAAATCTGCGTATTCAAACAGTGCGGCATGGTGCTCAGACATAGCGTCAATGTATTCATGTTTTGGCAATACGCCATTTTTAAAATCAGATTTTAATTCTTGAATATTTTTAATCATAAATCAATGTATTAAACTACAATATTATTCAAAACTTTTAACCATTCTTTTAAACCCATCTTCAATTGAATATGTTTGTTTCCAGCCCAAATTAACAAGTTTGCTTATATCTGGCAAATAATCTAGGGTGGTAGTTCTAAGATAATCTTTATTTAAAATTTCTTTCCTAATTACTTTTAAATTTTTCTCCGGAAACATATCTACTAATATATTGGCAAGTTCAAGAATACTTATCTGTTTATCACTGCTAACATTATACGCTTCGCCAATATTTCCTTTTAATAATATCATAAAATAAGCAACTACCGCATCGGCCAGATAACAAAAATTTCTTTTCGCGCTGCCATCGCTATTCATGGCAATATCTTCGTTGTTTACAATGTTGCGGACAAAATCAGCAAAAACCCGTCCATCTTCAAGCCCCACACCCGGACCATATGTGTGAAAAGGTCTAATTACTTTTACAGGGACTTGATATTGGCTAAACCATGCTCGGCACATATTTTCACCCATTCTTTTGCTTTCCGGATAACAAGATTCAATTTTGAGCGGATCTAATGCGCCAAATTTCTCTTCATTATTAATCAGAGAATTATTTTCAACAGTTCCATAAACGGCGCCAGTACTAAAAAACAAAAAACATTTTATTTTTTTTTCTCTGGCTAATTCCAAAAGACTGTACGTACCTAAAACATTCGGTAAAAGCGTCCCTACAGGATCACTGCCATAATATATAGGGCTCGCCTGACTGGCGGCGTGAATTATGTAATCTAAATTTTCAATTACACTAACCTTATCGCAAACGTCTTGAACAACAAATTTTCATTTAAATACAAAATTGCTTCCACCATATAAGCCGGCAGCGCTCCGTTGGCGCCGGAAACTAAAATATGTTTTCCTTCTAATTCATGCCACGGCAAATCAGCGCTTACAATATAAGCCATGTCTTCATCAATAATTTTAGTAAAATTATTTGCCATGTTGTAATTCTTCCTTTAATACTTTTAACTGCCGCTTCTTTTTTTCATTCAAAAACGGATGTTGATCATCCAAAGGTTTGCCAAAAATTACTTTTGGCTCCATGGGAGCAGACACGCTTAATTTAACTTCGATTAAGGTTGGCTTTTTTGATTTTAGTATTTCTTTAAAATTTATTTTTTTATCACCGCGCTCAACAGCAACATAATTCAAATCATAGGCGTAGGCGATTTTCTTTATATCCGGAACAGAATAGCCAATTACGGTGGATTGATAATTATTTTTAAAATATACGCCTTGAAAGGCCCGCACCATACCAAGAGATTTGTTATTCATAACAAAAATTTTGACAGGGATTTTATTGCGTCGTATGGTTTCCAATTCTTGAATATTCATCTGAAAACCGCCGTCGCCACAAACAACTACTAAATCATTGTGTGGTTTTGCAAAATAAGCGCCGATGGCTGCGGGCAAAGCAAAACCCATACTACCCATACCGCCGCTAAATAAAATACGCTGCCCTATTTTTGTTTTCCAAGACTGCGCAAGCCACATTTGATGATTACCCACATCGGAAACAATGGTAGACGCGGGACTCGCCACACCGGATAATTCTGAGATAAATGTATTGGAATCCACATTTTTTTTGTGTAAAATCGGCCTGGCAAAATATTTTTTGACCTCTTCAATAAAATGAAACCATGCATTTTTTTTGACAGTCCTAATATTTTTTGCAGATGTGAAAAAATCATTTAAATCTGTTTCGAATGATAATTGCGAGCGAATACCGACATTAATTGAATGGCGGTCAACATCGACATGAACAATTGTTGCATTTTTGGCAAACAGTTTTGGATTACCGGTCTGACGCAAGTCAAGGCGCGAACCGAGAGTTATTATTAAATCAGCATTAGCCAAAACTATATTAGCTTCGCGATTGCCATAACTGCCAATAAAACCAACAAAATTTTTATCCGCTTCCGGAAAAGAGTCCAACCCCATAAGGGAACAAACAACCGGTAAATTATTTTTTGTTGTAAACGAACTTAATTCCTTGGTCGTATTTGAAGTTCTTATTCCCCCACCAACAAGAACAATCGGCGCTTTGGCAGTTTGTAATAACTTTTCCAATCGTTTAATTTTTTTAGAAACATCGGCTTCAGGATTTATTTGTGACAATTTTTTATGCTCAGGCGAACCAAAAAAATGTTTCAATTGTTCCAGTTGCACTGGCGTACGTTGCACATCTATGGGAAAATCCAATAACACAGGCCCCTGTCTACCATGCTTCATTAAAAAATATGATTTTTCCAGTTCATACAAAATATTGTTGGGATCTAAAACCATAACCGCATATTTGGTTAATGATTTTACTATCGTAACAATATCAGTTTCCTGAAAACCGGTTTGCCTAATATGTTTATTCTTTTTTAAATCATTAGTGTTTACCTGGCCGGTAATAAATAAAGCCGGCACGGAATCAAAATAACAACTGCCGATAGCCGTTATCAAATTTGTAGCCCCGGGCCCGCTAGTAGCCAAGGCAACACCAAAATTCCCCCCCATACGGGCATAACCTTCTGCCGCAAAACCACAGGCCTGTTCATGGTGATTTGGCGAGCATTTTATACCTTTTGTTTTACTAATCGCATCTTCTATGTACGCAATCATACCCCCGGCAACATCAAAAGCACGGGTAATTCCTTTATCGGCTAAAAATTTAGCAATGATTTCCGCTGGAATCATAATTATTTATAAATTCAACAACTGTTTATACCACCGATATGTTTCCTGCACACCATCGGCAAAAGTATATTTAGATTTCCAACCCAACATCTGTTCGGCTTTAGTAAAGTTCAAACTCTGCTCCGGAATTTCATTTTTTTGATTATTTACTATTTTATATTCTACTTTTTTACCGATAATTTTAGAAATATCATCAATCAAATTCAAAACCGAAAAATTAAAACCGGAACTAAAATTAAATGCCTCGCCTTTTGCTTTATCTATTTGCTCAGCCAAACAAATATATCCGTCCACCACATCTTTTACATATACATAATCACGCTTAAAACTGCCGTCACTTCTGATTTCCAAAACTTTGCCGTTAATAGCGGTATTCATAATACCCGGAATAATACGGTCGAAATTCAAATCACCCTGGCCAAAGATGTTTCCAAAACGTGAAACTGTCACCGGAACACCGTATGTTTTAAAATAAGCCATGCAAATTAGGTCCGCGGCTGATTTGGAAACATCATAGGGATGATCACCGGCTAACGCCTGCCCTTCGGTTGCATCCTTACAGTCTTTACCGTAAGCCTTGTCGCTGGAAGCCACCACCACCGCTTTGACAGTAGGAATTAGTCTAGCCGCTTCCAAAATATTCACGGTCCCCATTATATTGGTATCCAAAGTAAGCACCGGGTCTTCGTAGGCCAAAGGCACTAGGGCCTGCGCGGCCAGGTGAAAAATATAACTAATATTTTCGGCTAAAATTAATTCTTTAAGTTTGGCAAGATCACGGACATCCTGAATAACCAATTTAGACTTTTCCCGTAATTTCTGGATTTCAAAATATGATTTGGGTTTTACCACAATATCCAACACAACAACCTTTGCCCCCAAAGAAAGCAATTTTTCTACAACATGCCCACCAACCAAGCCGGCGCCGCCAGTTACCAAAATATTTTTACCTTGAAGTTCTGACATAATTTTTATTTCCAAATTTTCCAAAAAGGATCCTTATGCCAATGCTCATTCAATTCTTCCACTTCTTTATATGTGTCCATGCATCTCCACTTGCCGTTGTGAGTAAACACCGACAATTCCCCTTTTTCGGCTAGTGTTGGAAAAAGCGACTCAATCATAGTGCCTTCGGCAATCAAATCGAGCGCCTCCGGTTTTAACACCATAAAACCGCCATTGATAAAATCATTGGTTCTTTCTTCTTTCGTATCTTGCGTGACTTTATGCTGAAAAAAATCAACGGCTTTTTTTGTGTCGGGATGAATATTTAAAAAACCAAACCGACTGGCCGGACGCACCGCGGTAATGGTAGCCAAAGTATTTTGCTTTTTATGAAAATCTACCAGTTCCTTAAGGTTTACATCGGCAACACCATCGCCGTAAGTAATCATCACATCCTCGCCCGGATTTAGATGCTTTCGCAATTGGCGCACACGTTCGCCGGTCAAACTGCTCAATCCGGTTTCGGCAAAAGTTATTTTGAAATCGTCGCAATCGTTGTTGTGAAAAGTTATGTCGTTATTTTTAGTATTTAAAGTAAAATCATTCAACAAACTGCGCCAATTCAAAAAATATTCCTTTATCATATTGCCCTTGTAACCAAGAGCTAAAACAAAATCATTATAGCCATAATGAGCATATATTTTCATAATATGCCACAAAATTGGCTTGCCACCGACTTCCACCAACGGCTTCGGCTTAAATTCTGTTTCTTCTTTCATGCGGGTACCGGTTCCGCCGCAGAGAATGATTGTTTTCATAAGCGAAATGAATGAGTGAAATGTCTGGCTTGCCAAGACATTTCCGAATGATTGAGTTTATATGGGCTTTAGCCCCTATATACTATTTCATTGTCATTCCAGCCCGTGAGCGGGAATCCAGCGGACGATTGTCTGGATTCCCAATCAAGCCTGCCTGCCGGCAGGCAGGTTGGGAATGACAATTTAATGTTAATTATTTTTTCTTAGCCGTAGTAGCAGGCGCTGGCGCCAGTATTTGAGAAACTATACCCTGTTCATCCGAACGAAAAACTACCCCATTTTTTTCGGCTAAATTCAATACCTCTATCGCCTTGTCCATTTTTCCAACCAGCCTATATATATAAGCTAGACGCCAATAACCCTCACCTATTTTAGGATCATCTTTGATGGTCTGTTCAATACTGCTTACAGCTTCATCGGTTTTGCCGATCTGCAAATAAAAATTAGCCAAATTATAAATTATTTGCTGGCGCTTGGGTGAATATTTTAAGGCTGTTTCTAAATAAGTGCCATATTCTCCAATATACCTTGTATCGTTAGTTAAAGAATAACCGGCCTGACTTAACTGACTTAGTGTAAGGTAATTTCTTATATCATACGGATGTAAAAAAACATTAGCCTGCATAGCATCTAATGCAATACTTAACATCTCCATACTCTTTTCCTTGCCAAGTTTATTGTCTCCACTGCTTAAAATCTGAGAAGCGGTACGTGTAAGATCACTGCGAATATCATCGATGTGGGGAGAATTGAAAGCTAACGCTAGTTTCATAATATCTAGCCCCACTGCCGGCTGATAACTTAAATATTTAAGCGCATCAAGTGTTTTCATGTTAGCTCTGGCCGGTTGAATCTCAAAAATAAATACCAATAACAAAACTACCAAACCGGTAGTAACTATTGCTCCGGTACCGATATTTTTATTAATAGAAATACTGCCGGATTTGCCGTTATTTTTTATCCCCGTGTTGACAGGTTCTTCTTTTATCATTGACAAACTTCCAATCATAGCTAGCCAGAACATAAAATATAAATAGGAAGTTGGATTTTCAAATACCGAAATACTCTGCATGAGATGCGCCGCCAAAAATGAAACTCCAATCACGACAACGTGCGGCTCCAATGTTTTTCTTCTTCTAGCCAAGACCAAGGTAATTATAGCGGCAAGAAAAATAAAAAGATAGCTTACCAAACCAACGGCCCCCTGAACCGCCAAAGTATTCATTATAATGTTATGAGCATTATCAAACCAAGTTTCTCCATAACCCCACTCCAAAGATCTTGGTTGGTAATGTTTATTAAAAGCATAAAAGAAATTATTTGGCCCCCAGCCAAATACCGGTCTTTCTTTCCAGCTGGCTACAGCCACTTCCCACGCTACCCAACGAGGGCTGTTTTTAACACTTTCAAAAGAAGTATTTATTGTACGATTAACAGCCGGAATGCTTAACACAAAACTGGTTTGTCTAAAAACATACAACAAAGAAATTGCGACCACGCCAAATACGGCTACGCCCATAAGAATCTTTCTTGTTTTAGGAAAATCACGCAAAACAATTATATAACCAAGCACAGCCACACCGATACCCGCCACCAAACCAAGCATTGATCCGCGCGTGCCGCTAAAAAACATCCCTATTATACCTAACACGCCCATTGCTATTTCTAACCATTTCCAGATTTTATTATTTTCTTTAATAAAAAGCAAAAATGCGGTAAAGGACAAAAACAAACCATAACCACCAACATAAATTGAATTCCCTAAAGTGCTGGCGACTCTATTGCTGTCTCCATTTAATAGCACCCCGGACTTAAAGTGCTGTAAAATACCCACCAGCATTACCAACGATCCGGCAGATAAAAATACCTTCAAAGCCTTGCTCCAATCGCTCCAATTTTTAAACATTACACTACAAATAAAATAATAAGCGACATAATGGAATATAGTAAATAAACCCAGCATTCTTTCGTGATTATCCCAAAAACTATGATACGGATCCACACCTACAAAAGTAGATATTGCAAAACTGGCTAAAAAAATAGACAGCGCTAGATTTAATATAGAGAATCGGGGCCTAAATTCTTGCCAATTAATAAGTAAAAGCAAGAGATAACAACCGATCATTAAAGTAACCAACCCGCGAAAAACCAAAATTTTCGGGACGATGAAAGGAAATATAAAAGAGGTTGGCAAAACCAACAGCGGCACAAAGAAAGTACAATAAATTAAAAACTTTACGGCTTTAACTAGGTTTTGCTTCATATTACAAAATGAGTGATGGACAAAATTAAATGTATTTAATTTTATCTAAGCAAATGAGTATATATCTGTAGATATAATAATTTAGTATATTTAAAATTACATCTAGGGCTTCCCCAGCTGCAAAAAGACTTAAAATTACATTGGATATACTAGCCGTTTATGGTCAAAATGTCAAATAATGACACGGCATTACCCCGCCATTCTTTTTAAACCAAAAATTAAACAATTTTATCTAAAAAAATAGCTTGCTTAGAAAAGATTCAACTGGGAAGCCAAAAAATTTATACTTAACGAAATTTCGCTATAGGATGATACAACAGAAAAGCGACTTTGGAAAACAGAGTGGCGAGCTTGTACTTTACATTACTATTGCAAAACAAAGAGGAAATACTTATTACTTCCAGTCTTCTTTTCTTATTCTTTGGAATCCAATTGGGATATTTATACAACCATGTTTTATAATCCATATCCGCCCATTCTTGCATTGTTACCGGCGGTATAAAATCATACTTCAGCGACTCGGAATACAGCGGCGTACCGACAATAGGAGTGTAAATGAATATCATCGGAAAAACATTTGGATTTTCGCTTGATAGCTGCATATAAAAATCTACAGTTTCTTCCATCTCTTCGTCCGTCTCGGTGGGATACCCTATTATAAATGTATATTTTAAAATTATAGGATATTTGGCTAATTTTTTGTTTGCAAATCCCATTATTTCCTTCGTTTCTGCCTTATTAATATACTTAAGAACTCTGTCGCTCCCGGACTCTACCCCTATATCCATGGCCCTACAACCGCTATCCCAAAGATTTTTTAAGTCCTCATCATCCAATCTCGCAATCATATCTGCCCTTATCCCGGTAGTAGCCCAAATAATCTTCCTTTTTAAACCATTCAAGGCTTTAATTAACTCTCTAAAATGGGCTGGGCCCGCGGAAGTGTTTTCATCAAGAAAAAGAAAGATGTTATAATCGTACTTTTCCTGCAGCATCTCTATTTTTGAAATTATGCTGGGTATGGACATGCCTATTCGTATGCTTTTATGAAGAGTTGCGTTCGCGCAAAACTTGCAGGCATACGGACAACCGCGCGATGTCATAAAAGAAACAGACCTAGACCCTTTAAAATCTACAGCCGAATACTTAGACATATCAACAAGATTGTAGGGCGACTCTGATAGCGCGTCGAGATCACGGATCATGTCCGGCTCCCCGGTAAATATTATTCCTTCGCCTCTTTTATAATATAATCCCTTAATATCATCCAGATTATCATTTTTTTCTAGAGCATTTAAAAGCTTTAGAAATGTATAATCCGCATCACCCTTAACAACTATATCTACATTATCATTTTTAATACTTTGTTCCGGCAATAAAGTTACATGGACGCCGCCAAATACAACTTTTGTATTCTTGTCTGTTTTTTTTACAATATCCGCAGCTTCTAGCGCAAAATTAAGCGATGGACCGGTTAAGGTGGTAATTCCTACAATTAACGGCTTTTGTCCAACATATTCCACCAGTTTTTTCTTCCAATCAGGTTCAACTCTTTGGTCAAGAATTTTAATCTCATATCCTTCTTTGTGCGGACATGCAGATATAGCAAGAAGGGACTCTGGTAGCCGACAAAATATTTTATCCCACGAACCATGCTTGGGTTGGATAAGCAAAACAAACTTATTTTTATCTTTTGTTTCCATACCAAAATAATACCACCACAAATAAATTACCCTTAAAGTTTAGTTTTTTATAATCAAAATGTCAAATATCTAGACGCGTCCAAATCACCCTTTCTTCTGGCTTGCCAACAAACAATTATAAGCATTATCGCTTCAATACCGATAAAAATACCTCCGGCAACGCCTAAAATTAAAATAAACTGCCTTATCCCGGCCAAAAATAACAAAAGCGGTAGGGAAATAACCAAAAATTCTGCCAAAACTTTATTAATTTTATTGTCCCAAACAAAAGTTTGTTTTAAGGCTATTCCGGAGCCGATAAAACCGGTGCTCATTGCAAGAATTGCAAAAATATTACCCAAAACCAAAACTCCATTTCCAAATTTTGCGCCCAAACCAATAGTGGCAATTTCTGAAGTTTGCAATCCGGTTGCTCCTACTACTGCCAATGCAAAAAGCGCATATACCGCCACCGGTATAAGCGAACCGATAATTAAAGCTTTTCTAAAATGCTTTTGACTTCGGGGTAAAAGCGCGTGAGCTTCTATAACCGCCGCCGTACCATTTAGCGCAAATAAAATCACACCGTAGGGCAAAAAAATTTTACCAAAATCAGAATAAACCCAATTTGTTATTTTAAAATCTTTAAAAATATAAAAAGAAAGCCCGCAAATTATACTAATAACAATAATGCTCAAAACTTTTTCTACTCTTTTTATGGTTTGCAAACCCCGCCAAACAACCGCGCTGGCCAATCCCCAAAAAATTACACTCCACACGACCGGATTGCCTCCAAATAAAGCCGATAAAGCCTGCCCCTCACCCGATATATAGGCAAGTAAAGCGCCATAAGAAGCAAAAATAATAACTACATTAAGCAAATGCTTTGCCCATTTGCCCAAATACTTCCCGGCCAAACCGGGAATCTGCAAAGATTCGTTTGTACGTACAGCTATTTCACCCAAAATAAGATTCAAAAAAAGCATAACCAAACCCAACCCCACAATATAAGCGATACCTATTTTGAGCCCAACCTGCGCCACCACATATGGAACACCCAAAACACCGGCGCCGATAGTCATACCGGTAATCATAAAAACCGCGTCCGCTACCGACGCAGACGGTTTATAAACACCTTGATGCAAGATTATTTTTTGTTCTTGAAGCTGTGGTTGCATGCGGTAATTATACCACAACTTGAATGTTTGAAGAATTTTTATGTAGGCGCTTAGGGATTCGAACCCTAGACCTCCTCGGTGTAAACGAGGCGCTCTAACCAACTGAGCTAAACGCCCATCGTAAAATTAAACCCGAAATCCGAAGCACCAAATCCGAAACAAATTTTAATGACAAAAATTTTAATGTCATAAACGTTTCGAATTTCGATATTCGTATTTCGAATTTTATCTTGGTGGGTCGGCCGGGGCTCGAACCCGGGACCTTATCCTTAAAAGGGATCTGCTCTACCAGCTGAGCTACCGACCCGACATAATGTACGAAATACGAAAGTTGCGAAAGTACGAAACGATTACCCTTCATCACTTTCGTAATTTCGTAGTTTTTCGTATTTCGTACATAATTACTAAATACTACATCAACTTAATAAAAAAATCAAGCCCTACCAGTGCTCGACCAACTGTTCGATAATATCTACCACTCTTTGCGGTTTAGCGGGAGGTAAAATCGTCTGCAATCTTTCTCCTAAATATCTGCGCGTCTCAGGATAAGCAATTAAATCAACAACTGTGCGGGCCAGCTTTAAACCATCAGCCACTTTCTCATCCATAACTATAGCAGCTTGATGGTCTGCCAATAATTTAGAATTAACTTCTTGATGTGTGCCTGACATGGGTAACAAAATCGCCGGCTTGCCCAAAGCCGCCAACTCGGTAATCGTAGCAAACCCGGCTCTAGCAATAACTACATCGGCTATTGCGTAAGCATCTTTGATTTCTTCTTTTAAAAATTGATAGACATGATAATTCGGGAACACCTTTGAAGCGCTTTCCTGCAACTCGCGCGGACGTTCTTTCCCCACCAAATGAATTACCTGATATTCACGCGGCCAAGCGGACACAGCTTCCATAACTAGTTTATTTATACTGGCCGAACCCGTGCCACCGCCCATGGCCAAAATAACCGGCGCGCCTTGCGGAACAGAAAATTTTCTGCGCGACTCATTTATATCTGCCACCGATAAATTACGCACTGGATTACCAATCCATTCAGTTTTATTTTCCGGAAAATCTTTTTCACTTTCCCGTAACGCCGTAGTGATTTTTTTGGCAATACGAGACATTATTTTATTAGCTAATCCTGCCAAAGAATCCTGCTGATGCACCCAAGCCGGGATTCCCAAAGCATACGCGGCAAAATGCAACGGCACACTCACAAATCCTCCGGCAGTAATAAGCAAACTGGGTTTTTCATGCCACAACAAAAATAAAGATTGAAAAAAACCAAAAATAATTTTGAAAATATCAAAAAAATTCCACAGCGAAGTGTAGCGTCGTAATTTCCCGGAAGTTATAGTAAAAAAAGGAATATGATATCGGTCAACCAATTCTTTTTCCGGACCATTTTTTGTTCCCACCCAAATAAACTCAACTTGAGGATTGTGTTTATGATAAATTTCCGCAATAGCAAGAAGTGGCACAACCGGCCCCAATGTTCCCCCACCGGAGAAAAGTATCTTCATACTCATTGATTACACAGATTTACAAAAAGGATTTAAATGGATTGTAATCCGTGTAATCCACGCGTAAATCTGTTTAAATCTATGCTAATAATCTTTCAGCTTACCAATAATGCCCATGCGTTGAATTTTTTCTAAAGCTTTGGCTTCAATTTGGCGAATACGTTCACGGGTAACATCAAATTCTTGGCCCACTTCTTCTAAAGTATGCGTAACGCCGTCGGTGAGGCCGAATCTCATTTCCAAAATTTTCTGTTCGCGCGGAGCCAGATCTTTAATCGCTTCCTGCACATAATCACGCAAAATCTGCAAACCGGCCACGCGGTCGGGCGACATATTTTTTACATCTTCCACAAAATCCTGCAACGAAGAATCATCATCGTCATCGCCAACAGACATTTCCAAAGATACGGTATCTTGAGAAATTTTAATAATATGATTTACTTTGGCTACTTCTTCGCCCATTTCGGCGGCTAATTCTTCCGGAGTCGGGTCGCGTCCCAAATCTTGCAATAATCTTCTTTGCACTTGCTGAAAACGGTTGATGGTTTCGACCATATGCACCGGAATACGAATAGTGCGCGACTGATCGGCCAAAGCGCGGG
>Ga0209211_10010415_pt1 | contig 12128 bp, 8 predicted proteins | sample RifGroA2_FD_183992 | JGI IMG/M metagenome (GOLD analysis project Ga0209211, IMG submission 183992) | Groundwater microbial communities from Rifle, Colorado, USA - Groundwater A2 (SPAdes) (version 2) | ecosystem: Environmental > Aquatic > Deep subsurface > Groundwater | place: Rifle, Colorado... | reverse complement strand
GATGGCGCGGCGCGCTCGCGACGATCTTCTTCGGCGCGCTCCTCGGTGCGACGGGGGGGATCCTTGCGATGCGAAAAGGTGGAGAGGGGCTGAAGACGGCGATCCCGTTCGGGCCTTACCTGTGCGTCGCCGCCCTTCTTTCCCGATATCTCGGAGGGTGGTTTTGGGGAATGATGCTGCTATGAACGGCGAGGTATTGTCCCGGGTCGGGCGGTCGGGTCAGGACGTCGGACAGAAGCGCTCCAGCCACATTGCGAAGACCAGCAGCGCCCAGAGCCGGTACTGGTGGTCGCGACGCCCCGACAGGTGCTCCCGGACGACCCGCTCCACCCCCTCCGGTCGGAGGAATCCCTCTCTCCGCACGCGCTCCTCGTTCAGGTATTCCCCCAGAAGCGGCCGCAATTCGTTGCGCAGCCATCGGTTGACCGGAATCCCGAACCCCATCTTCGGGCGGTCGATGATTCTTCGTGGCACGTGCCGGTAGAGGATCTTCCGCAGCAGATACTTCGTTCCCCCGTGTACCTTGCGCTCCATGGAGAGTCGTGCCGCGAACTCCACGATCCGGTGGTCGAGCAGCGGCACCCGCGCTTCCAGCGAATACGCCATCGAAGCCCGGTCGACCTTCGTCAGGATGTCGTCCACAAGGTACGTCTTGATATCGGTGGCCATCGCGCGGTCGACGATCCCCCCGCAGCGGGGATCCCGGAACGTCCGGAAGAACGGAAGATGGGTGTCGTCGACCACCTCCGGGACGATCTCCCCAAGGCGCCGTCGCTCGAAGATTCCGACGGTATGGAAGAACATCTCCGCGGGGTCGTCGTACAGGACGCTCTCCGCCCCCCGCTGCACCTTGTGGATCGGGACGCGGGAGAGAAGGGAACACAGTGGGCGCCGAAGGAATCCCGGGATTCCTTGGACCCTGCTCCCATGGCGGACCCATGCATACCTCGGGTACCCGCAGAACAGTTCGTCCCCTCCGTCGCCCGACAGGCCGACGGTGACGTTGTGCCGCGTGAACTCCGAGACCAGCATCGTCGGAATGGCGGAGGGGTCGGCGAACGGCTCGTCGAAGGCATCGGGGATCTTCCGGACCAGCGTTTGCGCCTCCTGCGGGGTGCAGATCTTCTCGTGGTGGTCCGTTCCCAGGTGCGCAGCCACCGCCCGCGCGTGCGGCGACTCGTCGTATCCGCTTTCCCGGAACCCTATGGAGAACGTCTTCACCGGTCCCGAAGCAGCCTTCCGCATCAGCGCCACGACGAGGGAAGAGTCGATCCCACCGGAAAGGAACGCCCCGAGCGGGACGTCGCTGATCATCCGGTACCGGATGGAGGAGTCGAGCAGGGCGGAGAGTTCTTCCTCGTACTCCTCCTCCGTTCTCGGGCGGTCCTGCGCCTTTCCCCAATAGTCGAACAGGTCCCAATACGTCCGATCCGCGATCGAGCCGTCGCCGCCGATTTCCACGATGTGCCCCGGGAGAACTTTCTCAACGTTCCGGTATATCGCGTGCGGCCCCGGGACGTACTGATACTCGAGGAAATACTGGAGGGCGGACCGGTCCACCTCCCGCGGGAAGTCCGGGTACGCGAGGAGCGCCTTCATCTCGGAGGCGAAGAGCAATATCCCCGGGAGCCGCGCAAGATAGAGCGGCTTGATCCCTAGCCGGTCGCGGACGAGGTACAGCTTCCGTGTCTCCGCATTCCACAGCGCGAAGGCGAACATGCCGATGAACCGGCGCACCGCGGAATCCACGCCCCACTCGCGGAATGCCGCCAGCATCACCTCCGTGTCCGAACCTCCGCGGAACACGTGTCCCATCCCCTCGAGATCCGCGCGGATCTCCCGGAAGTTGTACACCTCCCCGTTGAAGGAAAGGACGAGCGACCTGTCCGCGGAGAACATCGGCTGCGCTCCGGCGGGTGAGAGGTCGAGGATGGAGAGCCGTCGATGGGACAGTCCCGCCCGCCCGTCGGGGGAGAAGAACGTCCCCGAGGCGTCCGGTCCGCGATGGGCCATCGCATCCCCCATGGCTCGAAGCATCTCCTCGCCCGGCCTTGCGGCCCCGATGGAAAGAAAGCCGGCTATCCCGCACACGGACGGTTCCCCCCGTTGCGAGCGGACGCATTCATCGGATCGGATCCCTGTGGCACAGAAAGTGCCAGTAGGGCGGATCGTCCGAAACAACGACCTCGCGGAACGTGTCGCGGAGGATGAGGATCTCCTCTTTCCGGAACCGCTGCTCGATTCGCGTGAAGAACCGGTCGTACACATCCTGGCGGATTCTCCGGAGCGATTTTCCCCGGTAGAAATCGTACAACGGAACTTTGCTCGCCAACCCGAAGGGGCGCATGGCGTGTCCCAGAGAGATCATCGGCAGGTAGACGCCGATCGTTAACGCCCAGTTCAGCGCCGATCGGAGCCGTGGGCCCTCCGTTCGGGTCAGGGCGAGTCGGACCCTGGTGACGGCGGAGAGCAACCCACGCCAGAACACCGGCCGGTTGTCCAGGGCGTAATACAGGAAGACGAGGAGAGTGGGCGCGCACCGGGAGAGCGCCCGGACTTCTTCCAACGCGCCGGTGGGCAGGTGGTGGAGCACTCCCAACGTGAACAGGAAGTCGGCGAAGTCGTCGCGGAACGGCATCCGCCGAAGGTCTCCAAGGAAGAAGAGAGCGTTGCGTGCACCACGCAGGTTCTCCCGGGCGACGAAGATCGCCTCCGAAAAATCCAGGAGTACTATCTCCCTGCACCGGTCTTTCAAAAAGTGGCTCCAACGCCCCATGCCGCACCCCAGGTCGCAAATCCGCGCGTCTGCGAGGGCACCGAGATCCAGGAGGTCGAAGTACTGCCGGAACTCCTCCTCGTGCTCCGGGAGGATCTCCGGGAAGCCCTGCCACTCCTCGCCGAAGGTGAACTGGATATCCCCCGCGAAGCCATCGTCCGTTGCCTTCCCCGCATCCGGGGTTTCCGCGGACAACCGCGTCCGCACTCCGGCGGGCCAGCGTTCCGGCGGGAGGAGAATGATGACGTCGTCGACCACCGGGTACCCCCACCCGTCCACGACGATCCGCCGGGCCTCCACCCGGACCTCTGTGGCTCCGAAGATGTCACGTAGCGACTCATGCTTCTCCCCGTAGTAGGGGTGCGACCCCCCGTCGCTCACGCGCCCCCTCCCTTGCGTGGGGCGAGCGATCCGTACATCGCCTCGACCTCGGCGACCATTCGGACGAGGGAGAAACGCTCCCCGGCACGACGCCTTCCCGCCTCGCCCATCGCCCTGCGCTTCCCTTCATCCCGCAGGAGTCCCGAGATCGCCTCCGCGAGACGCCCCGGGCATCGGGGAGGAACGAGCCGACCCGTCTTGCCGCCCACGACCGCTTCCGCGTTCCCCCCGACGTCGCAGGCGACCACCGGCAGACCCGCGGCCATCGCCTCGAGGATGGCGTTGGAAAATCCTTCCTGGTGCGACGGGTGCACGAACAGGTCGGCCGCCCGGAGGAAGTCCGGAACGTCCGCACGGTGTCCTGCAAAACGGATGCGGGGGAGAACGCCGAGATCCCTCGCCGCCTCCCACGTGGCCTCGAGGGAGCCCCCGTCCCGTCCGATGAACACGAAGGTCGCATCGGGGAATTCACCGGTGACCGTCGCGATCGAGGTCACGAGGTCGCCGTGTCCCTTGTAGCCGAAGAAATTGGAGACGCACACCGCCACGGGAGCCCGTGGGGGCAATCCCTCGCGCGCACGGAATGACGCGATCATCTCCGGCGTCCAAGAGGGGATCGGGTCGACGCCGTTATAGATCCGGCGGAACTTCCCTCCACGATGAGGCTCCGCCGCCCCGACCTCCCGGAGCACGGCGTCGGAGTTCACCATGATGACGTCGGCCAGCATGCTTCCGAACCTCTCGAGATGCCGGAGGAGCGGGAACGCGGACTGGTAAAAAGTACCGGACCGTTTGCTGACGATGACGCGTCGTACGCCCGCCATGCGGGCGGCCACGGGGGCGAGGACGTTGGCGGCGGGCAGGTAGGCATGCACGATGTCGGGGCGGTCCCTCCGCAGGATGCCGTACAGGGACCAAAGGGAAGCCAAGGAGTCGATGGGTGATTTCCACCCATTGCCGGGCCGGGGCGACTGCCCGTTCCGTCCGAGGATGTGGACGGGGATCCCTTCGCCTCGGAAATCGGCCTCGAGCTCTCCGCCGCCCGCCAGCGCGACCACGGCAGACGAATAGCATTCGCGGTCGATGCGGCGGACGAGGGAAAGGACGTGACGCTCCGCGCCTCCCGCCACGAGATAAGGGAGGACGTAGGCGACTCGGATCCGGTTGCTGCCTGCCACGATCACTCTGTACCCCCACCCATGATCCGCGGCGGAACCCGGATCGCCGCGATTCCGCCGACGGTGAAGAGTGTCCCCGATTCCGGGACCACCGTCAACGTCGGGGGCCGGCGTATTTCAGGTGCGCCTCCTGCGTGATGGCGCCCCGCCGCAGGTGTATGGTATTTTCAACCGGTATGTGCCGAAAAAATATATCTCCGGCGGGGATCCGATGAAGCAGGTTCTGGTTCGCCAGGGGCAGGCCGTCGTTGAGGAAGTACCCGCTCCCCTGGTCGAGCCGGGTACAGTCCTCGTCCGGGTTGAGCGCTCCTGTATTTCCGTCGGAACGGAGATGAGCGGCCTTCGGGGGAGCGGCGTTTCTCTTTGGAGGCGGGCGCTGGCGGATCCCGACAAGGTCCGCAAAGCCCTGCAAATGGTCGCGACGCAGGGGCTGTCCCACACCCGCAGCGTCGTGGAGGGGAAACTCCAGGCGGGGAGCCCCACGGGATACTCCGCGGCCGGCGAGGTCGTCGAGGCGGGGGAAGGGGTGGACGACCTTCGGCCGGGCGATTTCGTCGCCTGCGCCGGGGCGCAATACGCGAACCACGCGGAGATCGTGCGTGTTCCGCGCAACCTTGTCGTTGCCGTCCCCCCGGGTCTCGATCTCGACGCCGCCTGCACCGTGACGCTCGGAGCGATCGCGCTTCAAGGGGTCCGCCGGATGCAGCCGACCCTCGGCGAAACGTTCGTGGTCCTCGGGCTCGGGATCCTGGGACAGTTGACCGTCCAGTTGCTCCGGGCGAACGGCTGCCGGGTAATCGGCACCGATCTCGATCGCGCACGCATCGCGCTCTCGTTGAAGATGGGGGCGGCGCACGGTATCCATCCGGACGACGGGCCGGATGTCGACCAGGTGGCCCGCCTGACCGACGGCGCAGGCGCCGACGGCGTGATCGTCACCGCGGCCTCTCCCTCCGACGCCATCGTTTCGACGGCGTTCCGCATGTGTCGGAAGAAGGGGCGGGTCGTCCTCGTGGGAGATGTGGGGCTGGACCTGAATCGTGGAGATTTCTACAAGAAGGAGCTCGATTTCCTCATTTCCACCTCGTATGGCCCCGGGAGATACGACGAGGCGTACGAGGAACGGGGCGTCGATTATCCCGTCGCCTACATCCGATGGACGGAGAACCGGAACATGGCCGGGTACCTGCGCCTGCTCGCGGAAGGGGTCGTCCGGATCTCTCCCCTCGTGTCCGGCGTCTACCCGGTGGACCGGGCGCCGGAGGCGTATGAAATCCTGAAGCGGAAGGAGGACCGGCCCCTCACGGTTCTCCTTTCCTATCCACGTAGGGAAGACGCCGCCCCGCCGGCTCGCTCCATTCCCAACCCGTATGCGAAGCCGGCGGGGCAGGGAAAAGTTCGCATCGCCGTGCTGGGTGCGGGCGGTTTCGCGAAAGGGACTCACCTCCCGAACCTCCAGTCGCTATCCCACGCCTATCACATTCAAACCGTGGTCAGCCGCACCGGCGCCAACGCCGTAGCCGTCGCGAAGCAGTTCGGCGCTGCCGTCGCGTCCACGGACTTCCGGGAGGCCCTCTCGGATCCGTCTGTGGACGCCGTCCTCATCACGACCCGGCATGACCTGCACAGCCGGATGGCCTTCGAGGCCCTCATGGCCGGCAAGCATGTCCTCGTCGAGAAGCCGCTCTCGCTGACCCGCGAGGGTCTCGATCGACTGGTCTCCTTCTATGAGACTATCCCCGAGGGAGCCTTGGCGCCGGTTCTGCTGACGGGCTTCAACCGGCGGTTTTCGCCGCACGCCCGCGCCCTTCGGGATGCCATCGGCGGGCGTAGTAACCCCGCGATCCTCCATTACACGATGAACGCCGGGTTCCTCCCCCTCGACCACTGGGTCCACGGGAAGGAGGGTGGCGGGCGCAACCTCGGGGAGGCGTGCCATATCTACGACCTGTTCACTTTCCTTACGGGTTCCCGGTTCGTTTCGGTTACGGCGAAGTCGATTCGGCCGGCCACGGGGCACTATGGTGCGCGGGACAACTTCGTCGCCAGCGTGGCGTTCGAGGACGGCTCGGTCGCCACGCTGACCTATACGGCGCTCGGATCCGGCGACTATCCCAAGGAGGGACTCGAACTGTTCGCGGACGGCAAGACCTTCGTCCTCGACAACTATCGGAAGTTGTCCGTGTATGGCGCGAAGATCGGGGGCCTCGAGACCGCATCCGTCGAGAAGGGACACCGGGAGGAACTGGCCGCATTCGCGCTTGCCGTGCGGGACGGCGGCGACTGGCCCATTCCCCTTTGGCAGCAGGTCCAGGCGACGGAGATAGCGCTTCGCGTCGAGGAGCAGATTCGTTGAGCTTGGCGAACCGGGAGGCGCCGATCCTCGCGATCGTGGTCCCTTGCTACAACGAGGAGGCTGTGATCGACGAAACGGCGAGTAGATTGCTCGATGTGCTCGCGGGGCTCAGGGCGAAGTCGAAGGTCGCCGACGGGAGCTTCGCCTGTTTCGTCGACGACGGGAGCGATGACGCTACGTGGGGACGCGTGGTCGCTCTTCATTCAGGCCATCCCGAAATCAGGGGCATTAAACTGGCGAGGAACTTCGGCCACCAGAACGCCCTTCTCGCCGGGATCCTGGAGGTCAAGGACCGGGCCGACTGCGCCATCTCCATCGACGCGGACCTGCAGGACGACGTAGGGGCCATCGAGCGGATGGTGGATCTCTTTGCCGAGGGGAACGACGTCGTCTACGGCGTGAAGAAGAGTCGGGACAGCGACACGTTTCTGAAGCGGCAGACTGCCCAGCTGTTCTACCGCTTGATGCGACGGATGGGCGTCGATCTCGTCTACAACCACGCCGATTTCCGTCTTCTCAGCCGCCGAGTTATGGACTCCCTGTCGGGGTTCCAGGAGATCAACCTGTTTCTCCGCGGGATCATCCCGGCCATCGGGTTCCGATCGGCGAAGGTACACTATGACCTGAGAGCACGTTTTGTCGGGGTGTCGAAATATCCGATGAAAAAAATGCTCACTTTTGCCTTCGACGGCATCACTTCGTTCAGCGTTGTTCCTCTTCGCATCGTCACCGCTCTTGGGATGGCTCTGTTCGTCCTGTCCTTGTTTCTTAGCGTCTGGGTCGTCGTGAGCGTTATCCGCGGGAACGTGGTGCCGGGATGGGCCTCCACCGTCCTCCCCGTTTACCTCCTCGGGGGGCTGCAGTTGATGGGCATCGGGCTGGTGGGAGAATACATCGGCAAAATCTACAAGGAGGTGAAGGCCCGGCCCCGGTTCATCAAGGAGGAGGAACTCCTCTGACCGGCATTTTCCTTTCGTCTTCCCGGTATGTCCAACTGGCGGATGCGCTTGCCGGATATCAACGCACGGGTGTGCCCCTTGTCGGGTTCGACGGGCACGCCTTCAAGCCGGCGGGGTTCACCGACGACGTGGGCATCTACTACATCGTTCCCAGGATCGCGACGTGGCTCGAACTCGATCTGGAGAGAAGCGTAGATGTGTTTCTCGGAAGCATGGTGCTCCTCTCCCTCGTCGCCTGCATGGGGGGGATGTTCCTGCTCTACCGGCGGTGGTCAGTTCGATTCGTGGTGTTCCTCATGCTCGCGGGTGTTTCCATGGTTGCGTTGAACGTCGGCGACGTCTACCTCGTCAATTCGTCGGTGGTGATCGCGATGGTCCCGTGGTGCGTGTATCTGCATCGCAGGGAGAGCCTCTCCGCTTGGCATCTCCTCGCGGGTTTGCCGGCGGGCATCCTGATCGGGACCGCGAATTTCCTTCGCAGCCATTCGGGCACCGCGGTCCTCGTCTTTCTCCTCGCGCTCGTCCTGTCGCGCCCCCGGGCGGACCGCACGAAAAATGCTCTCTTGGCCGCCGTCGTCCTCCTCGGCATCCTCCTTTCCTCCATGCCCTTCCGGATCGCGGTGCGGGAGCGGGACCGATTCCTCGAACGGAACGCCCCGGGGTACGGCACCGTCGTGGCGCGCCACCCCTTCTGGCACTCGATCTACATCGGCTTCGGATACCTGAGCAACGAATATGGGATCCGGTTCGACGACGCGGTGGCCGCCCGGAAAGTCCGGGAGATTTCCCCGAAGGCGGCGTATGTTTCGGCGGAGTACGAACGTATCCTGCGGGGGGAAACGTTTCATCTGGCCCTTCGGCACCCCCTGTTCGTCCTGAGAACGATCTTCGCCAAGGCGGGTGTCCTCTTCCTGTTCTTCCTGATCTTCGCGAACCTTGGATTTTTCTATCGAAAACGCTTTCCCCAAGATCCGGCGGAGGAAATATCCTTCTTCGCGTCGCTCGCGTTCAGCGCCCTTCCCGGGATTCTCGTCATCCCACAGCATGGTTACCTCCTCGGATACATCGCGTTCTCGGCTCTCTACGGAATCAATGGGATCGAGCGGATTGCGGCGGGGGGTATCGGCAGTCAGCGCTGTCGGTACGGAGGGGCTGATTGATGGCGCGGCACGGAAAGGTCGATTTCGATGATTTCGCGGCGGAGTACACGGAAATCCTGGATGACCACCTCCGGTTTTTCGGAGAGGAATCCGGATATTTCGCGGAGGTCAAGGTGAGAACCACCCGCGACCTGGTCTGCCCCGCCCCACAGCGGATCCTTGAGTACGGGTGCGGCACGGGGATGAGCCTGATATGGCTCGCCGCGTTGTTCCCGGGGGCGGAGCTATCCGGCTGCGACATTTCGGAAAAAAGCTTGCGGGTGGCAGCGACCCGGATTCCGGGCGTGGACCTGTTTGTCTCCGGCAAGGAAGGAGACATGGACCGGAAGCCGTTCGACCTGATCTTCGTCGCGGGCGTGTTCCATCACGTCGCCCCTGCGGAGAGGGGGCAGGTGCTGGCGGATATCCGACGTCGCATGGCACTCGGGGGGAACCTCGTGATCTTCGAGCACAATCCGTACAACCCCGTCACCCGACGCCTCGTCAGCACGTGCTCGTTCGACCGGGACGCGATGCTGCTCCCTCCCCGCGAGCTTCGGGCACTGCTGGCAGGGGCGGGACTCGAGGTCCGTTCCCTGCGGTACACCCTGTTCTTTCCCGCTTTCCTGCGGCGGTTGCGATGTTTGGAGAAGTCGATGGGGTTCCTCCCCTTGGGGGGGCAGTATTGCATCCACGCGACATCGGGATAGGTGTCGTGCGCAGCGCGGTAAACGGGAGGCGCATCTGATGTGCGGGATCGCCGGCGCCTTCGTCTTCGGGACGAGCGGGTTCACCGTCACGGAGCGCTACATCGCGTCGATGCGCGACGTCATGGCGCACCGGGGGCCGGACGGCGCGGGCGCCTGGGTATCCCCCGACGGCCGGATCGGGCTCGGCCATCGACGGCTCTCCATCATCGACCTCTCCGACGCCGCCTCCCAGCCGATGAGGAACGAGGACGGATCCGTCCGTATCGTCTTCAACGGAGAGATCTACAACCATGCGGGCATCCGGGCGGAATTGGAGGCCGCGGGGGGACACCGCTTCCGGACGGACCACTCCGACACTGAAGTGATCCTCCACGCCTTCGAGGAGTGGGGGATCGACTGCCTCCACCGCTTCCGCGGGATGTTCTCCATCGCCCTGTGGGACGGGCGGTCCCGCGAGTTGTGGCTGATCCGGGACCGGATCGGCATCAAGCCGCTGTACTACTCCGTCCACGACGGGCGCGTCGTCTTCGCCTCCGAGATCAAGGCGCTGCTGTGCGATCCGGACCAGCGGCGCGCCGTGGACGAGGAGTCGCTCTTCCACTTTCTATCGTTCCTGACCGTCCCAGCCCCGCGCACGCTGTTCGGGGGGATCCGCAAGGTTCCCCCCGGCACCTGGATCCGCTTCCGCGAGGACGGCGATGCCCGGGAGGAGCGGTATTGGGACGTCTGGGACCACGTGACGCCCCTGCGGGGTGTGTCGGAGGAGGAGATCGCGCACCGGCTCCTTTCGGAGCTGCGGACATCGGTCCGTCTGAGGAAGGAAAGCGATGTCCCGGTGGGCGTCTTCCTCTCGGGGGGGATCGACTCGAGCACCAACGCCGCGCTCTTCTCCGAAGGAGAGCATTCTCCGGTGAAAACATTCACCATTGGATACGAGGGGGAGTACGGGAGCTACAAGAACGAGCTCCACTTCGCCCGGCGGATGGCGCGGGAAGTGGGCGCGGAGCACCACGAGCTCCTCCTCACGGTCGACCACCTCATCGACTTCCTTCCGGAAATGGTGCGGCTGCAGGACGAGCCGATCGCCGACCCCGTGTGCGTCCCCGTCTACTACGTCTCGAAGCTCGCGCGCGACCACGGCGTCATCGTTTGCCAGGTGGGGGAGGGGGCCGACGAGCTGTTCTGGGGGTACCCCGCCTGGAAGACCGCACTCGCCGTGCAGAGTTATGATGACCTCCCGGTTCCCAGGATCCTCAAGCAGGCGGGGGTTGCCGCGTTGAGAGCGTTGGGGAAGGACCAGGACACCCGCTACGAGTGGCTGCGGCGGGGAAGCCTCGGACAGCCGGTCTTCTGGGGAGGCGCCGAGGCGTTCACGGATGCGCAGAAGCGCCGACTGCTCTCGCCGCGCCTCCGGCAAAAGTTCGCAGGACTCACTTCCTGGGAGGTACTACGGCCGATCCGGGAGCGGTTCGAGGCGAAGGCGTGGGAGCCGTCCCATCTCCATTGGATGACGTACCTGGACCTGAGCCTCCGCCTCCCCGAATTGCTGCTGATGCGCGTGGACAAGATGAGCATGGGCGTGTCCCTCGAGGGGCGCGTCCCGTTCCTGGACCATGAATTCGTATCTCTGGCCCTGAGCATCCCGACCGCCGTCAAGACCCGGGATGGGGAGCTCAAGCACATCCTGAAGAAGGCGGTGCGGGGGATCATCCCGGACGAGCTGATCGACCGCCCTAAGCAAGGGTTCGGCGTCCCGGTGTACGAGTGGTTCTTCGACCGGTTGGGGGGAAGGACCCGTTCCGAACTCTCCGGATTCCTCGAGGAGACCGACTTTCTCGATCGTGGTGCGGTTGCCGGGCTGCTGGACGCAGGGTATGGGCCGCATGCGTGGTATCTGCTCAACTTCGCGATGTGGTGGAAGGAATACGTTCGGTGCGCAGGGTGATCCTGTTCGGTCCCTTCCCGCCTCCCTACGGCGGTGTGAGCGTCTACGTCGCCACCCTGTACGAGGCCCTGCGGGAGAGAGGAGTTCCTTGCGAGCGAAAGGTCGCACGCCAGGAGGACAACCGGGGGGACGACCCGGTGCTTCCTCGATTCCGCAGTGTCCTTCGACATTTTTCCCATCTCCGGGCGGGGGACATCTGCATCGATTCCTCCTCCTTCTTCCTGGAGTACCGCTCCGGCCTCGCTCCCTTGGGGTGGCTCCTTCTTAAGCGGACCGCCCGTTTCAGATGGGTAAAGATCATCCACGACAGCACGCTTCCCTTGCGATACCCCACGTTCGGCCTATTCCGGAGATGGCTCGCGGGTCGCCTGGTCGAGGCGATGGATGAGATCGTCGTCGTCAGCGAGGAACTCGGCGGATGGCTCGCCGCCATGTTCCGCGTGCAAGGGAAGGTCCGTGTGATCCCCGGACTGCTGCCCCTCCCGAAACCTGAACGGTCAGGTGAACTCCCGGAAGGGATTGCGGATCTCCTTCGCACCCGGGAGAAGTGGGTCTGTTCCGTCGGGGTGTTCCTGGAAAGTTACGGTTTCCTGCACATCGCCCGTGCGGTCGAGGAGGTGCGGCGGGTCACCGGTCGTGACATCGGTCTCCTGCTGGTCGACGGCGGATACGTCCTCGAGGACG
>Ga0209211_10010411_pt1 | contig 12131 bp, 11 predicted proteins | sample RifGroA2_FD_183992 | JGI IMG/M metagenome (GOLD analysis project Ga0209211, IMG submission 183992) | Groundwater microbial communities from Rifle, Colorado, USA - Groundwater A2 (SPAdes) (version 2) | ecosystem: Environmental > Aquatic > Deep subsurface > Groundwater | place: Rifle, Colorado... | reverse complement strand
AAGCCTATGAGCCGGGCTCAACTTTCAAAGCGATTACCATGGCCGCGGCGCTGGATAAAGGATTGGTTGATACGCAGACGACATTCACGGACACAGGTTCGGTTTCCATAGGAAAATACACGATCAGAAACGCGGACGGCAAAGTGTATGGCAAACAAACGATGACCGAAGTTTTGGAAAATTCCGTCAATACCGGAGCAATTTTCGCGGCTAATAAAGTGGGCGCCGCTAATTTTGAAAATTTCATAAGGCAATTGGGATTTGGAGAAAAAACCGGCATTGAATTATCCGGTGAAGCAAAGGGTAATATCTCATCGCTTGCCAAGCAAAAAGAAATTTATACGGCCACGGCTTCTTACGGGCAAGGAATTACGGCAACGCCCATCCAAATGATCAGAGCTTTTGCCGCTATGGCCAATGGCGGTTATTTGGTAAAGCCGACGGTGATTAAAGAAATCAGGGGAGCGGACGGACAAATTGTCAGTCCGCAAAATCAAAGCCGCACGCGTGTATTTTCAGAAAGGACCAGTTTGCTGATATCCGCTATGCTGGGGAGCGTGGTGGAAAACGGACACGGCAAGCGCGCCGGAGTAAAAGGTTATTACATAGGAGGCAAAACCGGCACGGCGCAAGTGGCCAAAGAAAAGGGATCGGGCTATGATCCGGACAAATCAATTGGGTCCTTTATCGGATATGGGCCGATTGACAATCCGCAATTTGTGATGCTGGCCAAGATTGACAATCCGAAGGATGTGAAATTCGCCGAATCTACTGCTGCGCCGCTCTTTGGCGAAATCGCCGAATTTCTGGTACAATACTTAAAGATAGCGCCGACTAGATGACTTTTGACTATTTTTCTTGAATTACGAAATTCCTAATCATTATGTCATTCTGACCCCGACCCGAGTCGGGGGAAGAATCTCTTTTAAAGCCGATTTTTTTGAGATCCTTCACGGAGTTTACCCCGAGACTCTTCACTTCGTTCAGAGTGACAATCGAAGGGTTCAGGATAACATAAACATACATTTAGTAATTCACAGTATTTACTATTAACCCTTAATAATGATTGTATGCGTAAAATTTTAGAAAACATTTTATTAAACCAAGCCAAGAAAATTATCGCGCGGCACAAACCGGTAATTATTGCCGTGACGGGCAGCTTTGGAAAAACCGCGACCAAAGACGCGATATTTGCCGTGCTTGATGATAAATCTACCGTGCGCCAGAGCGTAAAAAATTACAACAATGAATTGGGCGTACCTCTGACCGTTATCGGCGAAGAAGCGCCCGGATCATCTTTGATGAATTGGCTGTCGTTGCTTTTGGCCGGACGAAGAGCACTCTCGGACGAAGATTATCCGAAAACATTGATTTTGGAAATGGCCGCGGACAGGCCGGGCGATTTGCAGAAATTAGTTGATGTTGCGTCGCCAAAGATCAGCATTGTGACGGCGGTTGGGCCCGTGCATTTGGAATATTTTTTGACCGAAGAAAATATTGCCAAAGAAAAAGCCGTCTTGGTAAAAGTTTTGCCGCAGGACGGCACGGCTATTTTAAACGGAGACGATGAGAAAGTTGATAAAATGCGCGAATTGACCAAAGCGAAAGTAATGACATACGGCTTTGGCGAAAATGTTGATATTCGCGGAGCGGATATTCAGCGTAAAGCGGATGGAGTCGGATTTTCATTTAAAATTCATTATGACGGAAAAGTAATACCGTCTGAAACAGACCATCTTTTGGCCGAATATCAAATTTACAGCCTATTGGCCGCTTTTGCCGCGGCGATAGTTTTGGGCAAGAATCCTTTGGACGCGGCCAAGCGATTGTCCGAATTCAACCCTCCGCCGGGGAGACTCAAGGTCTTGCCGGGAATAAAAAATACTGTGATCATTGACGACACTTATAATGCTTCGCCGGTTGCGGTGCGCGGAGCGATTACCGTCCTCAAACAAGCTTATCCAAAGGCGCGGACTTGGGCGGTCTTGGGCGATATGATGGAATTGGGAGGCGATTCGCAAATTATGCATGAAGAAATCGGGAAGCATGTTTTTATAACAGGAATTGATTATTTGGTCGCGGTGGGCGAGCGATCAAAAGATTCGGCTCGCGCGGCGCGCGAAGCCGGAATGAGCGAAGATAAAATCTTCCGGTTTGAGCGGCCGGAAGACGCGGGAAAATTTTTGGAAGATGAAATAATCCCGGGCGATGTTCTTTTAGTCAAGGGTTCCCAAGGCGCCAGAATGGAAAAAATCGTTAAAGAGCTGATGGCTAATCCCTTAGACGCGCCAATACTTCTCGTGCGGCAGGGGAAAGGGTGGGAGTAATAACAAAATTATGCAGTCACAGAGAATTCAGCAATTACTCGCAATAATGAGAGTAATTGCGTTAATGTATTTCGTCGCTGCTTTGGCAATACTCTTTCAAAGCATTTTTTCCATAATACAATTATTCACACTTTCTTCAATAATTGGAGCATTTTGGAATAATCCGGGCGCGGCTGGCGGAGGAGCGGTTCTTGTTGAACGGATTTCGTCTTTTTTCATCTCCGCCAATACTGTTCTTTTGTCGCCATTTCTTCCGCCAGCGCTTATTTTTAAAACATATGCGTCATCAGTCATTGCCGGCGCTTCATTGGCTGGCGGACAAATATCATTTCAGCAATATTTGCTTAATATATCTGTTTTTGTTTTTTTTATAATCATATCTTTCGGTTTATGGAAAAAATGGAAATGGCCATTGATTGTTGCCGGAATAAACGCCGCCGCGGTCATAATTTCTTCGGTTTTTTTTCTAAACGGCGGATCCGGATTTAATATATCTTTGTCATTTTCCATTTTGAAAAGCGTTGGATTTTATGCGGACATTTTGATTGTATTCACAGTCATCATGTTTATTCGTGCAGGATTTTTCAAGTCATCCCCTTCAGAGAAGCCCGACAGCATATTAAATAGATTTGGGATAGGATCTTTCTGGTCAGATGTTCAAGATATTAGCGAGCTTAATAAATTTGCGCTTGCTGATATGCAACCCAACAAAAAGAGCCGCATCAATGTAATGGTAATTGCCGTTATTTTAGCGGTAATATTTCTTGGGGGGTTCGCCTTCTTAATGATCGATAAATTTCAAAATAGTTCCGTAAAGACCGCGCTAATGGAGCAAAATAATAATTCCGGCCAAACCAAGCAAAACATCAATCAGACGCAAAGCGCCGCCATAAAAGCAACAACTCCGTTTAATTATAAGACGACCAAGTTGGCCGATGTGATATTGGGAAGCGATCGTAATTATGTTTATTATGATTCTGCCAAGCGCCAATCCTTTTTTGTGGCAAACGGCAATATTAAATGGCCCGCGGCAAACGGAGGAATTGGCAAATTGGTATTCAGCGCTGATTATGAGCATTTTGCTTATACAACAGGGAAATCGGGCAAAATAGTTGCAGTTTATGATAATACAGAAAGTAAGCCGTATGATTCCATAGATGATCTTAGGATATCGGGCGATGGCGAGCATTACGCGTTTATTTCTAAAAAAGATAATGAATATTTTATGGTTTTGGATGGCAGAGAATTTAAAAATCGATATCGGCGCATTGAATATATTTTAAAAAAATACGCCCTAAGCAGGGATGGCTCGGTTGTTGCATACTTGGCGGGCAAAAATCAAGGAGAAACATTTTTAGTGATTAATTCGGATGAAATAAAGGTTGTTCGAGAGACTGAATTCGGCATCAGTCAGGACGGAAAATTGATCGCATACACGATGAAGGACGAGAATGGTTTTTTGTATGTCGTTCGCGGCGGGGACGCTCTTCAAGGCGGAAAATATAAAGAAATATGGAATCTTACATTCAGTCCGGACGGGAATCATTTGGCATATATGGCGCAGAATAAAAGCAATGAAGTAATCCTCGTTTTTGACGGCGCGGAACAGAAGATAATTGATATAGGATCCCATACGGCGCGATATGTCGACATAAAAAAAGACGATCCTGAAAATTTAAAGCGCGTATTGAAGCGCTATGAGTATGATCCTTCTTTATTCTTTAGCATGGATAATTCAACTTTAGCATACCGTGCCGTAAATGAAGATCAAGAATACATCATCGCTAACAATATTGAAGGCAAAAAATATTCAAGGGTCACAGATCCCGTATTCAGCTTAATTAATAATCGAATGTCATATATGGCGCAGATACCTAAGTGGAAAGAAGGTTCTTTTGTCGTTATTGACGGCAGCGAGTTGGGGCCGTATAACAAAGTTCAGTCGCCGGTTTTTAGTCCCGATGGCGCGCATTATACATATATTGTGAATGATTTATACGAGGATTACTTAGTTATAGACGGAATAGAAGTTGGTAAATTGGGATTAAAATATGATCCGGTTTCGATTTATAGCAAAAGAACAATAATTTATGATAATCCGATTTTCTCGCCAGACAGCAGATATGCCGGTTGCTTAAAGGTGATAAATAATGGGCAATTGTGGTGGGTTGTTCGTCCCGTCGTTTCTCTTCCTGACGCTGATAATGACGGTCTGGCCGACGAAGAGGAGGCGCGCTATGAAACTGACGAAAATAATCCCGACACAGATGGCGATGGATATAAAGACGGAGAAGAGGTGAGAAGTTTGTTTAATCCCAAGGGCAGCGGGGTTATATAATATGGTCAAGCGATTCTATTTCAAAAAACCGATTAATAAATCAAATAGCTTGATGGCCGGCGCTTTGCTTTTTGCCGCATTTGTTTATCTTTCGGGCGCTTTCAGTTTAATCAGCCTCTTGCAGTACAATTATCGTCCGGATTATGATTACTTTAATTCGGGAACGGCGGCCGGCGCGCCAGCAGATGACGATAAATGCATCGATTCCGACAACGGATTAAATTATTTTGTCAAAGGTTACGCAAAAGGATCTAACGGCGAATTTTCGGACAGATGTTATTCGGAGACAAGTCTTGTTGAATATTATTGCGAAACTAAAAAATATTACGGCGGCGACACTTCGCCCGGGTATTTTGGCAACGCCAATCGTGCGCTTGAAAAATCAACAGGCATAGCGTCGTCCAATAAATTTCCTTGCCCCGGCGGCGCCTGCAAAGACGGAGCATGCTCGCAAAACAAATAAAATTATGATTTCAGCGCCAGGCCAAAATGAGGAAAATTTCAGTGATCGGCAGATTGTTGAGTATCTCATAAAGCAAACAAGGTCTCCGTGGTATGAAATTGCCAAGTCTAAAATTCCTTTTTTAAAAAACAGGTCGTGGATTGCGATTATCGTGTCAGCCGCCGCGATCATCACAGTGTTTATCTTTTTTTTCAAACTTACCGATCCTCCGCAATATACCGAAGAACAAACAATGCAAGCTGAAGCGCGCCTGAAAGATTCCATCACCGGCTCATCGATTTTTCTTGAAAAGCACGGTAAAGCCATGGCGTATTTGAAAGAAAATCACCTGAGATTTTACCGCAAAATAATGAATGCCGCGGACAGGATCAATGGTTCGCGTGATTTTAAATTTTTTGGAGTTTTTGCCATTGCTTACGCAAAGCCGGTATTTCGCGATCAATATTTAATCGGCGGAGAAATGTTTGTCAGCGATGTTCTGGATTCTTCCAATTACGATATGATTAGCTATTCTTCAGTATTGATTCACGAAGCCGATCACTTGGAGCTTTTTAAATCGTCAAATCTTAATAAAATACTTCTCTTCGCCAGATGCAATCCTGTTTTCAATCCTCATTTGGTGCTTAATTTCCATGCGGGAGCAATGGCGCATGATATGAATTTTATGGAAATTTGCGCAAAAAAGGAAGAAATTCGTTTTATGAAAGAAGTCAAGGCAAGAAAAACATTAAAGATTAATACCAATATTCTGGACACCTTGATTAACCGCGGCCGCGTGGGCGAGGCGGTAGATTATAAAAATATTTAGCGAGTGATTTTTTAAATAACATAAAAGAATTTGTAAATTACATTTATGTCTGGAAGAAAAGATAATCAAAATGAAGATTTGGCCGGAAAAGATGATATAGAATAACATTTTGCCATTATGAACAGTTTATTCAATATAATTAATTCTTACCTTTTAGGCAAAGTGGATTCATTGACTGACAGCAGAACGCCAAAGGGCAATGTAACCGGAGGACTGATGGCTATTGTGTTTGGCGCGGTTTTTGCCGGTATTGGATTATTGTTTACGATATCGTCAGGAGAGCTCGGGGGAAATATTCCGGCAGTTATCGCTCTATTTTTAGGCGCAATGTGCATAGCGGGCGGAGCCTTAAATGTAATGAGCGGTTTTATAAAGAATTGGTTTTATCGCGAGCTTGCCTTAAAAAAACCTTGGGCGATATCCGCAAACAGAACATATGAAAAAATCGCCGGCGTAATAGGGATTATAGGGTCCATATTTTTGATTAAATATTGGATTAACGAGGGTAAGATTGAATATGTTATCGCAAGTATCGGATTGCTATTGGTTTGCATTTACGCGGTTTTTAAAAAGAAAGCGGAGTATAGCAATTTTTCCGGAAAAGACAGTCTTCCGCAAACATATTCCAATAGCACGCTTTTTAAAAACGCATCTCAAAATGCCAAGATCGGAATCTTTATTATTATTTTGATATTAATAATTCTTATATATAAAGATGATATCATCAAAATAATAGAACTAACGCTGGAACGTTTTAGAGCGGCATTAGTTTTTATTAAAAAATAACAAAACAAAGAACAATGGCCGCGAGAGCGAGGCGGTAGATTATAAAAATATTCAACGAGTGATTTTTTAAATAACGCAGAAGAAAGTGGATGCACAGCATGCCGACCAGAAAGGCCGCGGCAAAAGAAAGAAAAAGCGGAAGATTAAGAATTTCCGCCGATTGTTCATTTTGCAGGTCCATAAGTTTTTTTAATCCCGAGCCGAGAATGATCGGAAAAGACAATAGGAAGCTGAAGCGCGCGGCTTGTTCTCTGGTTAATCCCAAGATAAGACCTCCGGAAATTGTTGAGCCGGAACGGGAAACGCCGGGGACGAGTGCCAGAGTTTGAAAAAGCCCGATTAAAAATCCATTATTTACGCTCAACGATTTATTTTGTTTTGCCATTTTTTCCGCCACCCAAAAAAGAACACTGCCAAGAATAAGCGTTATTGCCACGAGTTCGGCGCTTCTAAAAACAGTTTCCATTGTTTTTTCTAAAAGCAATCCGGCGATAAGAGCCGGAATTGTTCCGGCAATTATTGCGAAAAGGAGTATCTTAGCTTTTTGATCAATGGGTTTTCGCAAAATTAAAAAAACAGCCGCTTTGACTAAATCTAACAAGTCTTTGTAAAAATAAATTCCCACCGCAAGAATGGTGGCTAATTGCAAAACCGCGTCTACGGCCAGTCCATTTTCCGTTTGCAGTCCCAAAATTTCCCGCGCCAAAATCAGATGGCCGGACGAAGATACTGGCAGGAATTCGGTAAGGCCTTGGATTATTCCTAAAATAATTCCGGAAACGGAGTTCATAGGACGCTGTTGATTTAAGTGAATTATTTAGCTCGGACTAGCGCAATTTTCTTCTGCGGAACTCGCTCGCTCGCGCTTCGCTCAAACAGTCCTCGCGCGAAAATTGACTAGTCCTCGCAAAATCCATCGAAATTATAAGTTAATATTATAAAATACTCCAAAGAACAAGACTTCCTACTATTCCCCAAATCGCTCCGGCCAGGGCTTCGGTCGGGGTATGGCCCATCCGTTCTTCCAAGGGCGGAATGTTTATCCGCTCGTCCGATGGCAGGAGATTTCTCAAGCGATTGATAATTTGGCCGTGTTGGCCCAGGGCTTGGCGCAAACCCACCGCATCGCGTATAATGAGAAGGGCATAGACCAAAGACAGGGCGAAAAGCGGCGATTTTAAGCCTTCTGACAAAAAAACAATCATTGTCACCGAAGTGACGAAAGCCGTGTGAGACGACGGCATAATGGGGATTAATAAAATTTTAAACATAGAATATGGATTATAAATTATTTCAGCTTATAAATCAATTCGCCGGCGCCAATGACTTTGCTGATTATTTTTTTATTTTCTCCGCCCAGGCCATGATTTTATTTTTGGGATTCGGAGTGGTCGCGCTTTCGATAACGCGAATTAAGGAATGGGGAAAGGAATTATTTTTTGACGCGGCGATCGGAGTATGCGCCGCGCTGTTCATTAATTGGCTGGTTCCGCTTTTTTATCTTCGTCCTCGGCCTTTTTTGGATCATGCGGTCATACAGCTTCTCCCCATTGATCCGGCCAGCAAATCTTTCCCTTCGGATCACGCCGCCATCTCATTTGCTATCGCGGCCGCCGTATTCCAATATAATAAATTTTGGGGGATTATTTTTTTTATTTTCGCGTCTTTCGTGAGCATCGGGAGAATTTACGGCGGCATCCATTATCCGGCGGATATGTTGATCGGAGCGGTGATTGGGATAACGGCGTCAGTTTTTGCGAAAAATATTTTAGACTATTTATTGAGGAATAGTCAAAAGAATGGTATACAAATTCAAAGTTAAAAGTTTGAAGTTAAAAATTACAGTTTAAAATTTAAAATTAATTGAAAGAAGTTTTAAAAAACTTTTAACTTAATAACTTTAATTTTGCATTTTGAATTTTGAACTTTTAATTATAATATCGATATCAACGGATTTCTCAATGCTTGTTCCAAAAAATGTGCATTTATCAAAAGGAGGGCGCCGAACAGGAATATGACAAAAATCGTGTGCGCGATGATTGAAGTGCGTTGGATTTCCATGCGGACGAAAATTTTTAGGAGTAGTAAAATTATCAGGCCGAGAATCGTCAGCGTGAAAATTTGATTGGTTTTTTCAAATAATACTTCCCACCATTTTTTCGGCCCTTTTTTCAATTCAACAACGCGCTCCGCGCCGCTGACCAATTCTTGTCCCGGAGAAATAGTCGGCGTTTCCGCGGACGGCAAGACGGTTCCATTCGGACTCAAGAAGCTTGTTCCGAACATTTGCACCGCCAGCGTAGTCGGCCCGTCATCAATCGTGCCGGTCTCAATCGCCACTCCGATTTCGCGATAAGCCGGATTGAGAATATTTTTTTTGTGTTTTGGGCTCGCCATCCAGGCCCTGACCAAGCTTTCCGCGTCGGAAAATCCCATTCCCAAATTTTCACCCGCGTAAGTGTATTGGTATCCGACTTTTTTGAAAAAATCCCAGGGTGTAGTGCCATCAGCCGCGTAATGGGCAAAATAGTTTTTCGCTATCATATCCTCGGCTTTGAGCTTAGCCGCTTGCTCTAGATCGGAACTTCGCGCCAGAGGACCAAGGCTATTATTGGCGCGCTCTTCATTGACCAGTTGAACGATTTTGTCGCTGGTGATTGATGAAAAATACGCCTGGGAAGGATAAATCGCAAACAAAACAAGCGTTAGGGCGATTTTCAAGCTTACGGCAAAAAATCCATACCAATGCAATTTGCGGTGATGGAGCAATTTCGGAGCGTAATTGTTTTCTTTGGTTGGGATAAAATAGTGTTTCATAATAGGGGGCATGCCCAGCACTAATCCCTAGTTATTGATATATTTACCGTATACCGCAAGCCGTCCGCTTCGCCGAAGGTTCCCGTCGGAGGCGAGCAGGCATACGCTTGCGTTCGCACTGTATATTGTTTGCAGTCTATGGAAAGGATTGGTGCGGGGTGGACAAATATGGTATTTTAGTTTAAAATAACATAAGTATTATAAAAAATCAACTTTTAATGTCCTATGTTTCATGCTTTAATTTTGGCCGGCGGGGGAGGGACCAGGCTTTGGCCCGTGTCCAGGAAAAAAACGCCCAAACAAGTCCAGCCGTTTACGGACAATGAAACCTTGCTTCAAAAAACTTATCATCGGATTCAAAAGGACTTTTCTTCCGATAATATTTACATTGCCGCGGGAAAACAGCATTATGGCTTAATAAAGCAGCAGCTGCCGGATATTTCCGCCGGACAATTTTCTTTGGAGCCTTTGCGTCGCGATACGGCCGCGGCAATCGGACTGGCCGTATTGCGGATATATAAAAAAGATTCGAACGCGGTGATTGTCACGATAAATTCGGACGCGTATGTAAAAAATGAAGCCGAATATTTGAGGATCTTGGAATTAGCCGATCAGACCGTGAAAAAACACAAAGATCACATTGTTCTTGTGGGAATCAATCCGACTTACCCGGAGACCGGCTATGGGTATATCAAGATGGGGAAAATGTTTAAAGAATTGAACGGCGATAAAATTTTTTATGTGGAAAAATTCGTGGAAAAGCCCGATTTGGATACAGCCAAGAAATATTTGTCCGCTTGGGAGTATTTATGGAATCCGGCGCTTTTTGTTTTCAGCGCCGGATATTTTTTGTCGCTTTATAAAAAATATTTGCCGGAAATGTACGAGCAATTTGCGGTAATTGAAAAATCTTTGGGAACGCCGGCCGAAGAAAAAACAATTGAACAAGAATTTGAAAAGATTAAGCCGATTTCCATTGACTACGGGATTATTGAGAAAGCGGAAAATATGCTGGTGATTCCGGCTGATTTCGGGTGGGCCGATATCGGCCACTGGCGGACTGTAAAAGATGTGCTTTCGGAAAGCGAGATTGACAATCTGGTGAAAGGTTCGCATATCGGAGTGGAGACCAAGGGCAGTTTGATTTACAATTTTACGGATAAGCTCATCGCTACGGCCGGAGTGGAAAATCTGATCGTGGTGGCGACTGAAGATTCAATCCTCATTTGCTCCAAAGACCACGCGCAGGGCGTCAAAAAAATCGTGGAAAAATTAGAGGGAGAGGGGATGGAAAAATATCTGTGATTATGTTTTATAAAATTATTTTAATTGTCATAGTCATAGTTATAGTGATTGCCGCGGGTTTGGGCGGTTATTTTTATTTCGGCGTTTATGGCAAAATTGCAAACCCCTCGTCGGAAAAGGAATTTACGGTGACAAAGGGCGAAAGCGGGAAAATGATCGGGAAGAATCTGAAAGACCTCGGATTGATCAAAGATCGTTTTTTGTTTGAGACCGAAGTCTGGCTGCGCGGCAGTGAAAAAGAATTCGCGGCGGGAAATTATAAATTGCCGGCCAAGGCGAGTATTGCCGATCTGGTAAAGATTTTGACTACGGCCGCGAAAAGAGAACAGGTTAAAATTACGATTCCGGAGGGATTAAGCAATAAAGAGATCGCGAAAATTTGGGAAGAGAAAAAAATGGGTACGGCCGATGATTTTTTGGCTAAGGCGAGCGTCAATGATTCCCGGGAAATTATTTCCGGATCAACTTATGATTTTTTGGCGCTAAAACAAAAAGGCGCTGATTTGGAGGGGTATCTTTATCCGGACACTTATTATGTTTTTAAAGACAGCCGGCCGGAAGATTTGATTAAAAAAATGCTTGATAATTTTAAGAATAAGACGAAAGATATTTTGGCGGAAGCGCGAGTTTCAGGCAAAGATTTTCACGATATCTTGACTCTGGCCTCAATTGTTGAACGCGAAGTGCCAAAGACCAGCGAGCGGCCGATTATTGCCGGACTTTTTTTGAAGAGGATACAGATTGGAATGGCTTTACAATCAGACGCCACGGTAAATTATGTTACGGGAAAATATCGGCTCCGGCCGACTTATGATGATTTGCAGGTTGATTCGCCGTATAATACTTACAAGAATAGAGGTTTGCCGCCATCGCCAATCGGCAATCCAAGCATTTCTTCCATCAAGGCCGTGCTCAATCCGGAACAATCCGAATATTTGTATTTTCTCTCAAAGCCAACAGGCGAGACGGTTTTCTCAAAAACCTTGGACGAGCACAATGAAAATAAAGCGAAATATTTGAAGTAATCTTTAATCTTTTATTATTAAATAATTTTATGAAAACAAATTTTTTCGTCATTACCGGCCCCTCCGGAGTAGGGAAAGATTCCGTGATTACCAGCTTGAAAAAGAAAATGCCGCAATTGGTCTCGGTGATTACCACGACCACCAGGGAAATGCGCGATGGGGAAACGCAAGGCAATCCGTATAAATTTATTTCGCGCGAGGAATTTGAAAGCAAGATCAAGAAAAACGATTTTCTTGAATGGGCCAATGTTTACGGCAATTT